>JACCDO010371337.1_pt1 | contig 10473 bp, 5 predicted proteins | sample 7446101 | NCBI WGS metagenome assembly JACCDO01 (sample SAMN15323440, study PRJNA562643) | freshwater metagenome | isolation source: river surface water | place: USA:Blue River Watershed | collected 2017-08-16
AATATTAATTTTAGATTCATCTTCTTCACCAACAATTTGATGAAATTTGTTGCCACCAAATAAATGTGCAATTAACAAATGCTGCACTATTCCATCTGCAATAGTAAAATAAGTAGCATCCGATTTTATTTTTTGCGCACCACCACTATAACCTTGAGATATTTTTTCATAAAATGCTGTTACCATTGGAGCAAGAATATCACAAGCGTCTTTTGTAATATACACTAAATCCGTCAACGGACCACCTTTATTGTATTCTACTTGCGGGATTTTAAGATTAGATACATCAACACCTTTATTCTTCAATGCCGCAATCAGTTCTTCAACAGAAAAACTATTAAGTACTGGATTAGCATATTTAAGGCTGCTTTTACTTACTCCAACAGACTTGAAGCGAAACGAGCTCGTGCCGTGCAATGAAAACGCGCAATTGCATAAAATTGCGGCGACAATAAGCCCCAGGAAGTGCATCTTCGAATAGTAAGTACTGATGCATCATGCATTTTTGATGACTCGACATGACCGGTACCTTGTTGTGTGATTTAATTGATTTTATAGAAACGTTAGATCATATATTATATGATGAATATTGGAACAGAAGGTAATGAATGCCCATAGAAATTAATAAAATACAAAATATGGGTAGGGAGGGAAGGTGGTTGCCACAACTGGTGATAACAATTGCGTTTCATTACATTAAGTAATGGGTTGAGTATGAATAGATGTAAATTTTATATTTAAGCGTTTCAATTAGTCAGATTGCCACGAATAATCGATTGTTCCAAATAATCATTAAATATTTTTTATTAGTGCACGTATTTACAAATATAACTGATGAAATATATCTATGCATTAGATGGTCTGTCGGCAGCGGCAATAGATGGTCTTTCTCTGTATAAGTCAACTAGACCTCTAGGTTCACGTAACGCATACTTCTCTTTCTGCGAAGATACTAATGGTGATATATATAACGCGACAATAAAACAGATAATTGAACCAAGAATGTAAACGAATGAAGCAAAACCATTTCCACTAACTTGATCTTGCAAAGCGTTGTCAAGTTTTGATGTTTGAAAAAATGCCTTATAGTACGCTGTTTGTGTATAATAATCTGCAGCTGCAGATAATCCGCCACTTTGTGAACAGAAACCCAGTAACATCATACCAAATGCCGCAAACATTAAAGATAAAGATAGTTTTAATTTTGCTCTTTCATAAAACTCCCTTTCCTTACTCGTCAAAGTATCCAAGGTCAGCATCCTGCTTTCAGTCTCTTAGTTCTTTCAAAGATCTTATAGACAAAATTTAGTTTTAGTTTTGACTTGGCCCTGATCCAGATGGGGTTACATGCTTCGACGAAAGTTACACGAAGTGACATTAGCGAAGCGACATTAGCATCCCAATCGCATTGACGTATAGTATATGATGAAATTGGCAGTCTCAATTCATGATAACTATTTATACTTGCAATTAAAGCCATCCCATTCATCGCCTGCCTCGTAAACAATTTTCTAATTAGATTGCGCGCAAACCTATCGTTTCATCCAAATGCGGTACTAATCAAAGTACGATCCAGATATAAAAGTAATAAAAAGTCTACTTCTATATTTAGGGTAGGGTTTCAAATCTGACCAAAAATATCTATCCAAATTTTAGAAATATCGTACAATATGTCTCAAGATCCTGATAGTTTAACCGCGTCCTCTCGCTCCTTCTATGAGAGAAGCAAGGGAAAGCTCGCATTGTCCATAGTTATTGCTGCTGCTGGATTAATGGTTCTAGGATTCTGTAGCGTTGCAGGAGGTTTATCTGCTTCAAATAGTCAATTGAAACTTTCAGAATTAGCAGGTGATGATGACCATACGCAGTATTCATATCAAGCACTTGTAAGTGGATATGGTTTTGCTTCATTTGTCTATATTCTAGCATTTTTATTGCTTGTTATCGCAGCATTTTACATATCCCCTTACGTATGTGGTACCACGAAAGAAAAGAATATGATAAGATCTCCATCAGAAAATCACGCATATGCATCCTATGATGACAGTGGATCAAAAATCTAAAATTTTGTGTACCCATTTTATTTTGATTCAATGTATATTTCGAAGTAGTTGAGATTGTGAGTTAATAATTTTTAATTAGTCTTAAAAATTGTATACCTCTGATTCGGCTGTGTATAATCACTATTGCTAATATTAGTTGCTTTTTTTTCTTCAAGACATATATCCTTTTTTATTTCTACCTCATTAATAAATTATTACTTCATTATGTTTGTTTAAAAATAGTTACTTGTTATGCACTTACTAACAGTTAAAAATATCTTGATATTACTTTTTTAATGTTGATGATTGTAAATAAAATGACATAAAAAATGTTGTGATAATTGTTATTGCAATGAATTAAAATATACAAAATATAACGTGACAAAAATATTTTACTTAGGTGACATTGGATTTACACTCTCATTCTGAGCTGAAATTCTATTGGCAACAGTAGGTTCCTGCGATTCTAGCAGCAATTCCTGTGGGGAAGATACATTTTTCTTTTCTGTTGGAGAACCTGAAAGTACTGGTGAAATTATGATAGCTGCAGCTAATGCAATAACAAATGCAGAAAAATGACAAAACGAAGCAAATCCATATCCACTAACCTGAGCTTCATAAAATTTAGAATATTTGTCATCCGATGGGTTCGTTCTATCGTAATCATTGTTAATAGATGTTGATTCACCTCCTGATTCAGCTGAAAAACCTAAAAATGTAAGTGACGCAGCAGCAAAAACAAAAGAAAGCAACATTTTAAACTTTGTTTGTTCGTAGAAGTCTCTGCTCACTTGGCCCAAATCGTCAGCTTTGATCTTGGCGGCCATTATATTAGACTTGATACTGCGGCGTATCAATTAATTACTTTATTTTTTTGACAAGATTTTTTAAGAAATACCAAAAGGTAGGGTTTTTACGAATCATGGTAGCTGCATGAATACATCCACTGTAGTCGCCACAGCCAGATTGACAGAAGAGCTAAGCAGTAAAACACATTTCTTATTCATGCTTCACATATTTTATTTGTTCAGAATTTATTTAAAACTACTCTTTTTAATAAAATATTTCTGGAATCAATCGAGCACTGAGATGTCATTTATCAATTCTGTTATAAGTTCTCTGCGAAGTACTGCAGTAGTTACGGGCACTTAGAACTATTGCTCCGAGTACGAGGTCGTACAAATACCGTCGGACAACGTTTCAGAAATCGGCGATTTCTTTTTTAAAATAAAATTGCGTGAGTTATTAATTATAATTGGATAATTTTTAGGTTGATGTCAATCAATACCTGCATGTCAGTGTGATTCAATACCCCAATACTTGTTTCTGTTGAGGAAAAAGGCAACACTGATGCTGCATTGGTGCAATTCCCTGCATCGACGGGATAGTGGCTCGATTAGTCTCGTGGACTATGTGGAGGAAATAGATACAAGGCGATATGGAATGGGTAGCACACACGCACGTTATCTACTCTTACAACCAAACGAGAGCACATTTCTAGAATTGAATATGCGCGCTACGGTATTGGATGTGATTCAATTTGCGCTAAAGGAGAATAAAACATTAATGCTACATCTGGCGTACGTGTCTAGTCATCCAGATTACAGACAGATGTTTTTTTCTGTACTGCCATACGTAGACTTTTTATTTATTTCAGAGAAAGATATAATATTACTTGGTTTGTATTTATACGATGAAATTGATTGTACAGTGGAATTTATCTCTGATAAATTGAGTAAATATTCTAAGTTAAGTAGAATTAGACCCAGAATATTAGTAGTGTTAGGGAATCAAATTAATTCACCGATATTATATTATATTGGAGGAGTTACTTGTAAAACATTTATAGCACCAACTTATAACAATGTGTCAAAAATTAGCTCTAGCTCTGATGAAGGTACTTCTGATTATAATTATAATTTATTTTATGAAAGAATATCTGCTTTTTGTATGGGTTTTTTAATACAATTAGTAAGATTAGAGAAACAAATATATTTAATTCACGACACTTTACATTTAGGACGAAGTGATCCTCAATTATATTTATCCACGGAATCATATGGTAATATTGCTTATGATAATATATCTTTGAGTTCTAGTTCATCTGCATTATCATCGACTATAAAAACTAATAATTCATCAAAAATTACAAAAAAATCGCTGCGATTAGATAGTATAAGCACTGCAACATTTCATCATCAAACAAAAAGTGCTATCTTAGAAAATAAAAATACAGAATATATTCCTCAAAACGAAAAAGATAAATATAATGGTATCCTTGGATTAAAAGTAGAAACACATACAACCCCATTTAATTTAAGCGAATCAGTTCATCAGAGATTAGTGTGCCCTTCATACCCCAAAACAATATCGGATTCATTATCTAAATTAATTACACCAGCTATTAGCTCATTAAATTCATATTCAGCAAGATCATTAGTATTATCTCGAGGTAATACGTTTAGTAGAGGTAATACATTAACTAGAGATGGGAAGGCAAGACGATTAAACAAACCATTTTTTCAAGAAATTGAAAAAACTCCAGCTGGTACAATTCGCAAGAATACTCTTATCGATGGTTTTGTGAAGGATGCAATGACAGGCTTATTAAATGATATCCCACCTATAGTATGCGCCGACAAAGGAATATACGATTGCATTCTACAAGGATATTACAACATGCTCACCATAAACGAATAATATTGTAATTATTAATTAAATTGTATCATTTTGGTACTACCGGTAACCCTAATCACTGAGTAATCAGCAGGAAACGAGTTCCTTCATTGAGAGAATAATAGCACACAAGTCAGTCATCGGTCAGTAGGTGACGTCGCCGACAGATCTTGTTGGACACAGCTTTAGCTTATTAATCATGTCGGAAGAAGTTAAGGTAGAAGAGCCAATAGTGACTGATACAAGTAGCAATGCCACGGAAAGAGAGCGAGGTAATTCAGGAATAACTGCATCATCATTTGCAAGAGAACGTGGTATTTCTGATCTTGAATTTAAGTCCGATATAAAGCTAGAAATAGGTATTCCTATCGAACCAGAAGATCAAGAAAATTTAAATCAGTTAATACAATTTTTAAGTAAAACTGTTGAAATATTACCATCTAAAGTGAAAGTATATTGTCGTTCATTTATTAAAGAAGGATGCGGATCAGTCAATAGATTGGCGAAAAGAATACTCAAAGACCCAAATTTTCTAAATATTTGTGGTTTAACGGAAGATGATGCTGAAGAACTTAAAAATTTATTAAAGTCTCAAGGTATATTAAAAAATATTGAATTAGAACTAGCAAAATTGAAAGAAATGGAATCATCTCAAACACCAGTTCATCACGCCGATGGTCACCACCACCATCATCATATCCCAAGAGAGTCCATTCATCAAATGTTAGCACCAGAGATTAGTATTGAGACATCAGCTCCAATTGCTTTTGTTGCACCTGAAATTGATCATAAAGTACGTGTAATGAGACGACGATCTCAATTATTATTTAACGAAAAGGTCGAAAAGTTGATGATTGAAGTGACGGCAACATTGACTGATCTAAAGACCGCAGTAGAGGGGAAAATGGAAGTTGCTGTCGTTAGTTTGTTAAATAATATGATTGTATCACTAGATAGAAGTAGTGATCGAAATCGTACTTATTTTCGCTGTGAAGCAGCACCTGTCATAGTTCATGTATTGGATCAAATGGGAGGATTTCCTTCAATATGTGAAAAGTGTTATACATTAGTTGCGTACTTGTGTCGTAATAACGACGAAATGAAAGTCAAAGCAAATATGTCCTTAGAAAATGTGAGGGCTTTTGGTTCTTCTGGTATTTGTGACAAAATTAAGGTTGGAATGAAGAAGCATGCGACAAAGAAAGCCGTTATTGCTGCAGCATGTGATGCAATTAGATGTCTAAGTGCACTAGATAGTGTGAAAGAAAAATTATGCATTGCCGGAGTTTGCGAACCATTAGGTCGGTCACTTACTACATTTGTTAAGGACGTGGAGATTAGTTCATGGATATGTCGGTCAATAGGCCACTTGGCATCATTTTCAGATGAATATCGTCAAATTTTCGCATCCGTGGGTGTTATAGAAACTTGTGTCCTATTACTATCGAACAACCCCAACAACATGACTATCTGCACTGAAGTGTGTTGGGCAATTAGAAATTTATTACCATTAGAAGATGCTAAAACAAGATTAGAGAAAGAACTCGGTATGTTCCACATTATTGCATCTATGAAACCTCATATCAAACAAGAGGTATTCATGATCGAGTCATGTCGCGCTATTATTTCTATTATCGATGATGAGGAAGATGAAGATATGATAAAAAAAGTTGGTGATGCTGGAATAATACCACTAATGTTACGAGCATTAAGAAATAATATAGAGTCAGAGTATTTATCGGAAAGAGTTTTGAATTTATGTTATTATCTTTCTTGTTTTGAGGTGAATATTCCTAAATTATTGTCTCAAGATTTGTTGGATACGTTGTCCATCGTATTGGAGAAACACGCGAGTGAAGAGCCCGTAGCACTTTGGGGATGTAAAACTGTTGAAAAAATAGCAGATATTGACACTAATCCACCAAAATGCAAAAATGCAGGATTATGTGAAATGATTGTTTCAGCTGTGCAGCGTCAGACATCATCGATGCCAGTATCATCAGCTGGATGTTTAGCAATTGGTAAACTTGCCATGGATAAGTCAACACATCAACGACTAGCAGCTGCTGGTGCATGTGAAGTTGTTGTCATCGCCCTGAGTCGACACGATGAGTACCCTGAAATAGTACAAAATACTTGCTGTGCTATTCACTATTTAGCTATGTCACCCAATAACATTGAGTTGATAAGAGTGAGTGAAGGATGCGAAGCTATTGTAAATGCCATGAAAAGACATATTCCTATCAACTTATTTGCTACACAAAGTGCAATCCGAGCTCTTGGATCAATGGCATATAAAGATGAAGGCAGTTTGATCCGTTTTCATCATGCAGGTGCATGCGCCGTAGTCGTTCAAGGCTTATCGACATATCCTCAAGATGAATATGTTGCAGAATATACTTGTAGAGCAATATTCAACTTATGCGCAGATAACTCTAATGTGACAGAATTTGGAAGCACTAAAGGCACATGTGCATTAGTTGTTGGTGCAATGCAAATTCATGCGGAAAATCCTAAAATTGTTAGCCAAGCATGTTTCGCTATTCACGGATTGGCTGTCAAAGCTAAAAGCGATAAAGTTCATAACGGAAACACTAGAAAATTGGTTAATAAAGGTGCTATTGAGATCATAATCGCCGCGGCGAGAAAGTATCCGGACAACTCGGATGTACAAAAGGCAATAGCCATGGCTATCACTTCACTTGCGAGATTACCAGATAACCGAACTAAACTTGGAAATGCTGGTGCATGTGAAGTTCTTATTGCAGTTTTGAAGAGTTCACACCATTCAACTCACCCATTAGTCATATCCAAAGTAGCTCTTGCGATCGATGAAATGTCTGTTGATAACGAAGCAAATCGTGCCAAATTCCACAGTGAGGATGTAGTTAGTATGTTGATGTCAGCGGCCACGAAACACGAAAAATCTGACGTGCTATGTGCTGATGTACTTCGTTGTTTCGTGACATTAACTGCACATGATACCATGAAGATAAAGATCAAGAACGAGCAATATATTAAGTTTTATATTCGAGCGATGAAATTTCACGATAAGGCTGAGAATGTAGCCAAGTGGGGATGTCGACTAATTCATTGCATATCCTCAGATACCAAAACGAGAAAAAGATTGGGTGAACAAAAGGCCTGTGAAACGGTATCACATGTATTTGCTAAACATGCCGCGACTTGCCCTGAGGTATGCTACCTGGCATGTAGTGCAATTGTGTTTTTAAGTGAATTCGAAGACAACCGTTTCCGCTTTAATAATTCTGAAATATGCACCTCAGTCGTCACTGGACTACGATCATATCCTGATAACTTCTTAGTAGCGGAATGGGGATGCGAAGCAATTGTCACACTATGTAGTATGGGTGAAAACCGTCTTAGATTTGGAAAACTTGGTCTATGTCCAGTGATTGCAAATCTAATTAAAGTGTTCGGTACCAATGAAAATGTTATCAAGCTTTCATGCGAGGCAATTCATTACTTATGTTTAGATGCTAACAACAAGAAATTATTCGGCAGTGGTGGTGCATGTGAAAGCAGTACAGAAGCATTAAAAACACATGCAGCTAATGCTCAAACATCAGCATCGTTATGCAAAGCTATCGCATCGTTTACTATTGGTAATGCCGATAATAGTGTCAAATTAGCTGCAGCAGGTATGATTGACGCTTTAGTGAATGTCATTTCGTTACACATGTTCAATTCTTCATTAATTGAGCATGCATCAACATTAGTTGGCGCACTCGCGGATAAGAATACAAGCAATCAAAATTTATTTGCCGATCTAAACATATCCGAAGTTATGACAAAAGCACTAGAAATACACGCGACTAATAGCACATGCTGTTTACAGATATGTAAAGCTATACGTAGTTTATGCACCAATAACGCGTCCATCAACAGTCGCATTGGATCGAGTACCTTTGTACCATTATTGCTTCGAATACTACTAGGACACTCTGATTTGGCGTTAATAGGCGACCCATTAGTCGAAAACAGTACATGGATTATAGGCAATATCATCACTTTCAATAAAGATATTTATAAAGATCCCGCGAACTGGGTATTGCTCGTGCACTTACTAAACGCGTACTCCACCAAAGAAGTTCCATGTAGATGGATATGCACAGCTATCATAGCAATGGCGGATAATGGTAAATTATCACATCTTCCTGCGTGTGATGCCATGATACCTCTATTAAAGCACCATGAAAGCATTAAACCTTTAACGTTGCAAAAAGTGTTAATGTGCACGGGTTCCTTGGCAGAAAATTCATCAGAAAATCAGGATTATTTCGGTAGGAAAATTATTGGATTGATTGACAAGATATTGAGTGCGTATGCAGACAATGATACCCTAAGCTATGCTTGTCTTCGTCTAATCGCTGGTATGACAATTAATTCTAATGAAAATCAAAAACGGTTTATGAATGCACAAAAATATCCTGAATTTTCCAAAAATATTTTAAAAATAGTTTATAATGAATTGGAATCGAACGTTGTATCCCAATGGGGCTGTGCCGCAATAACTGCAATTGCTGAAGGCTCTCCAGAATACCAAAAATCCTTAGGAATGTCTAGTAATTATATCGGTGATATCTTAGAGGCGCATAAGAAGGATCCATTAATCGCTAAAGAGGCTGTGAAATGCATTGCCGTATTAGCTCATGCGAATATGATCAATCGTAATAGATTAGGTGCCACTGATGCTTGCGAAGAATTATGCAAAGTCTTGCAATTATACAGAACCAATAGTGACACTGACAAGGATATTACATACTGGGCAGTGCGTGCTGTTGCAGATTTAGCTGCAAATAATCCAAATAATCAGTCCAAACTAGGTTCAAACGGTGCGTGTGAAGAGCTTGTCCATATAGTCCAAACCTACAATACTGACGCAGAAATGATGAAGTATTGTTGTTGGGCTATCGGCAATATTGTGCAGCTAGCTAAGTCTAACTACCTCGATGATGGTAAGCCTAAAGATACCTTAAAGAATACATCTCGTATGTCAAGTGCTGGTATCTCTGATGCTTTCATTAACATGTTGAAATTACACACGAAGAACGCTATAATTGTACAATGGGGTTGCCGAGCAATCAATAACATGGCGAAGAGCAGATCTTTGCGAGCATTGCTTCTTAAGTCTAATGCTATGATTTACATCAACAAAGTGATGAAAATACACGCGAATGACTCAAGTATAGTAGAATGGATCACATTGGCGAAAGAGCAACTAGAAGTGAAGATCGAACAAAACGAAACTGACAGCACTCCTGTAGCCAACAAGAATGGAAAGTTCAAATCAGCGGCAACAGCTGCACTATCTGGTGTCATGTTGAAGACGTCTTCCAAGGGTGACGTATTTTCAGATTTAATGAATTTAGATTTGATGGGATCTTCCGAAAGTGCAAAACCAGTTCCGACTGAATCGAGCAAGTCCAGCAGTGCTAGTAAATTAAAAGTGAAAGTTGATGAAAAGGCAGTTAAGGAGAAAGTGAAGACACCAGTAACGAAATCTGCAAAAGCTGCTGATGCCTCAAAACTTGTTACTCCATCCAACGCGAAGTCAAAGGATGACGAATCACCCAAAGACATCGTTGAGAATGATTGGGTTACGGTAGAAAAGTCACTCGATAAACCAGTTGAGAAGCCAGTTGAGAAGCCAGTTGAGAAACCAGTTGAGAAGCCAGTTGAGAAGCCAGTTGAGAAACCAGTTGAGAAACCAGTTGAGAAACCAGTTGAGAAA
>JACCDO011239052.1_pt1 | contig 10473 bp, 12 predicted proteins | sample 7446101 | NCBI WGS metagenome assembly JACCDO01 (sample SAMN15323440, study PRJNA562643) | freshwater metagenome | isolation source: river surface water | place: USA:Blue River Watershed | collected 2017-08-16
CGCCACCCCGAATATACGAAACAATGGACGGTTTTTCTGCTACTGAGTTGCTCACACGCGCCATCAAATATTTCTTGGAGGGTCTTGCCGTCGCTGTTGCGATGGTGATCATCCCCCGCAAGGTCCCTAACGTGGAGGAGATCCTCGTGGTGTCCACAGTCGCCGCTGTCGTCTTTGCCATCTTGGACTTGCTCAGCCCTTCTGTAGGTTTGACTGCTAGACAGGGTGCTGGTTTCGGGCTTGGAGCTAATCTAGTGGGTTTCCCTGCAGCTTTGTAAAAAAGTTGTAAAATTTTGCTCACACAGTAGGACCCACAAAATTGTCATAATATAATTTATGAATTTCCACTAATTCATTATTCTTTTCCGATTTTATCCGATTAAGAATATTGTCAATCGTTGCTCGCAATATAAAAAAATCAATTCAGACGACTCACTATTAATTGTGAATCAATACCTCATTTGTTTTTGATTCCGGATTTTTGGAATTAATTGCACGACGACACACAATCACCCGCGTTGTAAACGGCGGAGACGGAAATGCATTTTTCACCAACTTCACGTCCGCGTTGCTCATGGCCAATCTTGCACCCTTTGTATGTAGCGCAGCGCACATTGCAAATAGCATTTTATGCTGCTCCAGTGTAAATCCATCCGCAGTGTAAGAAACAAAGGACGTTTCAGATTCCGGTGCATAGGGAGGGTCCAGATACACAAAATCACCGGCCGCAACACCCATTAGTGAATCTTCAAAGGACCGCTGTACAAACACAACGTCCTTAATAAGTTCAGATACACTGCGTATATGGTCTTCGTCTAGAATGGATGGATTCTTATAATTGCCGTATGGAACATTGAATCCACGTGGTCCTTCGCGGTACACGCCACGAAAACACGTTTTGTTTAGAAACAACAGCATTGCGGACCCTACCACGGATGCACGGGCTTCTTTGGACAATGCATTAAATTGTGAGCGAATCCAGAAATAATAGGATTCGCGTGAAGACTGTGCTTCAGTCACATTTGCGGCTTCACGATTTACAATGGACCCCTTGATACTTTGAAACACGCCCACGAGTTTATTTACTTCTGTTATTAGTTCTGATGGACAGGTCTGTATGTTTTTATAGAGTCCAATAAGATTTGAGTTCACATCACTTGCATATACGTGCCCCGAAACACGAATTTTACCGGATTTTACGCACGAAAGGAATCCGAGAAGAACACTGCCGCCTCCAACAAAGGGCTCGTGATAATTCTGCATTTCGCTTGGAAACAATGCAAGCACATCATCCAGAATTTGGGTTTTGCCTCCAACCCATTTTAGTACAGGCTTTACAATTGTAGTCATTTGGTAACATATGCTAAAAAACTCACCGCCACGGTCATTTTTTTGCAATCGCAACATATTTCCCGGCATAGATAAATGACTGGATTGGAAATCGCAGCACTTGTTTGTTTGGGAGTTTTCATTGCTGGAGCAATAGCGACATTAATACGAACACGGCGACTCCATACATATCAGGATATTTATTTGATTTCACATGAGTAGAAAATGCCAAACAAGAACAACACCAAGAAAAACAATACGCGCAATAACACCAAGAAAAACAATACGCGCAACAACACCAAAAAGAATAACAAGAAACCCAACAATACGAAAAAGAACAAGAAACCCAACAACACCGCCAAAAAGAACACTTACACGCCATCCGCTCTTTGCGACCCGTGCCCATATTGTGGTGTTCGCGGCGTGATTGTTGGAACCACAGCGATGGGAAATGCTGCAATCTGCGAATGCCCCAGCGGCCATAGATATCGCTCATAAATTAGCAACGATAAGTAAATATGGCCTCCAAGAAGCCAGTAATGACGCAAAATCAAATAAATGACCTTTATTTGATTTTGCATAAATTTGACAATGCCGCACGTGCCGCCGCCCTTCCGTATTGGATGGCTGCTGGCACAGCCCTTGGCGCGGTTCGTCACGGCGGTTTGATACCGTGGGACGATGATGGCGACCTATATGTGTTAGAACCCCAGTTTCGCGCGGCATCCATTACACTGTTTCACGCCGCAGCACAACATGGCCTTCACATTGCCCCGCACGAATTCAATGATGGGCTCAAGTCAGATGGATGGTACAAAGTGTATTTAGGTACAAAAACGTTTCCAAATGTGGATATTTTTCTACTAGGTTGGAAACAACACGACCAATGTTGGAAACTCAGTGACCCAAGTGCCGCCATATGGTGGCCCAAGGAGCAACTTACAAACACAGAACTTCAAACATCACGCTATGTGCCGTTTGGTCCACTTAAATTACCATTATTTGGAACGCCAGAAGCCTATTTAACGCGAACATATGGCACAGATTGGAAAGTAATTGCGTGGGATGGTTGGGACCATATCAATGAAAAAGGACGACCACCGCGTGCCAATGAACGTGCGATTCAAGACTACCGGCCTGCATTACCCAGTCCGGGATTTTTGACCCATGCTTAATGAGCACGGCGACTGAGAGCACGGCTACGTCGCACAGAGCGACGTGCCCTGGTACGTCTGGACGAACGACGACGGCGACGTGCACCACCGGCAACATTAGGCGGATTGTTTACACGATTCATATTCATAATTATTTTGTTGGGTGACGGTACATTGTACTCAGGACGCAATGCGGCTTCTGGAACGCGCACAATCGCATCGATTTCATCTACCACTTCGCCAATTCCCATATCCTGAAATTCAAGAAAGTCAGAATGTTCAATAAATTTTGCGCGCACGAATCCTTCTTCATCGGCACTGTCGGAAATTACACGAACGCGTTTGGCTTCACCAAAGGAAGGTTGATACATCATGACATCACCATAGAACACCATTGTTGCTTCTAATGTTACAGGCTATTATTAATTCAATTTTTCAATCCAATATCAGTATTGAAAAATTGTAGCGGGTTTGCTTAGATTTCATATAATTCATCATCACTGACATAATCGCCGCCGTCATCATCGTCGTCGGCAGCCGCCGTGGCAGCCTTTTCAACGATTGTAGGATGCCGCTTTTTCCATTCGCGCGAAATGGCCGATTTGGTTTTTGTATCCAGTTTTACAGCGGCTTCATCAAGCGCCGTTTCCACCAGTGTTTCCAACATATCATCGCGCGTCAATTGTAAGTCATCCAGGGTTGTGCAAATTTCACCTGCACCGCCTCCACAGCCTTTGAATAGACGCACGCGCAGTGTTTCCAGTGTATCACACAAATCATCACCGCGTTGACCTGCACAGGGTCGCATTCCTGCAACCCAGCGACGATGTTTGGCGCGCTTGGATTGTTTGCCCAACCAGGCGGGAAAGATTTGAAAGGGCGGTGTTCCACCGGCACATGCACGCGATGCAGCCACAATTGCACCGACTGCAGTGGGCAACAAACTCCACGCCTGTGCACGATGAATGCGATGATCCACCAAATCATAGTCACTTAACGAATCCGCGGCCAATGCAAGCGACTCCAGTTTTTGCAATTCATTGCCGCTGCTACGACCAATTGTTGCTACATATCCTTCTTGGACCATAAGGGGCACCATTGCGTGGTCTACAAACACTAAATTGGATAGTTCATCATACGTGCCTTTGCCGCTCAACAGGCGACCACCTGCACCAAAGATATCCATACGTTGCAATTCATCTTTTCCTGCGCTACGCGCTTTCCCCACTGAGAATTGCAGGTAGTTGACGATGCTGCGAATATCATTGCCGTTGCGCTCACACAAGGTCTCAAGGTCGGCCTGTTTGAATCCCAGTTTTTCGGGACCAACTACGCGAGTCAGTAATGCTTTTGCGATCTGGGTTTTTGTGGGTCGTGAAAAGCGATTGTCCACGCAACACGCCGCTAGCGGGCGAATTTTAGGCGACGAGCGGTCGTTTGCAATACAGATTACAGGAAATCCAGTGCCGGCCTTAATAATTTTAGCCAGTTCGACAACGCCGCCGCGGTCACCGCTGCTCATACCGTCCACTTCGTCCATGATAAGAGCACGTCGCTTTCCAACGGACCGTGATCGTGCTGCATCTTCAAACCAACGACGTACTGCCGATGCGGAACGTTCATTGCTTGCATTAAGCTCCACAATCTCATAACCAGCAGCGGCCACCAGCAGATGCACTGCGGTCGTTTTTCCAATACCAGGTGGACCCGTAACAAGGCAACCTTGTGTATGCCCTACGGTCCACTTTTTCAACCAGGATGCAATGTCTGTAATTTGCTGTGTGTTTCCAATCACATCTGTCAGAGATGACGGACGATACAAGTCCACCCAAAGTTCATTGCGGACTGTAGGAAGTACAAGCGCTGATGCACGCAGGATTTGTATGCCACGGGCTAGCGCCTGTGTATATTTCCAGCGTTGCGTCACATCATCGCCGTCGCCAACAATTAGAGCGGAAATGTGAGGAGACCAGGGCACACAGCGAAGCCCAAGTGATTGTATGAAATGTTGAAGTTTTGATTGGTCTGTAATGCCGGATGCGGCGATTACAGATCCAGGATTAATGGAAGCCATACCACTTTCTATATGGGTCGCAAAAACTCAATTTTTCGCAGCATCATTTCAAGCCTTTACGGTGATTCAAAAGCGCTTTACGACGACCATACACATTATTTGCATTTGTTGCAATATTTTTTGCATTTCGTAGTGTCCTGTTCAAGCCTTTGTTGCGAATCATTTTATGAACTGTTTTTCTATTTTTAAACACGTTGTTACGATTGAGCACGGTATATACATCCGTTTTGCGCACTGGAAAATGTTCAGTATCGTCAGCCGTTTTCACAACATAGACTTCTTCTGTATCATTGGAACGACGATGTATGTAGACTTCTTCTGTATCAATGTATTTGCCTTTGGTTGGACCAAGATCGTCGCGTGGATAAAAATAGTACGTTTTTCCTTCATCCAATGAAGTGACGTGTTCACCCATAGTTACAGGAATATGTGATACTTGATTTTGTTTGAAACTTTCCAAATCATCGGATGTATAATTTTCAGGGTCCACCTTGTAAATTGTATACGGATTGTCAAACATATATATTTCAGGTTCATGCACAAACATAAACGGATGTGATGTGCGATAATGTGATCGCTTATCATAAAATACTAAATGGTAATCATCATCATTTTCAAATTTCAAGTAATACAAATTTCCATGTATTAATTGAGATCGTTCCACCATTTCGCCAACATCAGGTTTCATTGTCCTCTCTATTGGATGGCGATTAAGCGGCGGGCTTATGCGGGCGGAGGCACACGGGCCCATGGTTTATTATCTTCGCCTTCGGGCCAACCGCGTCCAGACATATCACTTGGGTATGCCTTTGCACGAAGTTGGGCTTCCTGGTTTGCAAACAGCGGCATTTGTTCACGTCCAAAATAGTACATTGCACGTCCGCTGCTTTCCTCTGTATCAATATCAGGGCGCAACGTTGCAGGTGCACCGCTGATCCAACGGTACGGTGCGGCAGTATCATTGATCCACAGCGAAGCATTCAAGCGCTTGCCCGCCGCGGTCACGCAGTGAAATTCAATCATTGGTGGCACATATACGGAACCAAGACCGGAGAAATAACCGGCAGGAATATCTTTGAGTATAATCGTAAACGAACCATTTGCGGATTCAACTGTACCAGTGTTGGGAGTATTGGAAAAGGCGATTTCGCGGTTGGGGTAAGGTTGACCTGAACCGGCAAATCCAATGCCACGTGTCACAGGGGCAGCGGCAATCCAGTTAATTGTCATAGCAGCGGCTGGTCCAAGACCTGTTATGCGACCACTTACACTAACTGTGCCATCGGAAGGATTGCGTCGTACAACTGCTTCTACACCGTCGCCTTTAGAAGGATGCTCCATTTCTAATAGAAGTAAAACAAAAGAAACAAAACGATTTTGCTTGTTTTGTATAAAGCGCGCTGCTCAGGCACGCTGCGCTTAAGCACGCGGAGCACTGTATGGGTGTGATTTCGCACTTGAACCCATTTGTGCAGCAGGACCCTTGATATTCCAACGTGTTTCGTAATCTCCAGAAGCACATTGGCTCGCAGTACGAGGAGCCACACGTGCAAATGTGTTTGGGATTGCAGGAATCGTCATATCAGATAATTCCTGTGGCTTATCTGCAGCGCCCACGCCAGAGGGCACATAGATGCGACCTGTGCCGATGCCCTGGAAATTGCCGGGAACTGTTTTGCAGCCTTCCCATGTGCATACACGCTTGTACAATTCAGGAACCATGGTATCCACGCATGAAGTTGGAAGTACTTTACGGTTATTCAATTGACGTGCAGCATCCATTAATTCTTCGGCACCGTGAATCATACGGGCACGATATTCGTTATCACCAAAGTTTGCCGCCGCTTTGACAGGGTACTGATGGCAGCGCGGGCGATAATCTGTCATTAAGCGACCATCCGCCATACGTGCAGGTGCGCCTGTTTTGGCAAAATGTGGATCCACGGTTGTAAAGCATGCATCCCCATCGGGGCTATCAACAGATGCAAAGCCTAAGGAGCTCATTCTGTGATAAAAAGATATTTAAAACGTGGCATCTGCGGGAATTTTGACGCGTAGGGCCGCAATTAATTCGTGTTTACGCATGCCCGCAGCACCGGAAATATTATGTTGGGAGGCCAGTGCTTTCAATTGTTTCAATGTAAGACCATCTAATACACTGGAATTGCTGGCAGATGACGCCGCGATTTCTTTGATATCGCCGCTACCAACACCGCCGGGCTGCAAATCATCGCCTAATGCTTCCGCGTTAATACCGTCGTCCTCTTCAGGCATCGCCGCTGGCACAATATCAGGAATACCATCATCTTCAGCGGCGTCTAATTGCGACGACATAACTTCGGTATGAAGTTCCTCGTGTAATAAATCCTCATCGTCGCCAAGGACAGAAGAGGGTGCAGGAGGATAGGATGCAGGTGCAGGCGCTTCACTACCGTGTCCTGCAGGTTCAAATCCGCCGGGGGGTCCTGTGCCCATTGTGGATTTCATTTCGTATACAATATTTTCCAACAAATTCAATTTACGTTGGATGTATTGATTTTGTGTCCAAAACCAATACACAACACCCAATATTAACACAGTCATACATAACGCAATGTAAAAGGTGTCGGAAAGGTTCATTGCTCTGATTCTTGTCGTAATCTTTATTTTAACCACGAAACGCGCGTCCTTTATTGAATTAATTTACGTTCCCGTAAAATTTCCATTACGCTGCTTTTTTCCGATATACCAGCGCACACTTTATAATTGTACGATAGTATGCCATTCACATCTTCCGTAGCATCCATCATAAGAGCGTGTGCACCGTGTCCATCATATGTTTCAGCCAATTGTTTGTAATGCGTGGAAATAATGGAAGTTATGCCTGCCTGTGCATACAACTGGTCCAAAAATACACGACTTGCCGCAATACCATCGCCGGTATTTGTGGAGTGGAATATTTCATCCATCATTACAAATGCCGGTCGTTCCTTGAGTGCCAATACAGATTTCGCAAATTCAATTTCGGCTTCAAATGTACTGAGTTCGCCCAAGCGACCTGTGGATTCAAGTGCCGTAAGTACGGAATGAAACGGTGTAAGAGTCATAGAACGCGCCCATGCAAATCCCCACGATTGTGCCGTTACAATTGCAAGTCCAACAGCTTTACAAAATGTAGTTTTGCCTCCGCGGTTTGGTCCTGTCAATATAACGTGCCCGCGTTCATTGAAATCATTGCGAATACATTTTGTAACAAGCGGATGATACAATCCTGCTATGTTTAGCCCCGCGTCAGATACAAATTGTGGGAAGCAAATATGTTTCAACTCGGAGATACAGGAAAGTGCGTCTACGTATCCAATCCATTTCTGTAATCGTTGGATTTGTTTCGCATCGTTCCAAAGCGCCCCAAACGTTGCAATAGAATCTAGGCCGCGTAATGTTTTACATTCTTCTAGTGCAGCATCGCCTTCCGCAATTACGTATTTTAGGGCACGCTGTTTTTTCAACGGAAGCGCTTTGCACGCGCCTAGTATACGTTCGGCACATCCAAAGAGTGTTTGAAATGCAGCGCCGCGCGTTTTCAAATCATTCCATATGCTGCGTAAATGGAGTGCAGAACTTATTTGGTTCCATAAACTGCTTATGAAAACGGCCAGTGATAACCCAATAAATAATGATTCAATTATAAATCCAAGGCGATCGTGTTCACCGCGTGACTTTAAAAACGACGGAACCATAAATTGTTTGAGTAGTACGGCGCGCACTCGTTCCAAATATGCGGCGGATGTTAAATCAGAATCCATAAATTTCAATACAAAAAATGGAATAATTATTGCAATCAGAGGCATAAGAATTGCAAACCCAGGTAAGATTATGGATTTCCAGGTCATTAATGCATTAAGTGCCGTTGGACTTGTATTCAAAAAAGCACCATAACTTTCAGGTTTCCATAAAATTTGTGTTACGGCTTCTGAAATACGAGAATCATTATTCTGTAAACTTTCATCCATACATTTTGTATCTAGACCCGACAATTCAGATGTAATTTTTGTTTGAAGGCTAGGTTCACTCCGTAGTGCAAGAAGTGGTAACTGTTTTTTACGAAGTTGTTTTGGGTCGGTTTCATACTTTTGTAATGATTCGTAAAATACGGATTGACCCCATGAAGTTTTAAACGGTATACTTGCGGCCACCGCCGAAAGTTGTAAATCCGAACATACATGTGATCCTAACATTTGTTTTTGTGGTCCAAAAAAATTGAGCGTATGTTCCGCTCATTTTGCTTGTACATTGTGCCGCGTATAGTTCTTTCCATTCCTTTCTGATTTCCTTGTATCATGGCGACCATTCCTAAGTCTCTTCCGGACAGTCTTCGTACTGCACTTTCCTTTCGTGCGGGCGCGGTATGTCCAGCGGATGTGGAGGCCGTCCTGTCTTCAATTCCTTTCTTTCGTGTGCGGAAGCAGGTGCCACTGATGCGCCCTGGACTTTCTGCGGCACATCCTGCTGGCGGTAGCAGCACACACGGCTGGCGCGGTCAACAACTTGCGCCTCCTGTTTCGGACGACGGCTTTGAAACTGTAATGGGTCGTCGTACGGGCGGTGGCGGTGGCGGCGGCCGCCGTCATAATGGTGGCGGCGGCGGTGCATTCAGTACTCGTCGTGTAACGATTCCATCGGAGCCTGCACCCGAATCCGCTGCAGCGGCAGCAGCGCCTGCAGAGCCCGCGCCTCCACGATTCACGGCTGCCGCTGTGAAGACAACTGCTGTAGATATGGAGGACCGTATTCTTGCCCGTGTAAAGGGTAAGATTAATAAGATTGGTCCCAGCACATTTGAGGCCACAAAGGCATTTATGCAGCAGATTCTGGATGGCGATGAGACGGATTTCCTAGATGAGTTTATGAAGTTCGTATTCCAAAAGGCCGCTACGGAGTCAACATTCTGCCCACTCTATGCGCGACTCCTACACGAACTTGCCGATGAGTTTGGTCACCTTCGTACTGTAATGGTGAAGTTGTTCAATGATTACACTGCAATCTTTACGGAGGTAGAAAGTGCTCCGGATGTAGGTACGGCGGATTACCGTGCCTTTGTGGAGGCCCAGGAGCGTAAGAAGTTCCGGCGTGGGTACAGTCAATTTGTAGCAGAGTTGGTGAAACTTGGTGAGGCCGATAAGTCTGCATTTCAGACACTCATCAACCAGATTCTGTGCGTCCTGGAGTCATCTTACAATAACCCGGATCGCACCCTGATGTGCGAGGAGTACGTGGATTGTCTGACCCATATGTGCTACAGTGCATCCACTCTTCTCCGTGACAATACCACCATCCAGCCTCGTGTATCTGCTCTGACCAAGCGCCCGCGTTCCGAAACACCCGGTCTGACCAACAAGGGCCGCTTTGCTCTTATGGACCTTGTTGATTTTGCGGAGCGTGGCTGGACCTCTGCGTAAAAAAAACGTGAATCAATATTAGAAAAATGGCCAACCGTAAGAATTCCCGTCGTGCTAACCGCCGCGCTGAGCGCAAGTCCCGTCGCCAGAACGCTGGTCGCCGCAACTCCCGCCGTAATGCAATGACACGCCGCTCTCGCGGTGTTTTTTCCACACTCTACGCCCCTGTGAACTCCTTGGTCGGTACCGCTGAAAACGTTATCGGCACTGGCTTGAACGTGGCTGTGGGTGTGCCTACACGCTTGGTCAAGGGCGCCACAAACGTTGTGGGCGTTGCCAAGAACACCGTGAAGGGTGCTTTCCGTAACACTGTTTCCGGTGTGCGCCGCGTGGGCCACAATGTCACATCTGGCGTTAACCGTGCTATCGCCGCTCCCTTCAGCCGTAAGGGCCGCAAGGGCAGCCGCAAGGGCCGCAAGAACAGCCGCCGCAACTATTAAATTGCTACGCATGAATAAAAAACCTTTTAAGACATTTC
>JACCDO012032752.1_pt1 | contig 10473 bp, 6 predicted proteins | sample 7446101 | NCBI WGS metagenome assembly JACCDO01 (sample SAMN15323440, study PRJNA562643) | freshwater metagenome | isolation source: river surface water | place: USA:Blue River Watershed | collected 2017-08-16
CTAATGTGCCCGTAGAGGGATCATCAAAATAGATTTTTGGAAGCTTCTTATTAAATTCTTTATCTTCAGCGGTTTCATAGAGTTCCGTATTGCAGTGCCATTCGTGAACATCCATCGCAAGAAAGTCAGCAGTTCTTAAATTGAAGCCTACTCCATATCTTGGAAACATTGTGTATCCACCGTGGTATTTTCCACGCTCAATCACGGATAAGTTCCCATAGCCTTGTTTGAAATCTCCGTCGTCCATATGTAATCCTGTGCGGAAATTGCGGTTTACCGTGACAGAGGAGAAACACGTATCTCCAATACGATACATCGGTTTTTCATCGGCAGCTTTCTTCTGAATAGCATAACGATCGGGAACTAATTTTTGAAAGACATCATTGAGAGCTTCAATAAAAGGAATCCCCGATTTGTAGTATTTGAAGTATTTCTGAGTATACGAAGTCAAACGACAAGGAAGACCCATAAATGGGGTTTTTTCAAAGTATCCTAAGACACTGCTAAAGACGTTATTGTTGACACGCATTTTACTGACTTTCCCGTTTTGGTAGTATCTAGCGGACCACCCTGTGATCGCGGTCGGTTTGCGTTTTTTCCAATAGGCTGAATTAATCTGAATAGGACCCGCAGCAGCTCCGCGGTTACGACTCGCGGCCGCAGTAATGTAGTAGCTTTCCCACCCTTTTTGTACAAGATCATGGGGGATGACGTTTTTACGGAATTTGGCTAAGAGTTTCTTCTCTCCCGTATCCGGGTCCTTTCCATACACATCCGCATCTTCTTCCACCAACACTTTAATCGCTTTTTCATCAAAATAAGTTCCTTCCTTCGCTTTGATTTGATCATTGGTTAAAATGGGTTCTAAGACAATTTCTTTGACTTTGTGCGCAGCCTCTTTGGCCTCTTTATTTGGCAATTGTAGCCCTTGTAAAACTTTTTCCCGTTTACTGCCACCGCCTTCACTCATCCTACTCTGGATCAAGATCCTTTATTGACAAACCAAAGAACGCCACCGACGGTAACGCAAGCAGCCACACCTAACCCTACACCTTTAATCAAAGCCCGTAGATCTGCTTCCGCAAAATCATCTGGTTTAAGGACAGGACTGCGACCCGAAGCGCCCAAGCGTCGGTAGAAATCAATCGATTGTAATTCTGAATACTGAGGTTTCCCCAACTTTTCATTGACTTTGTTGTGAAGAGCAACCGTCCATTTAAATAAATCATCACGACGATCCAGAAAAGGCGTCAGGGGCATTTCTTTTAGAAACTGGGTGTAATGATCACGACAGATAGGACAAGGAATTAAAAAGGCTAACGCTTCAAAGAATTCTTTGGCGGCTTTTTTGTGCCCATACGTGGGTTTGAGGGGATACCCCAAAGCACAAATGTGCATTGTGTGCCAAAAGAACGGTCCCCAAGAACTTGGTGGTAAATGCATCCTTCTATCTAAACATCCGAAAGCATAGTGTATGTAAGAAACCGCAGATGTTCCATTTCCAAAAATCATCAAAACAGTGTACAAATTGTGGGAACCACGGACATTCTTACCGTGATTGTCAAAGCCCCATCACCAGTTTTGGCACTATCTTATTTCGTGTAAATAATCCACAGTGGAGTCAAGAAAAAATCTTATCAAGCTACGCTCAAAGTCTTACAGGATTAGAACCTGTTTTCCAACAAATAGAAGTCCTCCTTATTCAACGTCGTGATAGTCTGGGATATGTGGATTTACTGAGGGGAAAATATTCAGTCAATGACGCAGACTATATTCGTAAACAGCTTCACGGAATGACGGATAGTGAACGACAAAAACTCGTAGATCGTGATTTTGATCTTTTATGGTCTGAAATGTGGGGCACTGAATCTGGTGATGTTCAATACAAAAAAGAGAAGGAAAACTCACGAAATAAATTAATGGCTCTTCGTGAAGGCATTACCCTGGATGTATCCGGCAACAGAGCCAATTTACAAGATTTTGTAAATGAATGTGACGTTCACTGGGAAACACCCGAGTGGGGCTTTCCTAAAGGACGTCGTGATGGCAATGAAACAGATTTAGATTGCGCTTTACGCGAAATGAAGGAAGAAACAGGATTAACCGATAACGATATTCAGGTGATTCATAATTTAGAACCTTTGAACGAGACTTTCTTTGGATCCAATCACGTCCATTATTGTCACAAATATTTTCTTGTCTACGTTCCGGATGGCAATCAGGTCAAATATAATCCTGAAAATATTCATATGCGTCGCGAAATTGGGGGTCTGGGTTGGTTTACCCTAAATCAAGCGTTATCGAAAATCCGATCAGACAATGTTGAAAAGCGTGAAGTTCTTCTCCGTGTTGGATCATTACTTCGCAATTTCTGTGCGTTGTCCCATCCACTTTAGGAAATCTCGTGAGTAGGATAGGAATGAACGCACTTTCAGATAAAGAACTCATTGAGCTGTGGCGCACCTCTACCACTATGGAGGAGCGCGACAGTATTTTAGAACAAATGAAACAGAGAAATCTCTACCCACAGGAATCTGTAAACAAAGAGGAATCGGACGCAGGACTCTATCCCTCTTCAGATGACCCTTTGTATCTTCAAAAACTCTTGCGAAAACAAGAATTTGCGGAAAATAAACAATTGTCTGTGGCCGAATCTATTCGTCGCGGTATAGATCCTTGTAAAGGATCCAAAGGATTTGAACTCAGTCCAACCCAACGCTTCATTGGTCAATTTATGTCCCCCAAAACACCGTATATGTCGGCTCTTCTTTACCACGGAGTGGGTGTAGGAAAAACCTGTAGTGCCATTCACGTCGCGGAAAATTATCTGGAAATGTATCCTCGTAAACAGGTCATTATTGTCGCACCGCGTAATATTCAACCCAACTTTAGTCGCGAGATTTTTTCCGAAACTAAGCTCAAACTCGGTGAAGACGAGGAACCCAATGAATATTTAGGATGTACCGAAAATACCTATTTAAAATTAACTGGAACTGAGTTCTCTCGTGATAAAGCTTCCATTCTAAACCGCGTCAATCATTTGAAAGCTAGACGATATCAACTAGTAGGCTATCTGGCCTTTTATAATTATCTGAAAGATTTACTGGAAACGCAAATCTCTAAGTCGTTGAAAGGTGAACGACGTCAACAGGAAGAATATATGTTGCTCAACAAGAAATTTAGTAACCGTTTAATCATTATAGACGAAGCTCATAACATTCGTGATTTGACCGAAACGGATGACGACGTCAGTGATGCTCCAGGAGGAAAAGCCGAATTGAGTGAAAGTCAAGCTGGAAAACGTTTGACTCCTTACTTGAAAAAAGTGTTGAACGCAGCAGAGGGCACAAAATTACTTTTATTGACGGCCACACCGATGTATAACAGCTATAAGGAAATTATCCCTTTACTCAACTTGCTTCTGCTCAATGATAAAAAGGCCACAGTCACCGAGGCTGATTTTTTTAATGCGGATGGAACCTTCATTAATGGTGGTGAGAAGAAATTTGGGGAAATCGTTCAAGCCTATGTATCCTTTATGCGTGGAGAAAATCCTCTTGCCTTTCCTATTCGTCTAGAACCGATGGAAGTTCCTCGTGTTGAAACCTGGCCACAAAAGAATCCTTTAGGAAGCAATATTGAAGATGAATCAGGCCGAGTAAGAAGTCAGATTGTTCGTCTACCTTTTATCGCCACACAACATACCGCAGAAGGATTAGTCGATTATAGAACAGTCGTGGCCAAAATGATTGGAGCTTCTGGATTGCGTTTAGCCGCTACTGATGGTATGGTGCAAGCAGGAAACTTTATCTTTCCTTCCAGTGTAGGAGGTGCTCCTGAAACACGTATCCGTGAGCAAGGATTCAATGGTGCCTTTACCGAAGCGCGCGAAGCCCGTCAGGCTGCCAAACCCGTGGCTAAACCGGCTCAGGGCACGCAACAGAATCCACCCAAGCCTGCTGCTGCGCCTTTACAGTATACGTATAACCCAGGAATCAACAAAGCGTGGTTACACGAATCTGAACTTCAAAAATATTCTCCTAAATGCGCGATGATTCTGAAACGTCTACGCACGACTAAAGGACTCAGTTTCATCTACAGTCGGTTTGTCTTTTCAGGAGCCTTATCTATTGCTCTGGCCTTAGAAGCCAATGGTTACGAAAATGCGTCCAGAAAAGTAGGTTATTTAAAAGATGTGGAGTTGGCCCCAGGAGGAAAACAGTGCGCACGTTGTCCTAAAAAACAGGCGGAACACGCCTCTGAAGACCACACCTTTGTTCAAGCCAAGTATGTTCTGTTAACCGGTCGTGATGATCTCACTCCTAACAATAAAGGATCCATTGAGTTAGCCACAGCGATTGAAAACAAAGATGGTTATGGTGTCAAAGTCGTCATAGGGTCTCAAGTAGCCTCCGAGGGTATTGATATGAAGTATATTCGTGAAGTATTGGTCTTTGATAGCTGGTATCATTTGAATAAATTAGAACAAGTCATTGGTCGTGGTATTCGTTTCTGTTCTCACGCAGCCTTAGAGAAAGCCAAACGCAATTGTACAGTGTTACTTTTGGTCAATACCTTTCCTGCTGCGCAGAACCAAGAAACCATTGAAATGTATCAATACCGTGTGGGCTTTGAAAAAGCTTACCAAATTGGAACCATCACCCGTGTGATGAAACAGTATGCGATGGATTGTAATCTGAATAGAGATGCTGTTCTTATTCAAGGCCTAGATCCTATAGATGTAGAAGACAGCCAGGGTGTGGAACGTATGGGACAAGAAATTGATGATGTTCCTTTTACCAGCACGTGCGATTGGATTCAAACATGTGATTATAGATGTGGTGTAAAAGTAGATATTGATCCTCTGGATACCGACGATAGCACCTATGATGAGTATGCGGCGCGTTGGCGTGTTCACCAGGTCAAACAGCGTTTACGTAAACTCTTTGAGCGTCAACCGTTTTATCGCTTTGATGATCTTCAGCACAATTTAGAGGATATTCCGCGCATAGCTATTGCGTCTATCTTAAGTGATATTATTGGCAATCGCACATTTCGTATTCAAGTCAAGGATGAAAGGGGATATATTGTCTATAAAAACGGATTCTATCTGTTTCAACCGGAAAAAATTAGGGATACAGGCATTCCCCTCGCTTTACGCGCAGCCATGTTCCCTGTAAAACAAGATTACTATGAAGAGTTTGAAGATGCCAAGATCGCGAAACCTGTGGCGCCAGCTCCTGTAATTGCGCAACCCGCAGAAGGAGAAACCGCAGAAGCGCGCCCAGTGGTTACCGATATGGAAGTGCCTACGATGGAAATTCGTGGGGATGTTCCAGGATTCTGGGATGCGTTAGAACCTTTCTTTGAATCTATCCAGGAAGGAACCTTGGCCGATGCGAAATCCGATAAAGAGATTTTACCCAAATCAGTAGAATTGGCGCTCAAAAATCGTTACGTGGGAAATAAGAAAGTGTATGACAAAGCTTACAATACAATGAGTATGATCTACCGTTTTTACCAGGATATCAAAGCCAATTCACAATGGCGAGAATATTTATCCTATGCCGCAGCGAAATTTGTGTGGGATGAAATCTTAAATATAGAAGAACAATATCTTTTGTATAAAACAAAAAAACAAGATCCATCCACCTTGTTAAGTATTGTTTGGGACGAACACGTGATTACTTTTGACGAAGAAGTTATTTACCGTCGCGTGAATCCTCTGAAAGGTGAATTAGAATACAAATGTGGTGATGCGAACTGCTCGGCTGCTTTGGTGACCGCCATAGAATCCGAGGCAGCAGAAACCGACGAGTTACGCAAGTTGCGTGCGAATACCACGAAAACAGGTAAACCTTATGGAACCATTAATTACAAAAATGGTCTTTTTGTCTTTAAAACGAACAATCCTGTCGCACCCAGTGCGAATCCTAGTCTCTATGAAAAACAAGAACGTGGATCCGAGTGCGCCAATGTGCCCAATATGGTGCCCCACTACGCTTTATTGGAGGAAATCGGCCAGATAGCGCAAACCGCTTTGGGCAATAATTTAGGGTTTATTCTATCCGAATTACAGGATGCGCAAGCTCCTCGTTCTGTAAAAAATTCTATTCGTGCCTGTGCCTTAACTGATATCGCCCTTCGTTTCTTTGATGAGATGCTTATCCAGGATAAACGCTGGTTTTATCGCCCCCTTCCCACCTTTTATACCAAACATCCAGGTATTTTACGCAAGAAGACCGCCTAAGCAAATTTGAAGCGAAGTAAATAGACTTAATAGGGATACAAATGGAAGGGATTGAAACTCTTGCTCTCTTTGAAGAAAAAGTGTCCGTGACACCTCGTGATTTAGCCAATCATAAACTCAACATTCATTCACTACTTCTTTCAAAACTAGCTGAACGAATGGAAGGAAAATGTTCTCTCCACGGTTGGGTTGTTCCGCAATCGGTGAAAGTCCTCTCCCGATCTATGGGTTATCTGGAAAAAGGACGCTTTACAGGAGATATTGTCTTCCATATTCAGGTACAAGCTAAAGTCTTGAATCCTCCTTCAGGTTCCCATCTTGTTTGCGATGTTGTAGGTAATAATATGATGGGTATGTATGTCAGTTATAAAGTCCCTATGGTGGAATATGATAAAAAAACGAAAGCAAGCACAACCACAAAAGTAGATGCGATTAAGATTATTCTTCCTCGTGACTTACACATTGGAGATGAAGAATTCTCTAAAGTCCAAATCGGTGAAAAGGTTCACGTAGAAATTAAGAAATCTCGTTTCCAAGTCAACGATAAATTTATCTTAAGTGTGGGGCTTTTCCAAGGTAAGACAGGATCTGATTATGTTCCTCCTGTTGTTCAAGAACAAGAAGAAGTAGCTGTTGAAGAAGAAGGTCCAGGTGCTGCCGCTGCTCAACTGACTAGCCAGTTCCAAAAACAAGAAGAAGAAGCCAAGGAAGAAGCCAAGGCCGAAGAAGAAACAGGCTTTCGTATTGTGGAGGATGAAGTTCCTCCCCTTATCCCTATTGGCTCAGAACAAGTTCAACAAGTCAAAGAACCTACTCCAGGATATACCAACAGTGGAGTATCTACAGCCAACTTACCCTTAGCGTATGGCGAGCCAATTTATTTCAACGCTACCAAATTCGCAGCCTATAAAGAATTTGATAATCGTTATCCTGCCAAGTTTACCTTGGACGGTAAAGAATGGCCAACAGTGGAACACTATTACCAAGCGATGAAATTTCCTAGTCTTCCCGAGTTTCAGGAAGAAATTCGTAAAGCTGCTACTGCTGCGGCGGCCAGTAAATTGGGCAAAGCGAAAGATCCTCGCAGACCTATTCGTGCGGACTGGAAAGAACAACGTGAAACAATTATGCGCAGTGCTATCAATCAGAAATTACGAGACAATCCTGCTATAGAAAAACTTCTCTTGGATACTTATCCTCGACCTCTTATCTTTGCTGATCCAAATGATGCTTTCTGGGGATATGGTCGCACAAAAGCAGGTCAAAATAAACTCGGAACTCTCTTAATGAATTACCGCGGAGCCCATACGGGAATGGAAGCTATTAACGGCTAGGCGCGGAAGGAGTGGCCTTCAAAGATTACGCAAGCTGAAAAGAAGAGAGTGATGAATAGCACTGTCAATACATTGACGAATGAAGAATATGAAGAACGCAAGAGAGTCTTACAAGAATTGAAAAAATTAGTGAAATCCGAACAGGAACAAATTTTTTTAATCTTGAAACGTTATCGCATTGAATACAGTGAAAATAGTAATGGAGTATTTTTTGATTTAAGTCGTGTCTCTAAAGAGCCCTTTGAAGAAATTCAAAAATTTTTAGTGTTCTGTCAAACCAATCGCAACGACTTTGAAGCCCGAGACCGCGAGATGGAAAGTTCCCGTCTTAGCCTCGGTGACAATTCCTTTGAAACACGCTAAGCTAAAGCGTAGTCGCTACTTTAGTATAGACAAGTGCTATGGCTGCTTTATTCCCCAAAATTTACGATACGATTGATCAAAATCCTCATAAATTGGCAACCCTCCGTTGGTGTGAACCCACTTCAACGCAAGGTTTACTTCACGAACAATGGGATATTTTTCAGGTGAAACCCTTGTCTCCTCCCGGTGCCTTATCTCTTCTCTTATGTTCCACCGATCCTATGTATGAATTGGGTTCTATTGCTCTTCGTAAGCAAATCTTAACAGAACATTTACTTCAACTTCACGAACGTGTTGACAAAGAATTGGTGGGACGTCGCTTTCCACGAAAGAAAGTTCAAGATTTACTCGCAGGCCAACTCTCAGCCCAAAATCCAACGGCTTCCGCATTGTTGGAAGAAGTTCTCTGTGAACTGTTTCAAACCCAAAAAATCCATTTGAACCGTCGTAACAAATCTATCGTTTTTTATCCTCCTGACTTACGTCTCTGGAGATCGGATAGACCTCTTCTCTTTGCTGAAGAAGACAACACTTGGATTTTTTCACCCTTGGAAAGTCAATCTTTTTTGGATTGGCTCTTAGCCAAAGAAAATGATGGCTGGAAAGTGCAATGGCCTACGGCAGATGGAAAATTAGAAGATATTAAAAGCAGTCTTCTTTCGCATAATGTGGTTCCTGAAGGAAAACAAAAAAAGGATGACTTGGCTAAAGTCCTTGGTCGTATCCAAGCCATACGCACTCTAACAGAACTCCAATTGAATACCCACCCAGTAAAATTGGAAACGTCCTAAGGAGAAGTTCAGGTTTCAAAATAGAGCTGAGAAGATGGAACTTCTACCAGAGATTGCCAAAAGTTTGCGTACCATGGTCACCAACGAATGGTTTCCTCACAGTGAACGTGAGTTAGAAGCCACCTTTGGTAAAGATGGTGTTGTAGATAGCACACGATTCTTAGCCGTTGCGCAACGGTTAAAATCCAAAGGATTAAAGGAAATTCGTCAACCCGATCGTTTAACGATTTCTCTGGAAGACAATACCCGGTATACGATTCAAGGAGAAGGAACTATCGCACAGTATTGTGAAGATAATCAAATTGCTGGAAAGTCTGCGGTTGCGATGATTAAAGATAGAGCGGGTAACCTTCATACGTTGGATATTGATGAATATAATACACGTGTGAAAATCCGTCGTGAGTTACCTCTGGATATGCAGGATCCGCGTGTAAAATCCCACTTTGCGACTTGGGACCAACGTGTCAAATTCTTTCGTTTAATCCAGCGTTGGACCTTTGTGGGAAAAGGTGTTATCTTTGATTTATCTATGGTGCGTAGCACAAAGAAAGATGATCGTGGCTTATGGAAACAAGTCAAAAAGTTCTATGATGCTGATCTCCATCATAACATTATGAAAGAACAACCTTCTTATGAAATTGAGGTTGAATTGGATCGCGGATCAGAATTTAACGTAGATCCTGCTTCTGCAGTCAAATGTCTAGTCCAAGGCATCGGAGAAATTCTAAAAGGTATTCAACGCAACAGTGTCCTTATTCGTAATTCGGAAGTAGAACGTGTTCTGAAAAGCTACAATGAGCTCGTGGGCGCCAGTTTTGAACCTCGAATGAGTGGATTTCGCGGTGTTCAACCGGTTACCTTAGAACGTGACAATATGACGTCTATATATACTAAAAAAGAAAATATTCGTTTCAATTACAATGTAACGGATAAAGCCGACGGTCTCCGCGTAATGGGCTATTGTGATGAGAAAGGTGAATTGTTCCTCATAGATATGGCCTTAAATGTCTATCGCACAGGTTTACAAAAGATTAATTGCGCAAATACGTTGGTGGACGGTGAATGGGTAACCCGCACAAAGGACAATGAGCCTGTCCAAATGTTTCTCTTGTTTGATATTTATCACGCCACCTCCAACCGGATAGTCCACGATAAACCTTTCTACGTTCACAACAATGATGCTGCAGTTACCCGCTATTCGAGCTTAATAGATTGGGGTAAAGCTTGGCGTATGTCAGGAGGTCCTGTTTCCTTGATTCCTGGATTAACGCCGCAAAATTCTTTGAAGGTGATGGAAAAGAAATTCTTGTTTCCTAGCACACCTGACGCCTCTCCTGAAATCTTTACTAAATGTGCGCAAATGCTGGATCGTGATGTCAATTATCATACGGATGGTTTAATTATCACTTCCAATATGAATATTCTTCCTCCAAAATTCGGTGTTCGCTTTTCTCAACAATTCAAATGGAAACCTCCCAAAGACAATACTATTGATTTCTTGGTTAAATTTGTAAAAGATCCTGAAACAAATCAAGATAAACTTGGTGATATTATTCGTCCAGATAGTGCTGATACTGTGAAATATAAGACTCTTCGTTTATACGCAGGAACAAGTGCGGATCCAGCCTATGATGATCCTCGCCGCACTATTCTTCTTGTGCGTAAATTGCCATCAGGCAGACCTGGGCGTGGAAAAAAATTCCGTATGCGTCCTGTTTTATTCTCTCCAAAAGTC
>JACCDO011944772.1_pt1 | contig 10472 bp, 3 predicted proteins | sample 7446101 | NCBI WGS metagenome assembly JACCDO01 (sample SAMN15323440, study PRJNA562643) | freshwater metagenome | isolation source: river surface water | place: USA:Blue River Watershed | collected 2017-08-16
GCGTACGTGGCACGCTTCATGTCGCCATTAATCTCTCGGTCACTTGCAAAAAGCCCTTTAATTTGAGCTAATGTCACATTCAATCTCTTAGCTTCAGATATGAATCGTGCACGAATTTGTTCAGCTTTTTCATAAAACTGCGCTTTGGATACACTGAGTACTTTCGCTTGTGACGGCTCGCTCACAACCTTCGATTCAACCGACGCATCGATAGACGTTACTTTCTGAACTTGCAGTGCTGAAGTGGGCTCAAGCACAGCCTGTGGAGCATTCCAATGTGGAGCAGGCTTTTTATCGGTACTATTGCTATTGTCAACGAAAGCCGCAGCAACTGCTTCTCCCACCTTCTCACCAACAACCATTAAACTGGATTCGCCGCTGACCTTGGCACCTCCTTCCAAATCAAAGTTTGCATCTGCATATACTGTGATATTATATGCACCTGCTTGTCCACGCTTTGATAAGAAAGGCACAATGTAATATTCTTGCCCTGTTTTCAGAAAACATTCAACTTGTGTACTACCATAATTATAGGCGGCTTGCAATACGGGTTTGACTGGAGTTACAGTGTCTGGTTGATCTTTGCTACTGCAACTAATATATGCACGTTGATTGGCTGGCTTATCAAAATCTGCAGCAACGACAATATCGAAGCAGAGCGGAGTGGCGTACAAAGGATCTAGGTAATAGTCTGCGCCAAGTGTGAGGCGAGTGTCTTGTGTGGAAAGACCGACAAATACACGACGATACTCTTCCTTGTCCTCTTCCTGTGAGTTAAGCTTGAACTTGAACTTAGGGTTGCTGATCCAACTGCCCATTTCGCGGTTGCCACCGCACTCGCCCGTCCAGTAGCCTTGGGTCCGTTTTCCCATCCATGAGTCAGGAAATTTTATAGCTACAAAGAGAGAAGTAAACCTTGCCAACCAGGCATCAAAAGGCATGAAGAAAGCCCCGTCCATGAAGTTCACTGCAATATCTTCATGTCCGGACTTGAAATATTTTTCAATCTCCCGCTGTATGTCCTCTCTTTCGCGTTCGTCAGTACGGTCACCATATTCGCCTTCCCATTCGCCGCGTCCCCAAGGATTTCGCAAACGGACAAGTTTAACCTGTCCACCAGGTGCATTCTTATCTTCAATTGTGCCTGTACCTAAGAATGAATAGGCATGTCCCATATGCAAACCCATGCCGGCCTCAGACTCCACCTTACGGTCATCCTTCGGGTTGCTCTGAATACTTGTACCCATTAAACATCCCCACGACTTGTAGCGTTCAAGCAATTGCCATACTTCGTCAGCATTTAGTGCATCACTATATCCAGGGAACCCAGGCTTTAATGTGACCAATTTAGGACAGTATCCAGTCATATCACTGAGGGCGAAATGACTGTATCCGCCTATTAGCGCCTTGTAGCATCCGTGTAATTTGGCATAAGCTTTCTCAAGTAATGGCACCCACAGCTCGTTAGGATCTTTGCATGCTGCAAAGATGATCTTGCCGTCCTTTCTTTTTACTGGAATCCTATCATCAATAATGACGTAGATTAAGTTGACACCTTTGATGAAACGTACCACAAACAAACCATAATTTTTCAGAGTGTCGCCTTTCCAGAAGCAATCTTGCAAGAGATTCTCATTTGCGCCCATAACAGCTAGTGCGCCTAGGAACCAACAGTCACCAAGTTGTCCCTGAATAACATCTCCGCTAGCTGCACCATCGATGAAGAGACTGCCATGCTTGCACCAGACCTCGTCCGCGGTATCTGTCATTTTCAAAGCTTTTTCGTTCCAGTCTTCATCTTCCAGCCCATCATCTACACTTTCATCAACACTTTTTGATTCTCCATTTCCTTCAGAATCTGTATTTTCGTCCTCTTCTGCGAAATGGTTATCTTCATATATTGGCCTATCCCAGCGTAAGTCTTCCGGACGCGGGTACTTGCTACCTGAAGGAGCTGGTATTTTGCCATAATAAAGACTCATTTCTGCATTATCATCGACAGTGAGTGGACCGAAGTCCTTATCAATAAACTTATTATGCGATGTCTTTAGGTCATCCACAATGGACTTAACTTTTGCTTCAACTTGTTTGTTGATATCGGCTATAACCTTAGCATTCTTTAAGTCTTTGCCATCTATATTAATGCATACTATATTTTCATACTTGCTGTATATCGGTTTCTGTTCAGACTGGTTTACCATTCTTGAGGTTGTTAAACTGGTAAAGTAAGCTTTATCGTTTAATTTATGTCTGGAAATAGAAAAAAACGAACGCTTCACCTAAATTGCACAATTATTATGTAACAAATAACAAGCAACGACCAGATTTTAAATTGGTTAATTGGTTCTGACAAATAGTGCTGTTCACAGTTGGCGCTTGGAAAATGCTGCCCACAGCCGGGCAGGGGGAACCTTGTTGCTCTTGAACAGGTTTTTGAAAGGCCGCCTCGGTGCTTTGATGAGCCTTAAGCAATGTTATTGAGGGATAAACTATTTTCACAAGGTTAAAATTCATTTTTTGATTACTTCGTGCACCTTAATATGCTAAATAGGTCAATATATGAAGGACCCGTGCTGAACTAACATGCCTGGGACCACTAAAGTCATAACTGTCGCAGTTGCGTAAATTAATCAATGGCGTCAAAAAAGAAAACTTCCAAGATCAATAAGGCACCTATTGCAGGTGGCGTATTGTATGAAGTAACAGCAGTGTTTGGTCCAGGCCAACCTATAGGTGCTTCCTTCGAATATAAGAACGGGGCTCTACATGTAATTGCTCTGAGCGCAAAAAGTGCTGCACGCGACGAAGGCGTGAAAGAAGCTATGATAATGACTCACGTCAACAAGATGGATGTTTTGGGTATGCCGCAGGAACAGTTACTAGAACTACTACGAAAACAAACGGGAACCGTTCGTCACATTCGTTTTACTTCTTTGGCGGGCTCTAGCGTTACCGCCGATCCTGATGACCCCGAAGAACTTAAGGCGGCAGCTGATAAACTTCCAGTGGATGTGACCAAGCTGACTGGCTTTCCGAATGTATTGGACGCCCAAGGACGAATTAAGAGGCCGACTGTTCCTTTAGGTACCCCCGCAGCTACCGCTGTAGGAGCCGGCGGTGCTAACACTAGTCAAACAATGCAAATAACTACAAGTGACTCCCTCGGGTATAAAAATAACACAACGACCCTCTCCTCCTCAAACAAATCTGCCAATCGCAAAGGAGGAGTCGCTTCTGACGACTGGGAGACTGCTTTGCACATACGTCCCGCCAACACGACTGTCCACTCCGCGACTACTACACAAAACGCCACGATAGCTCCAGCAGTACCATTGCCATATGCTGCGACATCTACTCTTACAGTGAATCATTATCTAGGCGCGCCTGGAGCATCATTGAAGGGTCCAGTTGTAGGCGCGAAATCAGCGTTGCCTGCTCCAGTGCCCGCCACAACACCGGGAGTGGATCCATTCTCAACTCCCGCCCGCCGCCGCCGAATTGTTGCTGATGTAAGCCGATTTCTGTTGAAGCAATATTGTTTAAAAGCTTGTGACCAAGTGCTTTACAGGAGACGAGCTAATGCTGCTTGCCTGAAAATTCAATGCTCTTGGCGTATGTACTGGGCCCGACGAAGATTGCTGCGTTTGCGATGGCGTCGACAGCGCCTTTCAGCAAGCAAAATTCAACGTATTGCGCGCGCATTTCTAGCACGATGTGAGCTGCTTCGCCGTCGAAAAGCCAGAGAGACTGCGCAGCGTTTGCGATTGGCACTTCTTGTACAACGTGCGTGGAGAGCCATGAAAATACGGCGGCGAAAGGCACGAGAACGTGCTGCTAGAATTGCGCGCCGCGAAGGCAAGCGCCATGCTGCTGCCGTGCATGTGCAACGTGTGACGAGAGGCATGATCGCTCGCAACCGCTCGTGTCAGCTCAGAGAGAAACGAGATCGAATATGGGAGTTAAAAGAACGAAGTGCTATAACAATTCAATGCAAGATCAGGCAGCATATTGCATATAAGACTTTTTTAAAGTTGAAAGGCGTCTATTTACAAATTGCAATTGCAGTACTGATGTGGTGGCGGCGGCGCAGGTGGCAGCGAAGTGCAGCAGCGAGGCTTCTTCAGCGAGTTGCTAGAGGAGCAGTATGCCGGTGGCGATATCGTCGTAAGAAGCGAGCGTTGGATGATGCGAGAAGAGCCAAATTGGCAGCAGAAGAGCGCAAAAAACAGGAATTGCGATTTCAACAGCTTTTAAGTCAAGCTACTGCGAAGGCTGAAGAGGATGCCTCACTGCGGCTTACATTGCGAGCCCGAGTAGAATTGCGCTTGCTAAGACATTTAGCCGCAATGGGACCACAGGAAACAATTCTTTGGGCGAGAACTAGCGGTTTGCTTAGCTTTCAACATGGTTTGGGCTATAGTGTAGGCGAGGCTGCACTGCAAGCGCTTTCAGTGGTAGGGGTCACATTTCCAAAACTCAGACCAGACTCCAGTAAGGGAGCAGGCGAAGGTTTGCACGCGAGCGACGAAACGCCCACTGCTTTAGGTGTATCGCATGTAGCAGAAGCACAGGATGGTGTTCCTCGTGTGGTATACGTAACGCATTGGTGTTGCGGCGATCATTCTTCGGAAATACCCCAAGGTGACGAGTCTTTACCTTCTCGATGGGCGCAAGTCGTGGGCATCCCTCGGCGGCTGAATGGAAATGGAATAGAGATATCTGTAGCTCGTGAACAACAATGCCTTCAGATTATTATACGAATTCGAGCAAGTAGGCCAGCAGTGCGTGCAATCACTGTGGACGCAATATCTCCTATCACTAATTCGGCGACTGCCCCAGTGAAATTCACACCAATAACCACAATTTGCATTGCATTAGAAGGATGTGAGAGAGGAACAGAAGACGAAGCACCTGTTATTGCCCCCGCCAGTGATATGTCATTGCGCCATGCTGATTTTGTGATGAAGCTGATAGAATTTCAGGGCGTGCGCGTCGCCGTACCAGAACCAGAACCAGAGTTGCCATCGCCTGAACCTGAGCCCGCACCTGAACCAAGTAAAGAATCAGTCTCTGTTATAGAGTCAGATAATGAATCTGAGCCGGAACCTCATATAGAACCTAGAGAAGAAGAGTCGTTCGGATCCATGGATGACGAGATTGAATCGCTGCCGGACTTGGACTCACCCGCGTGCATCATTCAATTCGCATATCGCAGTCATTTACGTCAGAGAATTCTGGCTGTCATGAAAATTCAACGTCGTTGGTTTCGTACAAAACGTTTAAAATACTGGTTAGAGCTAGTACGCACTGTATGGAATCGCGCTGATAGGGCTATACGAATTATGCAGCACTGCGGCCTGGCGTTCATATCCAGAAAGCGAGTCGAACACTTGCGCGAGCAAGAGTTTCTCCGATTATTGAATGATATTGAGCATGTTGAAGAGGATATTACAGAAGGGAAAGCATACTTCGCATCGTTTTTAAAGGACGAAGAGAGCAATTGGACAGCCTTTGGTTTGCACAAGCCTGATAACATACCCCAGCAAGTTCTCAACATAGCTGCCTCTGAACAACAGGCAATAGATGTGCCTCTAAGTAGTATCCGAAGTGTTGAGAGTGCAGGAAAAAGGCATGTGATTAGCGAACACAATATGCCAACGGGAATTTTAATGTTCTTGTCCTCGAAAGCTCCCCAACCTCAACAGTCAGTGCGTGCGTCAATGATCAAGGCAGTAACATTACCAGAAGCTCCTACAGACTGTTTGCATCCACTTCATGAAATCATCATAACTCCAGGACCGCTGGGTGAACCATGGAATGTGTTCAGCGTTACAGAGCTGGGGGTACCCCTTCCAGATGCAGCCCTCCTCACAGCTCCCGGAGACACGCCGATTCCCCTTCTATACTCCCATGTGGCCAGCAAAGGGTTCATATAAATGATGTACTTTGAAATGTGTTGTACAATTAATATACATGGTCCTATAAGTCCTATATTCGTTTAACAATCGTAAGTTTTCCCGCTCTGAGCGCGCCCAATATGGCTGTCATCTGTGATATCAGTGTCCACATCCGAGTCTTCGATACCATCCGTTTTCCACTCTCCCTCTTGTTCCATACCTATTAAAGAGTTATAGCTTGCATGTAATAAATACGAGTTCACTGATTTAACATCCGATGGGAAAATCCGCAAAATCACGATACCAGTGACGATAGACACCGAGAACGCGATGAGCACAATCTGCTGGAAAATGTTTTGTCTATTAATATCATTAGATTTGCGACAAAATTCTGCAACAAGCACAGGGCTACAGCTGTTGAAGAGGTCGCTCATGATTGTAAATGCGGAGAGAGTGAAGTCGCGATGCTCCGGGAAAGTCAGCGTTTGTAGTAAAATCCGGTATTTTTGCATGTTCATGGTTGACAAATATCCTGAAATAGCCGCTAATATGCTTAGTACTGCAGTATCAAAAGGTTTAGGTTTGATTCCTAGCAAATAAAAAAACGAAACACCTTGTGCAATATCGACGAGGATGGTCAGTGCAATGAGGCGCTGAATGTGCCTGTGGCGTAAGCGTTCGCCACAGGCTGCGCTCGAAATATATCCGAAAAGACTGCACAGTATATATATTACAGCAATGCTAGTAGCTTCAGAATCGTTAAGCCCTTGTGTAGAAGATAAGTAATCGATGAGAAACACGTAAGCCAAAGCCCAAATCGAACTGCTGGGTATGATCGTCAGGAATATCAGGACGATGCTAGGTGTGGACAGTAAACTCCCAATCGCTCTCAAGTTGTGCGGAAAACTTGCTTTGCTAAGGATTTTGGTATTAACTTTTGATGACTGTGTTTTGCCATCCACAGGACGAGCTGCGCTTCGCATTTCATCTGCCGCACCATGATCCAAAGCGGTCGTATGCATGACATAAAACAAGTTTTGTTCATCAAAATGGTTGCTCTGTAAAGGAGCAATACTGGTAGATTCGATAAAAACATGAGATTCTTCTAAGGAAGAAGTATCTTTGCGAAGTTCGGGCTTAGTTGTTTCCATCGAACTTTCCTCAACATCTTCACGTGAAGGCTCATCAACTAGAAAACAGGCAGCCACCATACAAATGGCACATGGTGCAGCAGCAACTAGAAATGGGATTCGCCATCCATAGGTAGGTCCAATATTTCCAGCCACGAAGATTCCTAATGCGACACCGAACGTCGAAGTTAAAAACACCGCCGTTTTGATACTATGCCTCTTGCCGCACAAGTTATTCAGGATCAATTGAGCTGAAACCGTCGAAATCGCTACTCCAATACCTGTAGCGAATCTGCACAACAAAAGTTGGGGATAAGATCGTATGAAATATGTGGATAAACAAGAAACGATAGCCAAAGCAAGAGACATTCTAAGAACAGGTTTAATTTTGAAATTAAATTGAAGAAAGACGTGACTCGGAATTCGTGACACCATAAAAACACAAGATAAATAAGATCCAAGATTTTCGCAAGTTCTCATATTAGTATTGAAGCCAAACTCCAGCGATGCGGCTTCAATAGTCGGTGATTGAAGGCACTGAAAGACGTTCACAAATAAAATAGACAGAAGCAACGTAAATGCTTGAGCTTGATAATTAGATTTGAATCTATCTGTGCACATTATAATCTTGTCGCAAACGGAGAAAATATTTAGTAGTTGTGAGAAAATTTTCTGCTTGAACTTTCAGGCTGCTAGTCGACCGAGCGTCGGTCTGATTTTGTCAAGGAAAAATGGGACCTGCTTTAGAGGAGGAAGCTTTCGCTTCGCAGGGTGCGGAAACTGTATCTGTTTTATTCTATAATTCAGCGGATTGGTGCCTTCTATTTATAGTTGAAACATGGAAACGCTCACTTTGTCCAGCAGGGCTGCGGGCTTAATTGGAGAGGTCGACATGCTTGATTCCGAAAGACTCTCCATTTTATGCAAATATTTTATACAGTCAGTTGTGACGGGGTCCAGTAAAGTTGTGGTCGAAGACAAAGAAGAACCAGTTTTGCGTGCGATTTCAACATTGCTATTGGAGGCTGCAAAGGTAAGAGCTAATTCCGCCGCAGTGGCGTCAATTTTGACAGAAAATGGTGTGACAGTCAACGGAAAAGCATTAGCTGCTTTCTACGAACAACATCAAAATACTTTGATATCGCATATTGAGGCAACTGGAATCGCAGCACCTACTATTGTTGGTTTGGATTGGCGCTTAGATTATTCCGTCAGGAGTAAGCATGGAGGTAGAGAGAATGTACCTATGTTCTTCGTTAACCTTCACGTCGTGGATAGAGGTGTAAAGAGAGATGTTGATATTATCGCCAGTCAAGATGAGCTTAAGGACTTACTCGCCCGTGTAAAAGAAGCAGTACGCAGTGTGGGAAAAGTTGTGCAAGTAGTTCAAAATGAAGAGGAAGATTAAAGTATCCTCCCAAATGTACACGTGTACATAATTTTTTCGTGCTTTGCACAAGTATAGTGCATTGGAATCTCCTTGCGCGTTTGATTTCCTTTATTTGTGTATATTGTGTAAAATCAAAACCGAATCTTTTCCTTCCGCGGATTTGAACTATTTTGCTATAGCTTTAAAACTTGTTTATCGAAATTAATTTCCGCACAATTGTTTACCCGGAAATGAGTTTTCCACCAGCGTTTTTTGACTCTGCTTGCTTCCGCGCGAAAAGTTCGGGCTTGGCACCCGCACAGTGGTCCCAGGGGATCCCAAGATTTTCGAACAAATTTCTATGCTATTAAGCACAAATATGATACTGAAAGTATTGGGCGTGACCGCTTGTTTGGCGGCTTCTTCGCATGCAGGACAGTCAGACGACCTCTTTTTCCTAGAGACTTTTGATAAAGAGCAAGATCCATTTCGATCAAAATGGACGAAAAGTTTAGATCCAAAATATGAAAACCAGCCCGTCATGATTAAATCTGTTGATTACCCAGCTCCAGGATTTGAACGCGACAAAGGCTTGAGTTTGACACAAGAGATGAAGTACTACGGGGTCAGTAGTCGCTTTCCTGAAGTTCTTTCTAACCCAGGTGCCGAAGATCTTGTGTTTCAATACGAATTAAAGTTGGAAGAAAGTCTCAATTGCGGCGGAGCTTATATTAAGCTTCCACGTGCAGAAGATGCCGGGGATCTGAAATCGCTCAATAATGACACTCCATATTCAATTATGTTTGGCCCAGATCGTTGTGGTGAGGGTAATAACAAAGTACACTTCATAATACAACATAAAAATCAAATAAGTCAAAAGTGGCAAGAGCATCACTTTCGTGCTCCTCCTCAACCACTTCTTGACCAGAAAACGCATCTTTATACCCTGGCTATTTATGGAAAAACGAATGAATTTGAAATCTTCATTGACAAGCAATCTGTGTCGAAGGGTTCCTTACGAGAACATATGGAACCCCCAATCACCCCTCCACAAGAGATAGATGATCCAGAAGACCAGAAACCTTCAAACTGGGTTGATGAGGAAGAAATAGCAGATGCGGAAGCTGTGAAGCCTGATGACTGGGACGAGTCGATTGAGCGCTTGATGATTGACCCAAATGACAAAAAACCAGATACTTGGATAGATGATGCTCCAAGCGAAGTACCTGACCCTGAAGCCCATAAGCCAGAAGATTGGGATGACGAAGAAGATGGCTTGTGGGAAGCCCCTTTGGTTCCAAATCCCGCTTGCGAAGCAGCAGGCTGCGGAGAATGGAAACCAAAAAAAGTTCCAAATCCTTTATACAAAGGCATTTGGACTGCCCCCAAGATTCCAAATCCATTATATCAAGGTCCATGGCATCCAAGGAAAATTTCTAATCCTAATTACTACATTAATGAGCATCCTGCGATACTCGCCCCTATGAGCGGCTTGGCCATTGAGGTCTGGACTACGAATGCTGGAATCCATTTTGATAACCTATGTATCTCCAAATCCTTAGAAGCTGCCTTTGCTTTTGCTTCGAATACTTTTGATAAAAAAGCACTGTCAGAGCAGGCACAGGCAGAAGAGCGCCTGCTAAAAGAGCGAGAAGAGCAGCTCAGCGAAATGAAGCGATCAGGTGACATCAAAGAGTATGCTAAAGCAATTTTCATGGAATTTACATATTTCTTCATACCAAATTGGAAACCTATTATGGCAGCATTAGGAACCATATTGCTACTTTCTGCTTTGCTATGGCGTTTGTCCCCGAAAGATGATGAAGTACCCACACAGGCAGCCGATCAGTCCGACGCCGAACAAAATGGAGAAGAGCTCTCGGGTACAGAAGGGACAGACAACATGGTAGAAGGATCCGATGGTGAAGCAGGGTCAGATGAAGATCAAGAAAGCGAAGATCAGAAAGAGGTAAATGAGATAGAAACACAAGAATTTGAAAAACAAACCAAGAGCAGTGGGGGCAAGAGCAAGAAGGCCACCATAGCGAAGAAAAGATCTCCTCCTCAGGAGGAGGA
>JACCDO010392014.1_pt1 | contig 10471 bp, 6 predicted proteins | sample 7446101 | NCBI WGS metagenome assembly JACCDO01 (sample SAMN15323440, study PRJNA562643) | freshwater metagenome | isolation source: river surface water | place: USA:Blue River Watershed | collected 2017-08-16
AGTAATTAATAATTTACCTACCAGAACTTGAAAGAAGAGTGAATATACACTTTTCCAAGTTCTATTACCTCAAGCATTAACATAAAAATATATACGTAGTAATAAATACTGTATGGTTTCCATATGGTTCCCATTGTAGCTGTAGCGATATACCTAATTTATGAACACTTTAGTGCATCTATATTGCATACGTCACAATAAATATTTATTCGATTAGATATAGGCTGCTATCTTGATCACTTAGCAACTGTAGTAAATGTCATCAGTAATTATGGACGAGGAAAATCATGACCCGAGCGGCCATGAACACGTGTATGATGAGGAGCCAACAGCTGGGGGTACCCCCGTTCGCCCCCTGCACACAGCACAGCATTTTATAAAAAAAAAAGAAAAAAGAAAAAAAATACACCTTTGTGGATGGGCCAAAGTTTAGGTGCATCGAAGCCCTGTTATCAGTGTTGTTATGTGTTATGCATTGATAGAATTTTACGGTAACAATACATATATGGATATACTTTGCGTTTAAAAGATCATGATAATATGAATACATGAAAATATCCAATTTTTTGCATCTTGTGATGCATAAATTTAGTGCCCACGCTGAATTACATAAAAGGCGATTGTTTGGATTATCTTTAGCCCAACTAGAAGAATTCGCCGCGTATATCATCATGGTTCTCTTAGGAATAAAGGATGCATATCTTTGCGGTTATCTTTTTGCAACAGATCATTGTAGCTGTACGAGCGCTACTGCAAACATCAGATCCGTATTGGTCATAATTCAGACAACTTTGAAACCTTTTTTCGCATCAGTAAAACTTATATGCATATGTCTTGTACAAAGCGAAGAACCTGACATGAGTTTTTTCAATGCATCACGTGATTATATCTTTTTAAGGCAGGATTTCTATTACCGCAAACTTTCTCAATTACCGTGTAATAATTCAAGAACCGAGCATGTGTTCCTTACATCGCACCCTTTAGTTGTTGATGTAAGTGGTACGCAGTTAGTCCGTTTAAGTGCTGACACGATAAAAGCTTTATTGACTAGAATGTGTACCTGTTTCGGTGATAACGTTCACGGAAACTCTACGAATGATTTGGAGTTCATAAAACCCATGAACGTTTCACAGCTTTGCTCGCAAGTGAGTTTATGTCTGACTGCTGGTTGGCTATTGGGATATCCTTGCTTGTATCGAAATATTCAGCAGTGTTGCGAGGAACCTTGTGACTCTTATGCCTTGGGTACTAATGCCTTGTCTTTGCAACCTTTGCGCCAATTCAAAGTTTCTATACCCACGAGAGCGTTTTTAGAATTCGAGTTAGGTTCTACATTTCCTAGCGAAATTAGTGAAGGTTCAAAAGTTCTGTCTTTTGGTCTCGACCGTGATTGTTCTGTTTTCGAATTCACGGTCCCAGTAGCTCTTTTGTCAGCAGGTACCGAATTGAACGCGTTCGAGTGTGCCTTGGAGCAGCAGGTAAAGCAGGTACAAAAACTTTTTCCCACAGCAGTTTTATCGCAACAGGATTTCTCGGAGCCCACCATTATGATGTAGCTATACGCAAGTTACAGTAATTTTATATTTTATAAATTATTCATAAAGAAGCATGTTGAGCTACGATTCCAACTTGCTGTATTCTCGCGGAGCGACCGAAATGCGCATCTTCCATTGCGAGCACCTTTTTTTCATCACATGAAAAATGGGCGCCTGCCTTATATTGTTTGTTTGTTGCAATATAAGGCAGGTAAGAGCATTAACGATTCCAAATCCTTCAATTTTTTAGCGGATCATTTTAGTTAGGAAAAGCTTTAAAGATATTCTCCCCTTTTCTTCTGCAGAAAAACAAATAAATTAAGACAAAGCACTGAATAATTGCTTCAAGGAAATTAAAATTTATCTCGTGAGCTATAATTTTCTTTTGATTGACTATGGGCAGAGTAAGAAGATACAAGAAGATCAAGGCTATCGACCCTTTTTCTAAAGCTCGTCCTAAAGCTGTTGATACAATCCACGACGAACCTCCTGAAATTTTCGAGGAAGCATCGCGTAAAGCGGAATTGCGCCTACTGCGCAGATTTGAGGATGTGAACAGCGTCGAGCGAATGCTTCAACGCGAAGCAAAGCGCCAATTGCAACTAGAAAGTTCTGAAAACAGCTTTAGCAAGAAGCCATCACTTGAAGGTAGAAAAGAAGACGAATCAATGAAAGAATTTAAGGCTAGAATTCGGGAAGATACCCGAGCAGCGCTCCGTAATGGTGTAAGGAAAATTACAGCGACAGCAAAGAAGAAGAAGGAGTATCTCACCGACAGAAAGTATAAAAAAAAGGGTATGACTAGAATTAATCTTAATGAAGAACTTATTGAAGAAGGATTTAGCAGCAGAGATGATGGGCTTTTACGCAGTTCTGACGTAGGTGGAGCGGACGAATTCGATGCTCCTGAGAAAGTCGCTTTCGGGGAGAGAATGGACCGCCCGCCTGAGTTTGCAAATGTAGCGCCATTAAGACTGAAGCAAGGCAACTCGTATGTGGAAAAACCCGTTCCCGGCAGCAAGAAACGCCAGAATACGGAGAATCAAACACGCCTTAAAAACTCTTGGGCAGCGGCAAATCCGCAGCAGGCCTCACGGTATGTGGCTGCGTTAGGTACCGCAGACGACTTTGAAGACGATTCGCGTGCCAGTAAAAAGGAGAAAAAAACCAAGATATCCGATATTGTTGGAAGGTCAGAAATGGATGACTGTGTTGATGCGCGTCGCATGCAGGGCGGCATGACTTACTCCGAAGGCAAACAAGCGCGGGCAACAAAATCTCCTGCAGAGCTTGCACGATTACGTGAACAAGCACAGAAAGCTTACAAAGTGCTCCGTGACAAAAAACGCAAGTTTTAACATGTCTTGATCTAGTCCCTGACTCTCCGGGATCGACGCAATCTGTGGTGTTCGTGTTCAGACTGAACCGTAGTACTGTAATCTCGCTTATATATGTAAATACATCATGTAACAAATAATTGATAGTCCTTTCCTAGTTAATGTAGTTCTCTTCCGCTGAGACCGGTTCCTTTGCAGCACTGAGATGTCAGGTAGCGATTGGCGGGAGTTTGTGACGGACGTACTGCTTTCCACTCGGCGCGAGTGCGATTCACACCAGCATCCAAGTCAAGTACATCGATATATATTTTCCCTTTGGGAGCAATCAAGTTTTCTAAAGGTGAGCAACTCTCAGTTAGATACCACATATGTGCAGTTCTCATGTACTCAAGCTTTTGCGGCTTGCCTTGCGTCCAGCACATGTGAAAGTGGTAAGGATCAACCTGCTGGCTATATAATTGCTTCATATACTTCTTGTTATGATGGTAGAGAATGCCATTAGGAAATTCATAAAGTGGCAGCATTTGCGTATATTGTGCGCCCAAGCCCAAGCCTTCTACCAACCGCAACGTAAACACGTTCTGGTGCGACCCGGTCACTTGAACTGCATCGAAAGCAGTCATAATTGACCAAGTGAAATAAACACTTCGGGGAGTAGCTTTGAGGTAATAAAAGCCAGAATTGAAAAAGAAAGGTGAATATCGCTTGCTGCGCTGACCATCATCAGAAAAAAATGCTTCGACGGGTCGACCGCGCACAGGTATGCCAGCGACCCTATCCCGCGTTTGATTCGCCTGAAATGCTTTGAAATAAGGGAATGGGTCGCGAAACCAAACCAAATCAACATCTTGAAACAAAATATTTATCCCAGCTTGGAGGACTAAGTATGTACTGAAAGCCTTGTACCACATCATATCCACGAAAACACGATCTAGGTAATCAACACTCGCCTTTTTGGACACTTCTGCAAAAGATGGATGGTATAAACTGATAGCATCAGAGGCGTCGACTAAAGACATGACTTCTTTACTGCCAGCAAAGACGAGCACATTTCGCATGTCAATACCATGCAGCTTGCATGAACATGCGAAATTCACAAAGAGATCGATTTCACCTTCGTTCACAACCAATACAACCACATCATCTCCTTGTTTGATTCCTCGGGCGCTGAGCTTGGTATTAAGCATTTTGCGGATTGCACCAAAGCTTTTTACAAAAGAGCCCAATTTATCAAGTACGCGCTGAAAACCTCGCTCCTTCGGCACACGCCTAAAATGACCGGCGGGACGGACGGTGTTCTTGTTCAGGGCCCAGGTGCCGACTCCTTTCATCTGCTGGTCCTCTAGAGTGCCCGCGCTAGCTCTAGTGACAACATTATCGTTAGTACCATCGATTACTAGCCCATTTTCATCCACGCTGGCATCAAAACGAACCACTGGGAGTCCAGCGACAGAGTTGCCTTTTTTGTCTGTGGACGCCGTGGTATCTTTGCTAAATTTAGCAAACGCTACACCAAAACAATTGTATCCATAGTGTTGGGTGATAGTGGTGCACTTTTTGATGTCTGCGTTGACGGAGCCTTTATTTAAGCCTGATGAAGCGGGGAACAAGATGGTCGTTCTCCCACCAGTTCCCTCACCTTTAAGATTTCCTACTCTGTTTCGATGGGAAGGGTCAAAAGCTGGAACCGAATGGCGCTGTTCATCAGCAGTTGGCAAGACATATAACACAGGTCTGCTGTTCATTAAATCGGCGCAGAGAGGCTTTGTGTCATTCAAACGCACGGCTTGAGTGACTCGTGGGGGATGAAAACCGTCGGATTTAGTCAATGTGACGGTATCGAATTCAGGACATGGCATATTTTGTTGCCTTTCTGTGCTCAAATTGGCATCATAGGCGCTTTTATCTAGAACTGCATGACACGGTACCGATTGAAGGCTCATGTGCAAACCAGAATAATAGCCCAAATAAAACACTAAAGCCGTGATCGTCAGAACTATAAATCGATTGCAACCGCATACAAACATCCCAATTATCAACAAAAATCGAATATTATATACATATTTGAAAGAGGAAGAGTCAGGAGTCTAAAAAAATGGGTTCTTTCAAAAACACAAAAGTAAAATTTTTATTGGAGGTTCATCAACTGGTTTCCGGGTTTACTTAAAAAGTTTGATTCCTAATTCTGAACATTTCATAATATTTGACATATATACTTATTTTGAAAACTTTTTCTTTTACTCTCATCATTCGTATTGTATAAATATTCGTGGCGGGTAGACTGACTGATTTTAAATGTTTAAGGATAATTCTACGTCGATTCGCATCAGCGACACTAGCTTTCAACATGAAGATTCCACAGTTATGGATTCAGACAACCAGCTTAGCCAATCTAGCTTAAATACAGGACTAGATACTTCCGCGATTGGTGAAGATGGACAACCACTGTCTAGACTGGTCAGTAGTGAATCATATGTTGGCGAAGGTTTTCGTGTGTATCGACGTAGATGGGGAATTCTAGCACAATTCTGTTCGTTGATCTTAGCAAACGCTACAATGTGGGTTACATTCGCGCCTATTTCAAATACTGCGGAAGTTTATTTTGGAACTGCAGGCACTACAACGAGAGTGAATATGCTTGCTGTAATATTTCTCATTCTGTATCCAGTTGGTACAGTGCTGGAAGTATATTGCATGAATAAATTCAAGCTGCGCAAGACCCTTTTGATAGGAGGTGCACTTTCTGTTGTTGGCAGTTTGCTGCGTCTCATCGCGACCCTGCTGCAGCCTCATGGGTTGTCCCCTGGAGCTACCTATGGTATTATTCTGTTCGGTCAAGTGCTTGCAGCCGTTGCGCAACCATTATTTCTGAATTGCCCAGCTATCATCAGCTCTGCCTGGTTTCCACCGTCTGAAAGGGATATCTCCACCTCATGTGGATCCCTGTTCTCCCCTCTCGGCAATGCTGTCGGTTCTGTCCTCCCTGTACTATTCGTCGCAGAGAACCAGTCTGACAGTGAGAATGCTAATGGAATGGAAATGCTGATGCTCACAGAGTTTCTGATATGTGTTGTACCCCTTGTGATAGCGTATTTCCTGTTCGAAGCCGCGCCACCGACGGCACCGTCCTACAGCGCTCTGGCCAAGCACGCTTTGGACGAGCAGCACGAAGAGCCTCTAAGAGTGTCAACTGACGAGCAGCAACCACACAGTCGTGTACGCGCAGATACAGAAGGCAGTGGCACTAGCGACAAATTAATCACAGAAGGTGGCAGCCTGGACCCCCTCACAGGCCATGAACAGCTCTTGCCGACCACACATAGCTGGCAATCCACATGGACTGAGCTGCATGCTCTACGCAACAATAAGAATTATTGCTTCCTATTCTCAGGCTTTTGTTTAGGATTAGCCCTCTTTACAGGATTGTTAACTTTTGTTAATCAGATCGTATTGCCCTTCGGATATAGCAATGATGACGCTGGCACGCTGTCAGCTAGTCTGCTCGTCTCTGGTCTTGTAGGCGCTGCCATCGTGTCACAGGTGCTGGAAAAGACCAAAGCCTATGAAACAGTATTAAAGGTAGGCTTTGTCCTTTGCCTTCTCGCTATTGCTTTTATGATTACTCAGTTGCGTGCAGAGAATTTTGGACTTTTATGCTTTAGTTTCTGTGTGTTAGGCTTTGCATTGTTACCAATGCTACCTACAGTGATTGAGAACACAGCCGAATGCACGTATCCAGATGTATCGGAAGATTTGTCCGTCGGACTGCTGTTCATGGGTGGCAACGTGCTGGGCATTGCCGTGACTAGTGTATTGGAGGCGTTGCTGAAGGCCGAAAGCGAGAAATATGGCGTTGTGTATGACAAGAATGGCAGCAGTACGACGGGATACAGCGCCAGCAGCATGTCAGGGGGCAGTGCATTTATCAGACCTTCGAATATTTTCATGTCAACCATTATTGTCGTTTCTGTGGTCATTTTGTGGCAGTACAAAGGAGACTATCGCCGATTAAAGGCAGAACGAGCAGGTGCACAAGGAATGCCTGGTGCAGATACTCACACGACAGCTTCTTACCAGCCTCCGATATTGAGGTATGGTGATCTTCCACTGCGCGGCAATGACGGGTCCCATGAGCGCGATGCCCACAGCAATGCACGCACGACGAGCAATGCGACATCCAATCGACCCAGCTCCACCACCACCATCAGCGATGATGACGTCCTCACAGCAATCACGCCAAGCACTTTCACTGTCAGTTCAGGGAACAGTCGTACGACGGTACCATCAGCCGTAGACAAGTTTCAACGAACCAACACGAACAGCAGCTTCAAATGGGGTCTCTCAGATCTTGGCACGCTTTCACAGCGAGAAACCATTGTCTCGAATCAAACGCACATGGTGGGACCTTCACCCGCACGCACAGAGTCTAATAAAAGCGCTTTGCAAAATGCATTTAAAAGCAAGCGATAACGAATCATAAGAATCCCAAGGGATGGATGTGCTTTGCATCGCATGGATTCAAATCAACGCAGGGGACAATAATGACACGAAACTGAAGCGCGCACCACTGGACGTATTCGGGGAAACGTATTGGTGTTATTTCATATATATATATGTCTGTAGATAAGATAATATGTTGTTTGTTATTGTTACATGCTTATTATATTTTGACTAACGAACGTATTAGTTGTCGAAGAACAGAGTGTTGACATTAAAGACAGCACAGGTAAGTTTGTGCTCGCGGGCCCGTTTTTTTCGTTCCCGTTTCGAAAAAATGGAGGGGCCCACTGGGATCCCATCGGATTAAGGCAGAAAAAGTTAGTCGTGGTTTCGCACCATTGATACTATATTTTTTAAGACATAATATCTTGCACATACCCGGCACGATGATGAGACTTCTAACTCTACTTGCGGTAATTTTTACAGCTGTTCAGGCCAGTGGAAATTATTATTTCCTTTCGACGACTGACTGTGAAAAGATTACCGATAAAAATTCTTGCAGTAAGGCCTCTTGTAGCTGGTGCACATCTGGTGCCGTCGGAGCATCGTGCATGACGAATGAAGATGCTGCAGCTCTACCTTCTAGCGTTTTTACTTGCACAGCAGGCAAGAAATTATCAGCAGGCCTAGGCGGTGTCTCCTGTGAAGTGGTGACTTCCGAGAGCAAGTGCATGACATCGAGCCAGGGATCAGAAAAATGCGCGTGGTGCACTTCAGGGGCTGTTGGGGCTAGCTGCATGACCCAATCAGACGCTCAGGGTCTTCCGTCTTCAGTTTTTCAATGCCAATACCAATCTGCTTTAGAGGAAGCCAAAGGCCTTTCGGCCGGCCTTATGCTAGCAAACGAGCCAACAGTGGGGGTGTCTGGTGCAACAATTGGTGTAGATGTTAGCAGCGTCATCAGTTCATCCGCCGCATCTTGCCTCAAGAATGGTTACGGCGCGGAGGTCATTCCTAGAGGGTATCACTCTTCCGGATCTATCGACACAAATATGTGCACTTCATTGAAGTCAGCACAAGCTGCAGGCATTGCCAAACGCAGCACTTACATTTTCCCATGTCCCACTTGCTCCAAAAGCGCACAAACTCAGATGAATGAGCTCGTGTCAAGCATCAAGTCGTGCGGCAGTGCGTTCTCTGGTAAGATCTGGTTGGACATTGAAGGCACGCAATACTGGAGTTCTAGCCTTTCCACCAATCAAGCTTTTTACAAAGGCTTAGTGGACGCATGCAAGAGCTCAGGATATCCATGCGGTGTGTACACCAGTGCCTCCCAGTGGAACGCCATCTTTGGCTCCTCTTTCGTCTATGGCAACAACTTGCCCTTATGGTATCCTCACTATGAGTCTACCCCCAACCCTTCGTTCTCTGACTTTAAATCCTTCGGTGGCTGGACCGCACCCTACGGCAAGCAGTACGCTGCCAATACCGTGGTCTGCAGTGTCGGTGTTGATCTCAACTACATGCCTTATGCATAAAAGCATTCATTCGGTTATAAATGAAATGCCTTTTCTTTCAAAAAACAAAACAAAAAACAAGATAGCTTACCAAGCATGAAGTGCATTGCAGCCTAACGGCTAAAGGATTTTACCGTTGGCACTTGGCACTAACATACCTGTTGTTGTACAATTTCTCGCATTCAAATATTTTTATATTTGTGGAAGTAAATTTTACAGTAAAAAGAATTTAACAAAATAACCTTTGCGCGTATTTCGGAATTTCATAAAAAAATGACTTCTGTTCTGTGGTTTATTTGAAGACCGTCGTACGACCAGCCGACCGATGATTCACCCCAGCTAGAGCTTCTTGTTTACCCATGCCGCACAAAATGAACCGTAAAAGAAAAGCAAAAGTTTTTAAATGTAATGACAATTTAAATGAATTATCCGAAGTCACAGATACAAAAAAGGAGCGACTTTTACCGAGGGACTCATTGCAAGCACTGTTTGGGGAGCCAAACAAAACTATCATTCCAGGAATTAAATCACAAGTCATAGGTAGCGACAAAGATGAGCAAACCCCTGAAAAAATTAAAAAAACTATAACGAAAAACTACGATCTTGAAAGAGAAAAAGAAATGTTCAACAATCTTTTTCTTTTCTGTCAGATTCACTTCTTGCCAACATCTTCTACTCCAAGGCGCAGATTGGATAGAGATGTATCTTCTTTAACACTGAGCACCATATTCATTCGAAAGACGCCTGCATATGTACTTCACTCAAAGCCTGTTATTAAACTCGACGAACAGCTGTCGAACTTTCCTCAATTTGCTTCCGTTTATGCCATGTCTTTACATGACTATTTTAAAGGTCTTGAGGTAAGCGAACAAGCGTTGCGCACGAACTATTTAGAGTTTGCCAAAGAGACAACAGAAAGCAACTTAATAGCACCGGTATATATGGCAGAATCTTCAAGAAAAAAACCACAATTGCGATCTTTAGAGAACCAGATCCATTCCTCAGGATCTCACGATCGCACGCCGGCGACCAAGCGGAAACAATCTGTGCAACCGGTACTAATCAGTCCTAATCCAGAACTAAATGACATAAAAAAGTCTGTGCTACCTATGGCAATAACGAAAGAAATGCGTTCACTTTGTATTGAAGTGATGATATCCGTGGCTGAGCGGGGTCGAGCAGTGCTGAAAGAAACGCTCCACATGGCGGTAGACCTTATGGACCGCTTCCTCGCTATTCGCCTTAGACGAAACAAAATGCTACACACAAATGTATTTGCTTCAAATTTTACCAGTGGAGTAAGATGCACCGCACTGGAGCCCAGTATGCTGCTGCTCGTTGGCGCAGCGGCCTTGTCCTTGGCTCACAAGTACGAGGAGAGCGAGGATCAATCCATGATTGATAGGTTTACAGTGGCAGTTCTGGGATGGAATCGAATGCTAAAAGAACAAGAAAGCAAAGATATGGCAAAGAGAAGCGCTTCTTCAGTACATTACAATGTTGGTACTTCAGTACATTACAATGTTGGTATTCACAGCTCGGAAAAAACTGGGCATATCAACCAACGAAGACTGCCATCTCCTGATGCCACCACAGCGAACTTTCGCGCAACTCAGACAACTGCTGCAGCTGATCATCTACC
>JACCDO010372278.1_pt1 | contig 10470 bp, 9 predicted proteins | sample 7446101 | NCBI WGS metagenome assembly JACCDO01 (sample SAMN15323440, study PRJNA562643) | freshwater metagenome | isolation source: river surface water | place: USA:Blue River Watershed | collected 2017-08-16
AGGGTGCGGTCATGATCATAGGCCTCGCTTTCATCGCGATGGTGGCTATGTCGTTGTTTTTCTTATCGCAGTCTGCGATTCTCACCAACGACAAGATCCGGTCTGGGGCGCTTGCTGATGCGTCGGCTAAGTCTGTTGCAACCTGGTACGCACAGATTCTCAATTATGATGCGTACAGCAATCGAGCGATTGCTGCCAACGAAATTATGATGGCGCAGGCCGTGACAATTGCGGCATGGACGCAGTATGTTCAAGCGCTCTCATCAAACCTGGGGTCCGTCGCCGCTGTGATCCCGGCGGTGCAGCCTGTTGCGCAGTGGATTGTGCAGGCCGCCACAGTAAGCCACGAAATGGCCAAAGCGGGAGCATTGATCGAAGTGCCAATTCGCTCTGGCTATACACGTGCATTACAAACTAGCCAGCAGATCATGCATACAGCAGCCACACCGTTTGCTGCCCAGGCTATGGTGAATGAGGTGATCTGGACTGCGGATCAGCGATTTTTTGGTCAGATTATTCCGAGTAGCAACATCTCCGGATTTAGTGGCTTTAGTAAAAATTATTCGGCTGATGAGCGTCAGGGGCTGGCGACTCTAATTCGGCAATCTCAGGATAGCTTTACTCGCCAACGCAATGACGATGACCGGCTCTACCTGCTTCCCACAACGGGCTGTATTCCAACGAGTATCGATCGTGCGTTTGGCAAGTTAATTAAACGCGGAGGGACGTGGCTCACCGCTGATCTGAGTAATTGGGAGTCGGCCGATACCTTGTCAATCCACACCTGGCGCCGGCGAAGCCGATGGAATAGGACCTGTGGCGGAATCGGTGAGTCGATTGCCTTGGGCTGGGGAGCCAGTGATGCGGCGTTAGGTTCTGTTGGTGGCATCAAAGAGGATCCTGTCGGTAATGGGGCAAACCCCGGCGCATTTGACCGGGCAAGGTCTGGGGCTGTACAGATTCCCGGTTACCTTGGTCTGAGTGCTCATCGGGAATTAAGCCCAGCGCTTACCCAGGCCCGACAGGGCGCCTCAATTCGTGTGCCGGTGCTCGTTCGCCTACCAAAAGCAAAGCTCACAGCAATCACAGCGGGCGAGAAAGTACAGCATGATCCACTGAATAAATCTCTGGGCGGAGCAATTTGGTCACTAAGCGTTGCCGAGACCTCGTTTCTTCGGCCCGTGGATACCCTGAGTAACTCAGCAACACGGGAATTCGGTAATCTCTTTTCGCCATTTTGGATCTCTCGGCTTGTGGGGCCTGACGCTGCTGATCGCTCTGTTGCAATGTTGCTTGCTCAAGGAAAGTCTAGCCCATGAGTAATTCGCAATTAAAGAGAATGCCACGCGGTCAGGCGCTGATTGAGTTGGTCGTGATTCTGGGAGTATTCTGGGCACTGATCGCGGCATTGATGATCGTGGGTGTTGTTGGGGAGTCGGGTATTCGAGTAAGCCAGGCTGCCCGCTTTTCCGCCTTTGACTGTGACCTAAGACCGGGGCACTGTCGCCAGAGTGCGGCGCAGTCTGAGTCTGTAATGCGTAGCGGAGTCTTTGGAGAAGACGCTCGAGAAATACTCGCTTCCGATAATGTTATTCCTCGTCGATTCGTCAGCTTAGACAATAATCAGAATGTTATTGAGTCATCGAAGTCAATATCTCTAAGTGTGGATCTGCCAAGGGTCGATGGCGCAGATAAGAATCTTCTTCAGAAGTTATCTGATGCATTTCGAAGCTTTTCTCTCAAAGCGGGTCCAACAATCTTTGGGCTTGCAAGCCCTGATCAATTAACCCGATCAACAGTGCGCGCTGTATTGTGGGAGTCCCGGCCTTCTACACACCGTGATTCCTTAATGCCTCGACTCGATATGACAAGTCGCGTGGCAATGATCAGCGATAGCTGGGCGGCAGCCGACCGAAATGATTTCTTTGGCCGGGTAAAGGCTGGCGAATCTCCGATCGCGCTGATGGATTCCGTGACTGCTGCCCTTTACATTCCGGGAAAAGATCTGCTTATGCCTGTTCTGGATCTGATTGGGCTTGAGTCTAATACCCAGGCGTTTCGTAATTCATTTCACAAGGCCGATCACGATCTGCCTTATCCCAACACTCGTGTAGTCACACCCTAAGCAGAGGCTGAAATGTTAAGTCCAATCGTAGCGGCAGGTGTGGTCACGATGATGGTGAACGGAACACCAATTGAGGCGACCTACCTTCATAGCACTCTGCCTGGTTGCGTGCAGTCTAAACAGACCGCACGCACATGGCGCTCTGAAAATCAGATTGTCGTTGAGCAGGCCATCGGCCCCTGGTGCGTGGCCGGTACCGTAATAGATCATTACTGGGTCGCCGAACAATGGGCGGCTAACGAAGGGGTATCAGCCCAGGATAACCGAGCAATCAGAGGCACTGAGGCGACGCACAAGGCTCTGCCCAGGGGTGTACAGGCAACGGGATGGCGTATTCGAATTCCGCTATCTGCTCTTCAAAAGCGGCCCACGTTGACCAGGAGCGACTGGGGTATTGATCTGGTTGACTCATCGATCAATACACGATTCCGGTTTCGACAGTCGCCTCTTAGCCTCGAGCATCACCACCGCAAGAGTCTCACGATGAGCGGCCAGGATGAATTTCGAGCTAGTCATGTGAGTACATTCCAGGGCCGTGAAGGCGCGTTACAACATCCTGTGCTCTTAACACGCAAGCCAGATGGTGGCGTTTTATTGAGTGGTCGCACACAGAGGGGTGAGAGTTTCTCGGCGCTGATCGAGCGCGGGGTAAACCGATGACAACAGCACGATACCGAGTGATCGTCCGGTTCGTTGCGCCGAGTGGGCAGGCAGTCATTGAATATCTCATTGTGGTTTCGGCCCTGTTGGCCGTCTGGATTGCGCTTGAGCAGTCTCCGGTTAGTTTGCGGCAGATATGGGGCCTCCTTATTGCGCGGTATGGTTTTTCTTTGTCAATTCCTTGGTGATTAACTATGAAACAGAAGCTTCTCTTAATTGTTCTAAATATTCTTATGGGTTTAAAGCGCATTTTCCATCGGCTTCCAGTAAGGCGAATTTCCGTGGGGGCCTGGAATATCCCATTTTCCCAGCAGAGTTGGATTTATTTAGTAAAACAGTATTGGGTAATTGCGGTGGGCATTCTTGCTGCGGTGATCGCATTCTGGGCTACGCAGCAGTATGCACGTGATCAGGTGGCAGCAGAGCGAGCCCGCGTTTTGCCAAAAGGGGGGTTGATTGAAGTCCTTGTGGCGGCTAGAGATTTGTCCCAAGGGGATAAGGTTTCTGCTGAAACACTGGCTATACGTCGTGTCCCACGGGAGTGGTCTCTACCCAATGTGATTAATCCAGTGGACTTTGATTCGGTTAATCAAATGGCGCTTACACGACCTGTGCTCTCGGGGCATCCGCTTACCTTAGACCATATTCGGCAGGCCAAGTTGTCGACCTCTAGTCTGCAGCTTGATCCGGGCTTTCGTGCGGTCTCAATCTCTGTGGATGAGGTCTCCTCCGTGGGTGGATTAATTCAGCCGGGAGATCGGGTTGACCTATGGGGAGCGACGGTTCAGGCTCCTTCAGGCGAACTCGGGGCGATGGTGAGCCTGCCCACAGATAAACAGAACGCTGCGCGGCCGGCACGGATGATTGCCGAGAACCTTAGGGTAATTGCAACAGGTCAACGAACCCAACGAACTGAGCCGCTTGCTCAGCAGCCGATTGGCCCAGCCTACGCCAGTATCACGCTGGCTGTCCCAGCGCATGTGGCCGCATTTGTTTTGGGTGGGCAGTTTCAGGGCCGGCTTGGCATCGCGTTGCGTGATGCAACAGAACCATCAGTACCACGCCTTAAATTGTCGTCTGCAGGGGCTGCGGCGAGTGCGGGCCCCGTCGAAATTCTGATGGGTGGACTCGAGGGAGTTAATCAATGATCAAGATCAGTCTCTGGCTATTGATATTAGTGCGGGTGCTGTTTAACCCGGCCTTCGCACTTACAGAGTCCACTGCATCACTGCAGTCCGAGTTAACTATGGCAGTGGGTGAGACCCATGTCCTACCCGAAAAAGATTTGAAGCGAATTGCGGTTGGAAACGGAAAAATTATCTCTGCTAAACGCATCGACCGAGACCAGATTTTATTGCTTGCACAGCAGCCGGGAACCACTAGCCTGCATATGTGGTTTCGAGACGGCACGGAAAAGAGGATATTTGCACGGGTTGCACCTGGAGATAATGAAGAACTTGTGAGAGATGTGAGGCGTTGGCTTGGTAAAGCCTCATCGGTTGAGGTGAAATCGATTGGTGGCCGTGTGGTCATCGAGGGAACAGCGAAGACGGCGCAGGAAGCCAGAAAAATTCAAGAGTTGGCTCAGCGATCCCCCTTGATTGTCAATCTAGTCCAACAATCAGGAGTCGAACAAATGATCGCGATGGAGGTTCGATTTCTCGAGGTGAAGAAAAGCGCACTAGAAAATATAGGACTAAACTGGCAAAAGAGTACTGCAGGTCCTGTGTTTGGTGTTGTTGGTGATTTTAAGACTAATCAGCACTATCGACCAGCATCATCGGGCACGCTCGACTCGAGCGGAGTACCGGGACTCGTCAGTAATTTACCTGGAACAACCGCAGAATCCTCGGCGGTTGGGCGTATTGCGCCGTTTGCGATGTACTTTGGCTTGCAGGCCACATTAGCTTCCGTAATTAACCTAATGGAGCAAAAAGGTGATGCCATTGTCTTGGCGGAGCCAATTCTATCCTGCCGAAGTGGCGGCGCAGCCAAGTTTCTCGCTGGTGGCGAGATCCCGCTGCCTACCACTAGTGGAATAGGTACGACATCTGTTCAGTTCAAGCCTTATGGAATCAAGTTTGAAATTAACCCGACCCTCACGGAGTCGGGCAGTATTGCAGCCCGTGTGATGACAGAGTTATCGACAATTGACCCGGCAATTAAGGTCGGCGATCTACCGGCTTTTCTGTCGCGGCAAACTGAAACCGAGGTGAACCTGCAAGAGGGCGAGACCTTAGTGATTTCAGGACTTATTTCTGAGGATAAGAGCAAAACCATCGATCAACTTGCCGGGCTTGGAAGTATTCCGATTATTGGGAAGCTCTTTCAGTCAAAAGATTTTCGCGAGCGGCGTAGTGAGATGATTGTTTTTGTTACCCCACGGTATATCTCTGCGAATAGTCCTCTGAACCAACGCCTGACCGATCGCGCTCAGCAGCGTCTCGAGCGGGCTGAGAAGCAGATCTCGGGTGGTGATCACCAATGACGGCAGTGTCACAAGCATCCGCAGGGATCGAGGTACCCCTATTGTGTAATACGGGCCCCAAAGGATTGGTGTTGGAGTTACTTCAAGGAGGCGCAGCACCTCAGAAACTTGTGTGTCGGGAGTTCCCGGCTCTAATCGGTCGAGATGAGTCAGCAAACGTGCCTCTGTCGGGGCTATGGGTGGGCAAGCAACACGCAGAGATTCGACTCGGTGGTGGCGGATTAATGGTGGTGGATCGTGGCACGCTATCGGGAACCCTGGTCAACGATCAGCGCATTTCGGAATATGGCCCCTTAAAGCTCGGAGACCAGATTCAGATCGGCAGCTGGACGCTTCGCGTTGATGCCTTTGAGTCGCCGATGGTGGTTGATAGTTCGGATGAGCAGGCCAAGATAGACCGAGCTGTCTTAAAACTCCGTGAATTGATCGACTTACGCCGAAAGGATTGGCAGGGGGCCTCGGATGCGGTCGTTCGCGAAGAATGCCGTGAGCTTCTTGCGCCAATCATTGCAGACCTCCTGCCGGATGCCAGCGCCATGGTTCGTCACGAGTTCATGGCCCGAGTTATTGCGGAATCGGTAGGTCTGGGGCCACTCGAGTTGCTGTTTGCAGACCCTGATATCTCTGAGATTATGGTGAATCGGTTTGATCAGATTTACATCGAACGATCGGGGATCTGCCAGCCCACCGGCTTGCGCTTCTCAAGTGAGGAGAGTGTTCGATCCGTGATCGATCGCATTGTGTCGCCACTTGGACGCCGTATCGATGATGCCTCACCGATGGTCGACGCACGATTGGCGGACGGCTCTCGGGTGAATGCGGTCATACGGCCTCTCTCAGTGAAGGGGTCCAGCCTAACCATACGACGCTTCATGGGGCGGCTACTTGGGCCACAAGATCTCGTCGCAAAGGGCTCTGCAACTCACGAGATGCTTCAATTACTGGAGCTCGCTGTTACCCATCGGTTCAATATTGTGGTCGCTGGCGGGACTGGGTCCGGGAAAACAACGCTTCTAAACCTTCTGTCGAAATGGATTCCGCAAAAGGAGCGGCTCATTACCATCGAGGATGCAGCGGAGCTAAGGCTTGATCATCCTAATCTTGTGTCGCTTGAGGTTCGCCAATCAAATTCAGAGGGGCACGGACAAGTCTCAATTCGTGATCTATTGCGCAATTCCCTGCGTATGCGGCCCGACCGCATCATCGTAGGCGAGTGCCGAGGCGGAGAGGCCCTCGACATGCTCCAGGCGATGAATACGGGACACGAAGGATCACTAACTACTATTCATGCCAATAGCCCCCGCGATGCCTTATCGCGGCTTGAGGTGATGGTTATGATGGCGGGCTTTGAACTTCCTTTGGGCGCGATTCGCGATCAGATTGCCTCTGCGGTTGATCTTGTTATTCAACAACAGCGCTGCTCGGATGGGCACCGCCGGGTAGTTAGTATTACCGAGATAACGGGCGTCGAGTCAGGTGTGATTCAGAGTCAGGAGTTGTTCCGATGGCGTCCGGACCAGAGACACTTTTCTTCAACGGGGATCATGCCGAATTTTCTCGAGGAGATTACTCAGCGCGGCATTGCGGTTGACCCATCAATTTTTAATGCTGTTCAGGAGATGGATTGATGAACGCATGGATACTGTTTCTTTTCTGGCTATGTGCGTTTCTCGCGCTTATACCGTTTCTTGTTCGTTTTTTCAGCAAGAGTCGAGACGCTATCGAGCAGCGGCTCATTCATCGACTTGAAGACTTTCATATTTTTGTGCAGCCAAATGTTGTGCGCTGGGTGGTCGTGGCTGTCTTGATTGCAGCAGTTACTCTAAATTTACTGGTGTTTAGATCGTTCTGGCTCTTACCATTTCTGGTCATTGGTAGCCTCGTTTGCCTTTTTGCACTCGTTCGGGTTCGACTTGAAAAGCGCTTTAGAGAAATACGCTATCAGTTACCTGGCGTCGTTGAGCTGGTGGCAACCTCCCTGCGTGCCGGCCTCTCCATTCGTTCTGCATTACTGCAAGTCTCTCAGCAATCTCCTCGGCCAATCTCTCAGGAGTTGGCGATTCTCGAGCGTATGCAGCGGATTGGAATTCCGCTTGAGCGTGCACTTGCCGAGTGGGTTAAGCGTCTACCGATTGAAGAGGTTCAATTACTTGGCTTCACCATTCAGGTCTCCTCAGCATCTGGAGGAAACTTATCTGAATCTCTGGATCGCCTTGCGGGCGCGTGCCGTCAGAGGCTGATTCTGGAGGAAAAGGTCGATGCCCTGACTGCTCAGGGCAGGCTTCAGGCCTGGGTCATGGTGGCGTTACCCATTTTATTGGCTATCGCATTGTCTTTGATTGACTCTAATGCAATGGAGCCTCTCTGGATAACGACGACAGGACACCTTGTTCTTGGAGTAATTTTTGTTCTAGAGCTTGTCGGCCTGCTCTGGATTCGCCGTCTGATTCAAATTAAGGACTAGGAAGAGCAAATGGCAGAGATATTGATAGCAATTCAGATAATTTTTTCCATCGGAGTTGGATTGTTCGTTATGTCCCTCTTAAAAAAGGGTCGATTTAGCGTAATTCGTATGCAGATACAGCTCGCCCGCGGAAAGATTGAACACTGGCCAAGGGAATTGCGACCCTTGGGCGTCGTCTTGGCGCCGTGGATGCCCTTGTCGAATCGGTTGGCACAGGGATCATCTCAAGTTAAGCGGGCACTTCTGACATTAGGATTCCATCCTCAGTTCGATGATCGTGAGTTCTCAAAAATGCGGATCACGCTCGCAGCGATTACCGTATTAATTGGAGTATTGGCTGTCTTTTATTGTGTGGTGGTTATGGGAATAAGGTCCTTGCAATGGGGTGTGGTGGGGATTGGTGTGGCGTCTGTCATGGCCTTTTACCTGCCGCAACTTAAGTTGTTTGAGGTTTATCAGTTAGCGAGGGGGCGCATTAGTCGGGCATTTCCAAGTTTTCTAGATGTCTTGTCTCTTACCTTAGAAAGTGGCCAGAACTTCCAATCCGCTCTACAGATGTCGGCCCAGCGCCTTCCTGAGAGCAGATTTCGTTCTGATTTGAGAGGACAGTTACAGGAAGTTCTGAGGGAGATACGGGCAGGTGAATCACGAATTTTGGCACTTCAAAAGTTTTCTGATCGACTTGGCCTTCCTGAGGTTACTCAGTTTGTTGCCTCGGTTAGTGCGGCTGAGCGCCAGGGCGTGAGTGTCTCGGCCTTACTTAGGCGTCAGGCGGAGCAGTTGCGGTCTAGTCGTGCGCTTTCTGCTGAGCGCCATGCAATGAAGATGCCCGTGAAGTTACTTGCGCCACTCGCTATTTGTATTTTTCCTTGTACTTTTCTAGTTCTGGCGTTTCCAATTGCGATTCGTCTATCTCATTCGGGATTATTTTGAAGCGGAGTGTCGGCTGGTTGCTTGCCAAGAGAGAGGCTGAAGCTCAACCGTGTAAAGCAGAGGAGTTGAGCGCACCCAGGCAGAGGGTGCCAGAGTTTTTTGAGTATCACATCGCTCTTAGCTTCTGGGACCGGCTTCTTGGTTTACATGCACGGGATTCTGTTCGGTATCTCTTGTTTCCTCGTTGTCGTGCAGTTCATGGGTTTGGGTCGAGCGAGGAAATTGCGGTGATATTTCTCGATACGAATGGGCTCGTCTTGTCTGTGATTCCACGGCTTGGTTGTTTTGAGGTTGCTCGGCATCCTTTCGCAGCGCAGGTGTTAGAGGTCCGTGGTGAGACGCAGGTGATGCCAGGCGATCGGGTTGTATTGGGCTGCGCGCCGCAAGCGATCGACCAGGATGATCCGAGGGGACGATTGTCACGCTCTGCGCCACGGGGCTTTTCGATGATGGAGTCATTAATTGCGCTCCCGATCGTGGTCATTATCACTTTTCTGGCGATCGAAATCGGAATGCTGTGGCACGCTAAGTTCGCGCTTCGGCATGCTGCGGTTACAGCCGCACGTTATGCGAGCGTTCATCACGCAAGCGATGTGGCGATACGCGATGGGCTAGTTCAAGGACTGATGCCGCTTGTGTCGAAGACCGATACTCTAGCGGGGCTGCCGGCTGCCTTATTTCAGACTGGTGCAGAAATTGCGCAGGGTATCGCGATGGGGTGGTTACGATGGGAGGTATTATCTCCAACGAAACAGAGCTTTATGGATTGGGGGGAGATCGCCGATCCAATCTTAAGTAAGGGCGCAGCTCGGGGTGAAGTCGAAATACCATCGAGTCCGCTACCAGCCTTGGCGACTCGTCGTCGGCCAGCGAGTGGGACGAGCAGCGTAGTGGGTGGCTTGCCGGTTGGCGTTGCGTCAGGTCAGTCATTGATTGAAGCCAACACCCTTAAATTGAATTTAAAAGTCGGAGTTCCTCTGCGTATGCCCGTGGCTGGCACGCTATTGGCAAAGAGCCTGGCCTTGTGGTCGGGATGCGGCTGGTCAGTTGATAAACCATCAGATCAAATCGGCCTCGTTGACTTCGGGCGAGCGGTCAGTCCCTCGATTCTCAGCGCGCGTATTGAATGCAGGGCATTGGCAGCCCGGGATTCTTCTGGGCATTGGCAACCACGCTGGCCTATTGAGACCTCCGCACTTGTTCATATGCAGTCGAACGCGCGGCGCTCTCTGATGGTATTACGGGACCGGCAGCTGGGGGTGGGGGTTGGTAGTGGACCCGCGCAGAGATGAGGCCAGAAGACTAAAGAACGTGTTGCCGCAATTTGGTCTGCGGCGGGATCCGAATTGAGGCTTACTTAATCTTTGCTTCTTTGTACATCACATGCTTGCGAGCCTTGGGATCGAACTTCTTGATCTCCATTTTCTCGGGCATTGTCTTTTTGTTCTTTGTGGTGGTGTAGAAGTGCCCAGTGCCTGCACTGGACTCTAGTTTGATTTTCTCGCGGCCGCTTTTTGCCATGATCTGTCTCGATTCTTAATACGTGTTGCGTTGACGGGTAGTGGTGTTCTGATTCGCCCGATGGCCTGAATTACAGGGCGTTACGAGCGCGCAGATCCGCCAAAATCGCATCAATGCCATTTTTGGTGATGGTACGAACGGCGGCCGGGGTAACGCGAAGACGTATCCAACGGTTTTCGCTCTCCACCCAGAAACGCTTGTACTGCACGTTCGGTAAAAACCGACGCTTGGTTTTGTTATTAGCGTGGGAGACATTGTTCCCCACCATGGGGCCTTTGC
>JACCDO011846625.1_pt1 | contig 10470 bp, 9 predicted proteins | sample 7446101 | NCBI WGS metagenome assembly JACCDO01 (sample SAMN15323440, study PRJNA562643) | freshwater metagenome | isolation source: river surface water | place: USA:Blue River Watershed | collected 2017-08-16
CTTCACACCACAAACCTCATTTTTTTTTGCATTGGTTTTTAAAATCTCCTCTACATTATCTTGTGAGGTGCCCATGAAAAAAGAATAGTTCGCCAAAGCATTGGAGAATGCACTTTGGTATTTATCTTCTAGGAGCTCTTGTGTAAAAACTGGAGGATTGGTATTGGGCATTTCCATGAAACTTGTGGTACCTCCTGCTACAGCTGCTTTTGCTTCTGTATAAATATTGGCTTTATGGGTTAAACCAGGTTCTCTAAAATGTACTTGATCGTCTATGGCACCTGGTAAAAGAAATTGACCTGTACCATCCATTTCTTCTACTGCAAAATTTGCATCAATATGATTGGCTATTTTTTCAATTCTTCCGTTCTTAATTAAAACATCCCCAACATATCGACGGCCTTCATTGACAATGGTGGTGTTTTTAATTAAGTAGTTTGACATAAAAAGTATTTTAGTTTTCTAGATGAATGGTGAAATAGACAAAATTCGAAGTTATTCTATCTAGATTAGACAAAAGAAGGTCGTTTTTATTTAAATTTCTTAATCCATAACTAAATTTAACCTCAGGAGAAACAGTGGCATACCTTAAATATAAACTTAAGCCAACGCCGATCTCTGCACCAAAATCTGTGCCTTTCAAAACACTTGGGTAGTTTGTCAATACCAATTTGCTTGTCAATGGATCAATAAAAGATATTTTCCCAGCTTTATTAATTGCTAAATCGAAATCAAATTTGCCACCCACTAATAGGTAGTGTCTCATCAATTTAGCGTATCTAAATCCATTGTACCTGTCGGATTGAAATTTAAATGCGACAGGAAGATGAATAATACTAGAGGATACATTTAATCTTTGGCTCAAAGTTGGGCTTGACTTAATCTTAAAATCAATCACATTTTTTGAACCAATAATTAACAAAGTGGGATTAGCTCTTAATAAAACATGATCGGTTAATTTTAGTGTTCCTACAAGTCCAAGATTGTAATAGAGATTATTGATTGGGCTAATTTTGGTGATGCTAAGTGGATCGACAATGCCAGAAGGAGAAACTGTAGCTAAAAATCGATTAGCTCTATCAAGTGCCAAATAGTTATTCCCAATTCCAATACTTATTCCAAAAAAATAAGGATTATAATCGTGGTTAGGACGAAAAACCTCATCCCTTTGTGCTATTGCAGCACTGCTGATGCATAGACAAAGTATTGCTAAGCCTATTTTATTCCGCAATAAATACTGCATATGCCTAAGGTTAATTTTTTTTGAATGACTTGTTTAAATCCAACATGTTCAAAGATATTAATAAATGCTGCACCTTCTGGAAATGCAATGACACTATCATTTAAATATTGATAGGCAGCTCTGTTACCTGAAAATAATTTACCAATAGTTGGCGTGATCCAATTCATGTAAAATTGATAAATTGGTTTGAACCAAAAACTACTTGGCTGAGAAAACTCAAGAATAACCAATTTACTACCTGGTTGCAAGACCCTATAAATTTCACTTAATCCTTTCTCTAAGTTGGCAAAGTTGCGCACACCAAAAGCCACCATCGCAGCATCAAATGTTTGGTCATCAAATGGAATGGCAGTGCTGTCCCCAGTGATCAGTTGAATGTGATCACTTAAACCTTTATCTGCAATTTTGATTCTGCCGTATTGCATCATGCCTTCGGAAATATCGATCCCGGTAATTTTTAATGGAGCAATTGTCTTATCGGCCATCAAAGCCATATCGGCTGTTCCTGTAGCGATATCTAATAAATGGTTAATTTTTTGTTGACCAAAATAAGCAATGGCTTTTTTACGCCATCCTTGGTCAATGCCTAAACTTAAAAATCGGTTTAAAAAGTCATATCTTTTTGCAATATGATCGAACATGGTAGCAACCTGTTCTTTTTTAGCAGCATGGCTCGCTGCATAGGGGACTATTTTATCGTGTTCATATTCAGTCATAGGGCAAAGATATTGATTTTGTGGATGCTTTGATTATCTTCGTTTTTCATGAAAGCAAGGATCTATAAATCTACTGGTAGCTGGTATACCGTAAAGCTAGAAAATGGCCAATTTTGTCAAGCCCGCATTAAGGGGGTGATTAAATTGGATGCCATTACTTCTACCAATCCAATTGCAGTAGGCGATTGGGTGGATTGTGCTATGGAGGAGGATGCAGAGCAGGCGGTCATGATTCACCATATTATAGAAAGAGACAATTATGTGGCCAGGCAGTCTCCACATAATAAAAGGCAACAACATATTATCGCCTCTAATATGGATCAATCTATTTTGTTGGCGACATTAAAATCTCCCAAGACTTCACAGGGTTTTATAGACCGTTTTTTAGTCTCCTGTGAAGCTTTTCATATTCCTGCAATCATTGTATTCAACAAAGCAGATCTTTACGAGGACGATGAGTTAGAAAGGTTTGTCGAATTAAAATCGATGTATGAGGCAGTAGGATATCAAGTGTTTTTAATAAGTATAGAACAAAAAATGGGTCTTGAACCATTAGATGCTTTATTGAAAAACAAAACGACATTGGTAAGCGGACATAGTGGTGTTGGAAAATCTTCTTTAATTAATTATTTATTTCCACACCTTGATTTAACGACACAGGAAGTAAGTGGATGGAGTGGGAAAGGGATGCATACGACTACTTTTGCTCAAATGTATGATTACCCTGGAGGTGGCGCTGTGATTGATACACCCGGCATGCGTGAATTAGGATTGGTAAATTTAGAGAAAGAAGAATTAGCCCAATATTTTCCTGAAATGAGAGCGAAAATGCAGGATTGTCAATTCAATAATTGTCAACATATTAATGAACCAGGTTGTGCTGTGAAAGCTGCTGTAGAAAAAGGATTGATTTCTGAAGCACGCTTTTTTAGTTATGTGGATTTATGGCATGGGATCGAAGAAAAAAAATACTAGACTACATTATTCGCCCACTTTCTTGGCAGCATCTGGTGCATCATTATAATCGCTAAACCAAGAAGCATATTTGACATAATTATTTGAAATACGGTTGATCTCTCCATGAATTAAATCTTCAGAAACCATCTTTACTTTTTTTGCAGGCACACCTGCATAAATACTGCCAGCTTCTACAATCGTCCCTTCTAATACCACTGCGCCAGCTGCAATAATCGCATTGGAATGCACTACACAGGCATCCATCACAATACTACCCATACCTATCAATACATTGTCATGAATCGTGCAACCATGCACCATGGCATTGTGACCAATTGAAACATTGCTACCAATATGGGTAGGGTGTTTTTGATAAGTACAATGTATGATCGCACCATCTTGCACATTAACTTGATCACCCATTTTGATATAATGCACATCTCCACGAATCACTGCATTGAACCAGATTGAACAATCTGCCCCCATACTCACTTCACCCACAATGGTGGCATTGGGTGCAATAAAACAATTTTCTCCAAATTGGGGTTCTTTTCCGTTAACGGGTAGTATGGTTGCCATAAAAATGCGACTTTTGTACTGCAATTTATACCGAATGTCCAGATTAAACAATAGACAATTTTTTTTACAGCATTTAGCACAAACCTCTCCTAAGCCTATTGGGCTTGAAGTAGCATGTGCATCGGGCGTGCATATCTATGATACAGATGGTAAATCCTATCTCGACATGATTGCTGGATTTAGTGTTTGTAATATTGGACATAGTCATCCAAAAGTAATTGCTGCGATAGAACAGCAAATTAAACAATACATGCATGTGATTGTGTATGGCGAATTCATTCAATCACCGCAGGTGCAATATGCAAAAGCATTATTGTCTTTATTGCCCGAAAATTTGCAATCCATATATTTTACCAATAGCGGTGCAGAAGCTGCAGAAGGTGCCATGAAATTGGCCAAGCGTGTTACAAAACGTACTAGAATCATTGCATTTGATGGCGCATATCATGGCAGTACTCAAGGCGCTTTAAGTGTGATGGGGGATGAATATTTTAGAAATGCGTATCGTCCTTTATTACCAGATGTAATGCATCTTAGGTATAATAACATGGAGGATATTGAATTGATAGATCATCATGTAGCTTGTGTGATGGTGGAACCTGTACAAGCAGAAACTGGTATCACAGCGGCTTCGGAAACCTGGTTAAAAGCATTAAGGGCTAAATGTGATGCGCTCTGTATTTTATTGATCTTTGATGAGATTCAATCTGGTTTTGGTAGAACAGGTACCTTATTTGCTTTTGAACAATATGGCGTGGTACCTGATATTTTATTGACAGGAAAAGCGTTGGGAGCGGGCTTGCCTTTAGGTGCTTTTATTAGTTCCCCAGCCATGATGGGTACATTGACCTATGCGCCTGTATTAGGCCATATCACTACATTTGGCGGGAATCCAGTTGCATGCGCTGCGGGTTTAGCAGGCTTAGAAGTATTACTTGAATCGGGTTGGATGGAGGAGGTCAAAGCAAAAGAAAAATACTTGCTAGATGCATTAACACATCCAGCAATCTTGAATAAAAAACACAAAGGACTTTGGATGTCTTTGCAATTTGCTACACCAGCAATCACTAAAAAAATTGCAGCTAATTGTGTGGCCAATGGCGTAATCACAGATTGGTTTTTATTTGCAGAAGATCGTATTCGAGTAGCGCCTCCTTTGAGTATTACGATGGATGAATTAAAAATTGCTGTGCAAAAAGTCCTTGAGAGTATTAACCAATCTTTATAATGTATTTAAAGATTAAAGGATCACTGATGTTCAAATAAATTTTTAGCAATCTCCAGTTCTGCAAAAACGACGATACAAATTTTCATAAATAGGAATGATATGATGGATATCAAATAATTTAGCTTGTTCTAAAGCATTGTGTTTAAAAGCTTTTAATTGCGCATCATCTTTTAATAGTTCAATGGCTCTATTGCTCATAGTAGCAACGTCACCTACATCTGCAGTATAGCCTGTCTTTCCATCAATATTGATTTCGGCTAATCCTCCCGCATTGGAACTAATGACTGCCACACTTGATGCCATTGCTTCTAATGCCACTAAACCAAAACTTTCATATTCAGAAGGCAATAAGAATAAATCACTTACTGCTAAAATATCTTCCATCTGCTCTTGCTTACCTAAAAAACGCACATCCGATTCAATACCGAATTGTCTTGCCAAGTCTTCGGCGATAGGACGTTCAGGGCCGTCGCCCACCATCAATAATTTAGAAGGTGTAGCAGCGTGAATATTTTTAAAAATTTCCATTACATGATCAATCCTTTTTATTATTCTAAAATTGGAAGCATGTACTACAATTTTTTCGTCATGCGCAGCAACTACTTTCTTAAAAGCAGTTGATGGCTTTTTATTGAATCTTTTTAAATCTACAAAATTATGTATCACCTCTATCTCTTTGCGGATCTCAAAATGCTTTAATGTTTCTTGTTTTAAGTTTTCGGATACTGCAGTAATGGCGTCACTTTCATTGATAGAAAAAGTGACTACTGGTTCGTAGGTTTTATCTCGGCCAACTAAAGTAATATCAGTTCCATGCAAAGTAGTAATGACTGGAACCAATCTGCCTGTTTTTTGTTTTACAATTTGCTTTGCTGTATAAGCAGCAGAAGCATGTGGTATTGCATAGTGTGCATGGATTAAATCCAAATCATGGTTTAAAATAACATCTACCATGGTACTTGCTAATGCTAATTCATAGGGCGGGAAGTCGAACAGGGGATAAGAAGGCACTCGTACCTCGTGGTAAAATATATTTTCGTGAAAACCGTTTAAACGAACCGGTTGTTGGTAGGTGATAAAATGGATTTCATGTCCTTTATCTGCTAAAGCTTTCCCAAGTTCTGTGGCTAGGACACCACTACCACCAAAAGTAGGATAACAAACTATTCCAATCTTCATTTTGTACTATTGTGATTACAAAGAACAACTAAATTATCGATAAAGTTTAGTTATATTTAATAAATTATTTGAAAGTTAAAACAAGCTCATTATGCGTACAATTTTCCTTTTGCTTTTTGCCCTTCCATTGATGGCGCAGGCACAATCAAAGACAGACAGTACTACTATTAAAATGATGTCAGACGAGATCATGAAAAATGGTAAAGCCTATGATTTATTAAGAGAGTTAACCAAGAATATTGGCGGCCGTTTGGCAGGTTCTCCGCAGCAACAAAATGCAGCCATCTGGGGCAAGCGCCATATGGAGTCATTTAAACCCGACCAAGTATTTATGCAAGCTTGTAAAACCCCTAATTGGCAACGCGGGGGTAAAGATTTTAGTGCAGTGGTTGCTGCTGATGGAAAACCAATGATGGATAAATTAGAAGTATTTGCTTTAGGAAATTCTTTATCAAGCAATGGTTTAGTGGAAGCTGAATTATTAGCAGTGGCTAATTTTGATGAATTGGAAAAAAGAAAAGATGAAGTAAAAGGAAAGATTGTGTATTACCATAGTCAATTTGATCCAACAACGATTCAAACATTTAAAGCATATAGTGAGTCAGGTGTGTATCGTAGATCTGGTGCAAGCCGAGCTGCTAAATATGGTGCAGTAGGTGTGATGATTCATTCTTTAAGCACAGCGCCTGATAATGCTCCACATACTGGTACAATGGTCTATGACGAAGCGTATCCAAAAATTCCTGCTGTGGCACTTGGTCCAAATGATGCTAAAAAAGTTTGGGCTCAATCTAGAAATAAACAATTGGTTGTGCAAATGCAAACCTATGGTTACTTTTTACCTGATGCAGACGAAAATAATGTGGTAGCAGAAATTAAAGGCTCCGAGTTTCCAAATGAAATCATCACAGTTGGCGGTCACTTAGATAGCTGGGATGTGAACGAAGGTGCACACGATGATGGAGCAGGGATTGTTCAAACGATGGAAATTTTACGCACGATGAAAGCCTTAAACTATAAGCCTAAAAGAACAATTCGCTTTGTGTTATTCGCAAACGAAGAGAATGGAGGTAAAGGTGGTGCTAAGTATGCAGAGCTTGCCAAACAAAATAACGAAAAACATATTTTTGCATTAGAGAGTGATGCAGGTGGATTTACACCAAGAGCAATTGGTATTAGTGCAACAAATCCTGAGCAATTTAAAAAATTCCAACAATGGGGAAGTTTATTAAAGCCTTATGGAACTGAGATCACAGCCGGTGGCGGTGGAGCAGACATTGGGCCATTAAAGAATGTCAATGCATCTATCGTGCTTGCAGGATTGGTTCCTGATAGCCAACGCTATTTTGATTTACACCATGCTAAAACAGATGTATTTGAAAATGTCAATAAGCGTGAACTGTTATTAGGTGCGGTGAACATGGCGGCGGTGATTTATTTAATTGACCAATACGGAACGAATTTATAATTCAACTTATAATATTTTAAATAAAATGTTCAAGAATTAAAAAAGCCCTTACAAATCGTAAGGGCTTTTTTAATTATCTTGAAAGGTTCATTGAACGCTCTTTGTACAATGTTCTGAAATAAGGATCGCGTAGGTCTTTGATAAAGCGAATGGCTTCTCCTGTGCTCTTCATCTCTGGTCCTAATTCTTTATTTACGCCTGGGAATTTATCAAAACTAAATACCGGTTCTTTGATTGCGAAGCCGTCTAGTTTTTTCTCCATAGTAAAGTCGGTTAATTTATTAGCACCTAACATTACCTTGGTAGCAATATTTAAATAAGGAATTTGGTATGCTTTTGCAATAAATGGTGTTGTTCTTGATGCTCTTGGATTAGCTTCTATCACATAGACTTTATCGTCCTTGATTGCAAATTGAATATTGATTAATCCCTTGATATTTAAAGCGCGTGCAATTTTTTCGCTATAAAATTCCATGGTAGCCACAATCAATGGCGTTAAATTAAATGCTGGCAATACTGCATTGCTATCTCCACTATGTATTCCTGCTGGTTCTATATGTTCCATCACACCCATCACGTGAAAAGTCTCACCATCAAATATCGCATCCACTTCTGCTTCCTGACAACGATCTAAGAAATGGTCAATTAAAATTTTATTATCTGGGATATGTTTTAAGATACTTACAACTGCTTTTTCTACTTCTGCATCGTTGATGACAATACGCATTCTTTGTCCACCAATCACATAGCTTGGTCTAACAAGTACTGGGTAACCCACTTGATTGGCTACTTCGATGGCTTCGTCGGCTGTGTAAGCAGTACCGTATTCTGGGTAAGGGATTTCTAGTTCTTTTAATAAATCACTAAAGCGACCTCTGTCCTCTGCGATATCTAAACTATCAAATGAAGTTCCAATGATTTTGATACCACGCTCATTTAAGCGCTTCGCTAATTTTAATGCAGTTTGTCCACCCAATTGTACAATCACTCCTTCTGGTTGTTCTAATTCAATGATTTCCCAAAGGTGTTCCCAAAAAACAGGTTCGAAATACAATTTGTCAGCCATATCAAAGTCGGTAGAAACAGTTTCTGGATTACAGTTGACCATGATGGCTTCGTATCCTGATTCTTTCACCGCCAATAAACCATGTACGCAACAATAGTCAAATTCAATACCTTGTCCAATTCGATTAGGACCACTTCCTAAAACAATGATTTTCTTCTTTTTGGATTGGACAGATTCGTTGGACTTAAGATGGTTGCTCATAGGTATAGAATTGGGCAAAAATACATTAGCCAAAGCATTTATCCGAATTTTTATAAAATGGTTTTCCACCAACTTTACTTATTTCACGATACAAAGTTCATCCCAGCGGGTGGTAAAGCGCTTGCTTCTTTTCTCGCTGCGCATTTTCCAGTTCTTCTGCGTTCCGCTGGTGCCAAATTTGAGTACATCGTTGCGGTAGGCGGCGTTCATGTTGTCAATCACATGCATGAGTTTCTTCTTTTTTGTATCAATAGGGGCAACGAATAGATTGGTTTGCAAGGCACTATCGGGTACGAAGCCGCTTAGAATCACACCGGCTTTCTTATAAACTTCGTCCTTTTCGTAGAGCGTTTTGCCAATGGCGATCACTGCCTTGATCAGGTCGGGGGTGCTTTGGGTGGGATTGTCTAACTGGGTATAACCACTCACTTGACGCCCCCGACTATAGTAGGCAGCATCTAATTGAATGGGTGCTTTTTTAAGTAAGAACACAGCGATACCGGTGGCCGCACTATGTTGCCTTCTTAGTTTTTCGGCGGCCCTGGTGGTATAAGTGGCAAGGGCTTCCTCTATTTCCTGCCAGTCAGTGACATTCCGTCCAAACATCCTTGTAGTCGCAATCATTTTTTTTTCTATTCTTGGTGCTTGCATATGATGGCTTTTAAAACCTTTTAGTTCGCGTATCAAACGCATCCCCACTACGCCACCTAAAAATCGTTTACCCCAACTAAGGTCTTTGATGCTTAATGTATAAGCCGTATTGATCCCATATACTTTTAGTTTTTCACTATAACTAAAACCCACGCCCCAAATGTCTTCTACAGGCGTTTGTTGTAATGCTGCCTGTATTTTTTTAGTGGTATCTAATACCACAATACAATTGGTTTTAAGTTTATTTTTTTTCGCTAAACGGTTGGCTATTTTACTCAATACTTTATTGGGCGCTGCACCAATCGAAACTGAAATACCTGTCCATTGTTCAATCTTATTTTTGAGTTCCAAACAAAAAGAATGAATCTCTTCTGTAGGTAGATGAGAGAGGTCTACAAAAGCTTCATCCACCGAATACACTTCTACATGACCCGGTGGTAGCAATAGTCTCATGGTTTCCATTACACGCCAACTTAGGTCACCGTATAAATGATAGTTAGAAGAAAAAGTAGTGACACCATTTTTTTCAATTAACTCTTTCGCCTGAAAATAGGGGACGGCCATCGAGATGCCCAATTGTTTTGCTTCGTCCGTACGCGACACAATACAGCCATCATTATTGCTTAATACAATCACCGGACGGTGTCGTAACTGTGGCTGAAAAAGTCTTTCGCAGGAACAGTAAAAACTATTGCAGTCAACAATGGCTTGCATTTTTTTGAATTAAGAGTAAGTATAAATGTGCTAGGTAAATCTTACAAAGCGTGAATCACAAAAGTGACAATGCCCCAAGTGCTATAGTCCGATAATTGTGCCACTTGAATACTGCCATATTTTTTATTCTCTGGTAATAAACTAATGCTATGTTCCTGTATCTGTAAACGACGCACTAAAAATTCTCCATTCAATACAGCGACGACGACATTACCCGATCTTGCTTGGATGCTTCTGTCTACAATCAAGGTATCGCCAATATGAATTCCGGCACCAAGCATAGCATCGCTGTTGACCCTAAAGAAAAAAGTGGCAGGCTTGTTGCGCACTAATTGCTCGTTGAGGTCAATCCCTCTTTCCATAAAATCGTCCGATGCAGCCCCAAATCCGGTGGCATTGGCTTGTACAATCTGCGCTGACTGGTAGTTTTTAGCCCCTGTATAACCTGTTTTTTGTTCGTATGCTTCC
>JACCDO010477722.1_pt1 | contig 10469 bp, 7 predicted proteins | sample 7446101 | NCBI WGS metagenome assembly JACCDO01 (sample SAMN15323440, study PRJNA562643) | freshwater metagenome | isolation source: river surface water | place: USA:Blue River Watershed | collected 2017-08-16
GTATCGAATAGGGAAGTACATTCATAATTTATGTAAAAACCATCAATTGGTGGCTACTCGTATCAGCCAATTGATGAACGTTCGGTTGAGCTGTAGAAAGTCTGATTTAAATCTAGATGCCGTATTTGAAGAGGCCAATGCGGGTGACGCGCCGGTTGCACCAACGATTGATGAATTCAAACTAGCCAAGATAAAAGAGCTCAATCTTTGTTTCGGATCCGTTGAGAATCGATTAATAAAATCAATCTGGAACCTGCTGCCGTACATATCTATATTCTACTCCCTGTTTCTCTTGGATACGATTGGCGATGAGGTTGGGGCTACTGCCGCATTGTGGGCACCCATTTTATTGATCATAGCGATCAATATTATATATATTCGCCCTTTTGCGCTTCATTTTTATAAGCATAAAATAGAAGTGAAAAGAAAGTCAAGCAATGCTAGTACCGCTGATAGTGTCAGTGAGGTGCAGATGGGGTCTATATACGAAGGAGGTAGTTTAAAGAGCCGATTCGATGGTCGATCATTATATGTTCCTTCCACCTCCTTAGCACAGAATCCACTTCATCGTCCTTATAGTTAAAGATAGTATAGTATAATAATTGTTTCTTTGTTAATATAAATTGTACATTCAATATACACTAGTACACGGGAAGATTACGAATGGCTTTAATCTGCTCATTGAGCTCCATGGCTTCCGGACTGAATTTATTTATTTTTTTTACTATTCCATTGTGTGTTGGAGAAGTTTTCTTCAACCTATATTCATTCCATGGTTTGACCTTTGGACTGCTTGTAGTGCTATTTGAACTATGACTAGATGGACGAGTATGCACTGGTGACACGGCTTTATCCGTGAATGACGAACTAATATTGTATCTCATAGGACCCATGTGACTGTTCAATAATTCTTCTTTAGTCATTTTGAATCTGTCAGATGACTTAAAACTGTACGTATTATGCTCAAACTCCGGCGACTCCCTGAACGACGTTGTCCAATGATCTACGTCGTACCTTCCAGGATAAACATTCGGATACTTGTCGATATCCACCTTGAATCGAGTCGTCAATGCCTCCGAGAAATTATTTTTTCTCTCTGGACTCATGGAGCGAGTCCTGTCACGTGATGTCACGTGAGTCATGTCCATTACCCACACTTCGTGGTCTGCGTTTTGCACACACTTGAAGATGCTTTTTCACTCCCTTCCCTCTACTGCAGGGGATTAGCATATGAACAACCTGTTCATCAAAGTAAATGAAATGAATTCATTTCATGACATCACTATAGATGAGACGAAAAACGATAATGAAAATCCATTCAAACAAGAAAGAGGTGGGATCTAATACCGTGCTCGCCAACAACTTTGTATGTTCAAATAATCCGTGACCAACTTTATAGTAAAGAAATGACTACTGCATCGGAAACAATAAAGTTGAAGTTTAAGTAAATGATTTAAAAATTCACGCTTTACTAGTTATTCTTCGATTTAGCACCCAAACGGTGAGAAGGCCGCGTTTATCATGTACCGGCGGTACTTTCTGCAATGTTTTTGAAATATATTTAAAAAATATTGATTTTTGCGAAGCACTAAACGATGCTGTCGTCGAAGGAGCTCGCAGCGTCGATGCAGTTGAGCCGGAAGGACTCGGGGACTGGCTCGGGCGGGGTACAGTCTGACGCTTCCATGCGCGTGGTATGAATTTCACTTGCTCTCATGCATTACTATATCACTCATGCACTCGCTACTGTATTGTTCATGTACTTGATGCATTACTCACCAATGGATTTTCCATTCACTGATGACTAGCCGAATCACTGGTCATTGACGACTCACTGATATTCGCTCATAAATTTATACTTTCTTTCATACTGTACCATTTTTGAATGCTAGTAGCATCCTGTTGGACACAACTACATCACTACTTTATTGAATATTGTTCAACGGAACAATTTTATTACCCCCATTATATCCCATGGGCAATAGTTTCTTACATAAACGTCACTTTTATAGATGAATCACAATGATTTGGTGGTTGAAAATGAATTGAAATTTTTGAATTCGTGTCGAAATGAATCAAAATCAAAATATCTGTACGATCGTCCTGTTTCAATGGACTCACGTGAAACAGATGATGCCGCACGAAATGAACAATCAAATTATACTATAATTTTACCAGACGGTAATCGTTACTTTTTAAAACCAAGAAATAGGAATAGTGACGTAGCTAATGTTACCTCGCGTACCACGAGTAGCGGTAACCTTTTGACCAAGTCCATGGATGAGATAGCAAGGGAGGCGGATGCAATCAAAGTGAATATCTTGGCTAAGAAAGCATTAAGTGAAAGTAGAATGATCGAGGCAGAGACATCCAAGTACCAATCGGTTATGGATACGGATGACTTGCGTCTTGACGATGATATCGAGGAAATTGTACAAAAAAATAAATTAGTTGAAAGTGGTTTATGGGTCGACAAGTACGCACCAAAGTCATTCGCCCAGTTGTTGTCCCCAGAAAAGATAAACAGAGAAGTGTTGAGAGCACTTAAATTATGGGATTCGTACGTGTTTCGAGAGAAATCAACAGCTATTAGCAGTAGTAATGCGATACTTGGCGAAGGAAATAGTAAAGGTAATGCTGACGTGGACGTAGATGTGATGGTCAGCGACGACGTTGAGGATAATGACGACGAATATGATGGTGATAGAATAATACCCGTATCGAAAGACAAGGTGGGTGTCGCTGCTGTAAAAGACATCAGACCGCAATATAAAATAATATTACTATGTGGTCCGCCAGGTACAGGCAAGACGACTCTTGCGCATTGTGTAGCAAAACAATGTGGTTATCGTCCATTCGAAGTCAATGCATCAGATGATCGCTCAGCGGCGATATTAAAAGATACGTTGGCCCGAGCCATGCATGGTAACACCATCGTTGGTGATCGAAGACCAAATTGTATAATATTAGATGAAATTGACGGTATTGATGGCAAGCAGTCCATCGACGCCCTGTTAGCAATAGTAAAAGCCCCATTAAATAGTAAAGCAAATAAAGGAAAGAGACGAAGTGAGTCGTTAGCACTTACAAGACCGTTAATATGTATCTGCAATGATGAGTATAGCCCGGCTTTACGCGAATTAAAGAATTTATCGATCCGTTTTCGATTTACTCCGCCATCTGAAGCGAGATTAGTGCAACGTTTGAAAGCTGTTTGCTCAATTGAAGGTTTGAATACTAATACAAACTCGTTGACGACACTGTGTTCAGCCACAGGTAACGACATTCGTGCATCAATCAATACACTTCAGTTCGCGTCAATGAGAGCGAGAGAATTGATAAATAAAAGAGAAAATGTAAAGCATTCAATGGCGATTGGAGAGGTTTTGAGTAGCATGATCTGTTCGGGACTCAAGGATGAACACAAGGACATACTTCAAGTGTGGCGCGAGATATTCAGTCGCAAAGAAATACAGGCTATCATATACCATAAGAAGCAGCGTCTATTAGGGCAGTATGGCCAGGATCATATAGTGAATAAGAATGCGTCGTCTGGGAAGGGGGTCAGAGTATTAGATCCCTGCATGGAAGTGATTCAGTCCACCATCGACCATGGCGATTTGGCTTTAGTTCTGTCGGGAATTCATGAAAATATTTACAAAATACCATTTTCTGATCCCAACATGTCCCGCTTGCAACGAGCTCTTGATTGGCTATCTATGAGCGACAATTTGAATACTTTTACCATGACGAATCCAGATGGATTCCAGGTCCTTGGGTACATCGCACCGACCGCTGGCGCGATACACTGTCTGTGTGCCGTGGACAACAATGTCAAAGTCGATTGGCCCAAAGTAGACAAGAGTAACTATCATAAAACGCAGCAAAAGTTGTCTATTCTCAACAGTTTACGTGAGAGCAAAGCCACCAGTGTCCTCTCCAACCGCACCCTCATTGCATTGGATTCCATTTCATATATTTTAGACCTAATCAACCCTAAATTTAGGCAGTCGTTCGCCGTATCCCATTCTCTGTCGAAGGCGGAGCGCCAGCAACTGCATGATATCGTGCAAATTATGTATGCATGTGGCCTGTCCTACAACACATCTAAAATCATCGACGGTTCCTCCGCGATGAACTCCTTCCACCAGCAGGCCACTCTGCAGTTAGAGCCACCAATTAGTGAGTTAGTTAAGTATTGTACCAGTGAAAATATTGTGTGTGATGAATTAGCTACCCGGCGGGTGTACCTGCACCAGGAAATCCGTAATATGGTACGCGCTGACCTACGTAAGTACGTAATATCAGTCAAAGGTGATGCGCTGGATGCGATGGACACAGCCGGTGCCTCTCCCAGTAAAAGCAGTCCGTCGTATAAACGTAAAGCGGGTGGCGCAGATACCTCGAATCAAGTGTTAGAACTAGATGAAAGCAATGAAAAGCGACTCCGATTTTCCAGAATGGATTTCTTCTGCAAACCGAAGGAGAGTAAAGGTTCGGGCAGTGAAGCAAAAGATGTCAATAGCGAAAATACGATGCAAGTCAGTAGGAACAAGCCCAGTGTCCAATTCAAGTACAACCAGGGATTTAGTAACGCTGTGCGCAGACCGGTTTCAATTTCTGAGTTTATTTATTAAATTATTTACTGTGTACATAACATGACTATAGTTCATTTTTATTCGCTACTCGTCCATTTTAGAATCGTCGTTATTTGGAGGATTAGGTGGCATGCTACTTCTGTTGGTACTATCGTTGTTGTTGGCTCTTTCTACACTAGCTAAAAATGCTCGAATTGCATCACCACTGAGTAAATGCATCATTCCTGGAGCGGGATCTAACTGTAAACTGGCCATAATATTATTGAAGTTTTCGGAGTTCAACGCTGCTCCCAGTTGACCTACTGCTTGCCGGAATTGAGGACTTCTTATATTTTCTAATAATAGTACGTGAGGATGTGAGTGAAAGTGAGCAAAATATACGTTCTTACCTTCTAAAAATTCTTCGGTTCGTTGTCCTTCTGGTAAATGTTCAATCAATTGGGCCCTAACCGCAGGATCGTTAAGTATTCCACTATTAAGGACTTGATCACTTGTTATTATATCATCAAGGTGAAGACGTTCAGATGGTGGTTGGACACGATTAGTTGTAAGTGGAGTAGAAGTAAAGGAACTCATAGCACGACGCAAATCTTCTGCACTTAGAGCACCGGCTGGGGTGATAGGAGGTGGTACATTTGAAGTAGTTGCTGATGTAGTAGCTGCAGTAGCAGTACTTGAAGTTAAAGAACCACCGAACAAACTACTCAAATCAGCAATAGGTCGAACAGGTGTTGCTTGAGTTTGGGCAACTGGCGGTTGCTCTGCTCTTGGACGAGGTTGTGCGCGAGATGCGGCACCCCCGCCACTTAGTTCCATTAATTGTCTCAATGCATCAGGTGGGAAACCAGACATACCACCACCCATTCCACCACGACCTAACAATCCACCTCCATGATTTTGGGCATTTAATGCTGCAGCAGCGGCATCTGCAGCTGCAGGATTGTTCATACAATCGTTAAGTTTAGCAATTAATTCATTATCCTTTTCAGTCGATTTATCCTGTAACCAAAACATAAATATTTGATTACCTCCTTGTGGTATGTGTAACATATATACTCTGTCGTTCTCTCTACCGGTTTGCACTTTTTTAAATTCTGCTTCTGATGGGAAAATAATTCGCTCAATCTCTGGTTGTTGTGCATTTCTATCACCCCAACAAAACTTAACTAATCCATCCGGTGTCTTAACCAATGTAATATGTCCTCGCACATTTTCAGGGTTTACCAAATATCTGTTTGGTCCTATAGTACGCAGTGCACATTTTCCGGCCTTGATGGTAACCAGCGAGTTGCTGGTGCTACTCCGTTGCGTCGGAAACAGGCTTTGCATCGCGTAATTCAATCGATTTTTCAATCGAAAATATTTCTATTTCGAAAATAACAATTTTTGAATAGGGATTAGAGTGAAACCCTTACCGTACCACAGACTTTTCTGGCTCGCTTATTTGCTTACTTGATTTACTACTATTCTCAAAACGATGTAAGAAACTCGTTGGATATTGAGAGAATTACTAGGTTGCAACTAGTAATCAACTAATTAAAAACATAAAAATATTTAGTTCATCAACACATCCTCGTTCTATTTCAGTCATCCTAAGCGACCTGTTAACGCATTTCAATCTCGTTATAAAGTTAATTTATTACTTTTTCAATTGACACAAATCCAACATAACCATCAACCCCACCCTCACCCGGCCCCAGCTCCCCTCATCAAGGCCTTGTGCAGCAAGTTACATACTCATCGAAAGTAAAAAGAACAAGAGAAAATGTTTCGTTTTTTGGTTGTTTTCGCGGTCTTAATGGCGGTCTACGCCGAGATACGTGTGCAAATGGAGCGCGACGTCAAGTTTGACGGAGTCATTCCAAGATTTTGGTTGAAGGAAAGTGATGCCAAAGATAGAATCAAGGTTGAATTACTTACTTATTCACTGGCTTATTGGTTAATTTACTCACTATCTTACTTCTAATAATAGGCAGTATTTGTCTTAAAGCACGATGAAAAAGCAATGAAGGCGTATGAGAAGGATTTACTTGATCGCGCTACCCCAAAATCCAAGAACTATGGTAAATGGTTCAGTAAAGATGAGATAAAGCAAAGACTTGCTCCTGCTGAATCAAGTATCAAGGCTGTTATTGATTTCATTTCATCATTCAGTGGTGTTGAATACAAGTTATCAACCCTTGGTGATATGATTTTCATTGATGCTCCAGTTGAATTGGCCGAATCAATGTTTGATACTAAATTCGCTACTTACCGTTCAGTTATCAGTCCATTAGTTACTGTTAACAGAATTACTAAGCCATACTCTTTACCAGAATCTATTGCTGCTCACGTAAGTATTGTTGATGACTTGATTAGATTACCATCAATCCGCAAGCCAATGATCACAACTGCCGATCCATCTGTTACCGGCGATTCTGCTTTTGATTCATGTGGTCGCTCATGTTCTGGAGATACTACTCCTGCCGTCTTGTTAGAGGCATATAATATCAAACCAGTTACAAGTGTTGCAAGTGGAAACTCAGTCGCTGTTGCTGAATTCCAATATCAATACTTTGATACCAAGGACTTAGATGCCTTCTCAAGCGCCTGCTCTGTTGATGTCTCTGTAACTACCGTTATCGGAGGAAACAAGGAATCTTTATGCGAGAAAACAGGATGCGTTGAAGCTCTTCTTGATATTGAGTATATTGGTGCTATTACCGCCCCAATCCCATTGACTGTCGTCTACCAAGGTGATTACAGTTTATTAACTTGGGCCGAGAGCATAAACTCTATGGCAAACCCACCATTAGTCCACTCTGTTTCATATGGTAATGATGAAATCCAACAAACATCAACTGATTACATGTACTCAGTTAACGAGCAATTAGCTCTTATTGCTGGACAAGGTATTTCCGTCCTATTTGCATCTGGAGACCAAGGTGTATGGGGCCGAACAGGTAATAATCCCTAAATGATATTTTGCATCACTAAACTAAATTCTCTCTTAAGGGTACAATAAACGCGACCCAGTATTTAACCCAGACTTCCCAGCAAGCAGTATCTACGTGACCAGTGTAGGTGGCACTAACTTCCAAACCAAGTCAACTATTGGTACCAATATAAACCAATCAATCATTCGATGCAATCATTATTTATAAATCGTTTATAGGCGCAGAATCAGCATGGGATTGTGGAGGAGGAGGTTTCTCTAACACATTTGCACAACCTGAATGGCAAACTGACGTCGTCAATGAATACTTCAAACTTGCCGGTTCTAACTTACCAGACTCATCCGCTTACAACAGTTCAGGAAGAGCTTACCCTGATGTCGCAGCTTTAGGTGGCCAAACCAACGGTTACTGTGTATCTCATGCTGGAGGTACATTTGACGCTGTTGCAGGTACGTATATCAGTATCGTTTTATTTTATAATGCTTATTCCGTCTCTACTCAGGTACATCTGCTGCTTGCCCTGTTGTTGCAGGCATGATCAGTATGCTTAACAATGTCAGATTGTCTGCAGGCAAATCAAGTCTTGGCTGGTTAAACCCATTCCTTTATGCTACTGAAACAAGAGCTTGTTTCAACGACATCAACGATGGCTCCCAAAATAATTGCGAGAAAGGCACCACTGGATTCGTTACAGTAGATGGATTTGATCCTGCCACTGGCTTCGGCTCCATCAACTATGAATGCATGGCTGGAATCGTTTAGAGTATATTTTTATCTTGTTAAGAATACTAATATTATTTATTTTACGACTCGTGCGACCCAAATTAAGAATTAACCCGGCACCTTCAACCGGTACTTGAAGAAAAAAATCCATACCGGCGGTGAATAAAATTCACTACATTCGACGCACCATATCACAACAGTGTGTCCGTTTAATCACGAGTGAGTAGAAGATGACCGGAAGTATGCTTCGCTTAGCACTTGCACTCGCACTTCTGGTGCACGTCACGTCAGGAGTCGTGATTCGCGATTACAATGCTATCAACTACGAAGAACTAGATGATATTTCAACTTTGTTAGATCGATATTTTCAATCGCATCGCAATTCACAACATTTTAGCAGCAAAAATCTAATGATTGGTGTGTACCACGAGCACTGCAAGCAGGCTCTGGATTCTCCTGCATTCAAAGGGTCACAACGGCATACTGGTGGTGATATCTTAGTAACACTAACAATACCTGCCGCTGTTTATCCAGTGCCATTGAATAATGATTGTGCAGAAGTATTTTATTACAAATACAACACTTCAATTCAGGAGCCAAGTGCGAGATTAAATAAATTGGATCATGTTTCGCTCACATCTTGGGGATCATCATTAATGAGATCATCTGTGATATTAACTAACAATTTTCCATTTCCAATTAATCTTATGTGGCATGATGAAAGTAAAGATCCGATTGAACAAGGAACATTACAATCTGGCGAGAGTATCTCGATGACAACATTCTTAGGACATATCTTTGCTGCATACAATGCAAATGCCGATAAACGTTTAGTTAATGGTAAAAGATCCGATTATGAAATTGGTCCGTTAGTAGATTGGATGATTGTTAATGGCGAGGATTACTCTTTCGAAGCCATTAATCGAATTGAAACGTGTGACATCAGTGAAGACGCGTCATTTGTACCAGAAGGGCTTACATGTGATGATTTAGATAAAAGGTTTATTGAATTTACCCATTATGTGTGGTTTCAAAAGAGAAAAGGGTTGAACTACGTCCAGCCACAAATGGTTCGAGCCGTAACTCACAATGGTTTCGAGAACAGAAAGTTACCAGCTGACACATATAAATGGTTAAAAGAATGGTATTATACTAATCAACCCAAGTATGAAGAAGAAGAGGGACCAGTAGGACCATGTATGAACCAACACGTTGCACCTAGTCTTATCACACACTTGCCACCAAAGCACAAGGACAGATTGACTAAAGAGCTTCAACATATACTAGAAGGGTGGTATGGTAATGGCACTCTCGAGGTTACTTCCATTTATGGCATACGCAAGTATACGAATGGATCAGTTTTACGTATGCATGTTGATACAGTTGGCACCCATGTTGTCTCTGCTATTATTAATGTGGACCAAGAAGTTGAGAAAGAATGGCCATTACTCATTTTAGATCACGATGATAATGAGCATTCAGTTTTAATGGAGGCTGGAGACATGTTGTTATACGAGAGTGCAAAATTACTTCATGGGAGACCTGAACCATTTGTTGGCTCCCACTATGATAACATATTCATACATTATCGACCTACGTGTAGAGAGTGTTGGGACTATGACTGGGTTTAAAATAAAATCTACCACTGAAATGTAATATATTAATACTTTACAAGAGTCCAATTCTGTAAACAATTATTATTACTTCTACTCTTAAATTAAAGGCGTTCACCTCGAATGCGACGAGCTAGTTGCAAGTCTCTAGGAAATATTGTTACTCTTTTCGCATGAATAGCACATAGATTACCATCTTCAAACAATCCAACCAAGTAAGCTTCAGCTGATTCTTGTAAAGCAAGAACTGCTGATCCTTGGAAACGTAAATCAGTCTTGAAGTCTTGTGCGATTTCTCTGACTAAGCGTTGGAATGGCAATTTACGGACTAATAATTCGGTTGATTTTTGGTATCTTCTGATTTCTCGTAATGCAACAGTTCCAGGTCTGTATCTGTGTGGCTTCTTCACACCCCCAGTGCTGGGTGCTGATTTGCGAGATGCCTTCGTCGCCAATTGCTTCCTTGGTGCCTTACCACCTGTTGATTTGCGCGCAGTTTGTTTAGTTCGGGCCATATTTAGTTGTTTCTTGGTTGTTTCTTGGTTGTTTCTTGGCAAAATTACTGTGTATGCCGAATCGCTAATGATCGCCAACGGTCA
>JACCDO011898962.1_pt1 | contig 10469 bp, 12 predicted proteins | sample 7446101 | NCBI WGS metagenome assembly JACCDO01 (sample SAMN15323440, study PRJNA562643) | freshwater metagenome | isolation source: river surface water | place: USA:Blue River Watershed | collected 2017-08-16
AACTGGGCCCTGGAGACAAGGGGGCAAAACAGGGCGGCGGCCAAGGGCCGAAGCATCCTTCTATGCAAGGAGATCAGGCCCCGCCCGTCAACCCAAGGCCGACTTGAGCCAAGGTAGGCGTTCCCTATATTCAAATCTGGACGGGTGGCAGAGCGGTTTAATGTACCTGACTCGAAATCAGGAGTAGGGGCAACCCTACCGTGGGTTCAAATCCCACCCCGTCCGCTGAAAGCGGACGGGGTAAATCCCATTTAGCCGGAGGCGAAATTTGATTAGCGCGGGGGCGGGTCCGAGGGGGCGCAAGTCCCACGCTAATTTAGGTGGTTTCGATCCGCTGAAAGCGGACGGGGTAGGTTTTGCATTCCGGAGGGAAGAAGCGATTGGGCCAGGGGCGAGTGTTCGAGGGCCATATCCCGCCCCGTCCGAGTTTGCGGGGACAGGATAAAACAAAATGGAAAGGGATTGAGTGGCCGGATCACCAGTTCATGATTGGCCGATGAAAATAGCTGCCCTTTTGTTTGTTTCTCTCTTCGTTTCTGAGGGATTCTCGCAGGTCGTGGTGCCGGCAAGACGGCCCTTGGTCATTCTGGCCGATACCAACGCTCAGGCCTACTACGGCTACGACAACTATTACTACGGAGGTTACTATGCCAGCGGCGGCTATTACGGATACGGGGGCGCGGCGGGAAGAGGGAGGGATTGGAACAATTACTCGGACGGACGATATGAAGAACGTGGAAATCATCGCGGGGCAGATCGGGCCGCAGGGGCGGCTCGAGGGGGTGGGGGCCGTCGCTAGCTGGTCAAACCGAAGCTTTTTTACTCAAAGGCAGTGCCAAGGCCTCCGCTAATGACTGGGCAAGGCCCGGATTCGGGCTATTTCCAGTAAAGCGTGATTTCTCCCAAGGCCCTTCTCGATCCGACCATTCTCTTTTTTCTGCTCGGGGTCGGGGCCGGCTTAATCCGTTCCAACCTTGCCATTCCGGGCCAAATGGCCCGCTTTCTGGCCCTCTACCTGCTGATGGCGCTCGGCTTAAAGGGTGGCTTTGCCCTCGCTCAAAGCGGTTTTCAATCCGCCGTCCTGATCGATCTTGGCTTGGCGATCTTTCTGGCTCTGGCGATTCCGATGGTCGGCTACGCCATTTTGAGAAGATTTATCGCGCCCCTGAACGCCGCCGCGGTGGCGGCCGCTTACGGATCGGTCAGCGCCGTGACCTTTATCACTACGGTCCAGTACCTCGACAACCAGGGTATCGGATTTGGAGGTCATATGTCGGCCGCTCTCGCCTTGATGGAATCCCCCGCCATCCTTTTCGCCGTCCTGATGGCCAATCTGGTCCGGGCCAAACTGCCCAAAAAGAAAGGCAAAGCTCCGGTGGCCGATGCCTCCCTTCGTCACGTCCTGCAGGAATCCTTCACGGAAGGGACCCAGATTCTTCTTTTGGGCAGCATGGTGGTGGGATACCTCACCGGCGAGCAGGGGAAGTCCGTAATGGAGCCCTTCACCGGGGATATCTTTAAGGGAATGCTGGCCTTTTTCCTTCTCGATATGGGGATGGCCACGGCCGCCCACTTCAAGGATCTGAAGAAAGTACCCAAACGCCTCGTGGTCTACGGGGTGGTTGGACCCTTGGTGCACGCCCTCTTTGCCCTGTGGCTGTGTTCTCTCTTTGGCGTCTCCATGGGGAACGCCGTTCTGTTGATGGTGCTGGCGGCTAGTGCCTCCTATATCGCCGTGCCGGCCGTGATTAAGCACGCCATCCCCGAGGCCTCGCCGCTTCTCTACCTCGGCATGCCGCTGGGGTTGACCTTTCCATTCAACATCTTGGTGGGGATTCCGCTCTACGTCGGATTGGCCGAGAAGTTTTTGCGCTAAGCCCGCTGGGCAGAAAGCTGGCGGTGCCGAGCCATGAAAGCCCGGATTTTCGACGGGTCGGGAGCCTCCCGCCAATCGCCCCGCTTCTTGAAGGATGAGCCCACGATAAAGCCGTCCGCTCGCGCAAAGGAATCGCCCAGGTTTTCTTCCGTCACCCCGGACCCCAACAAGACCGGCAGGGAGGTGGAGCTTTTCACCTCCTCCAAATCCTGAAGCGAGGCAGCGTCTCCGGTGAAACTTCCGGTGACGATGACCGCGTCCCCCCGCATGAACTCCACCGTGTGGGCGGTGACCCCGATGCCCACATCCGCCGTGATGGCATGGGAGCTGTGCTTCTTTTTGACATCAGCCCAAATCCGGACGGACTCCGCGCCAATCTCCCTGCGATAGCGAAGGAGTTCGGCGGCACAGGATTCCAATAGTCCCTCGTCGGCAACATGGGCGAAGGCAAAGCCCTCGGCCCGGATGAAGTCGAGTCCCGCGGCCAGGGCCACCGCCAGAGCCTCCCGGTTGGCTCCTGCCAAAATCTGAACTCCCGTCGAAAGGCCGGCCTCGTTTTTGACTGCCTGCGCGACGGCCGTCATGGCAGCGGTGATTTCCGGCCCGACAGCGCCTTTCAGGTAGGGGGTGTCGTGCATGTTTTCAATCATGAGTCCATGAACGCCAGCAGATCGGTAAAGAAGGGCTTCGGCCGCGGCCTGCCGGATGATTTTATCCAAGGGATGGTGGTTGGCCGGAGTCCCGGGCAGGGCCCCGACGTGGATCATCCCGATGACGGGCTTCGCAACGGGGAACGGAAACAACTTCAAAACCGCCACGTCAAACCGCGGCTTAGCGAACTTGCCGGGCATTCTTGATCATCTCCGAGCCGTCCGCCTTGCACTTTTGACAGTGGGCGTGGACGAAGGACCAAGACAGGCCAAGCAGGACGACGATGAGTGCCAATAGCCTCATGAGTTCCTAGTATTAACTCCGCTCTTAGGAAGTCAACGTTCGGAGTCGGTGCCCAGCCGGCGCAGTTGATCCCCAAGCAGATTAAAAAGAAGCAGGCAGCTCACCAGGGCCAGAGCCGGAAAAACAATCAGCCACCATGGAGTTTCGATTGGATTCAGCATCGAGGCGCCATCGGCCAACAATGTCCCCCAGCTGGCCAGCGGAGCCTGCACCCCCAGGCCCAGAAAACTTAGGAAGGACTCCTCCAGAATGACGGCCGGCAGGGCCAGGGTGAGGTAAGTGATGATGATGGGGAGGACCTGCGGCAGGATTTGCCGGAAAAGAATCACGGGGGTGCTTTGGCCGATCAGCTTGGAGGACAAAACAAAAGGGCGCTCTTTGATGGTGAGAACCTGGGCGCGGACAATCCGGGCAAGGGTCAGCCACTCCACCAATCCCAGCCCGATGAAAAGCAGCAGCAACCGTGCATGGGTGGCGAAAGGGGCAAGAAAGGTTCCGTCGAGCAGCGCCTTCAGCTTCAAGTCAAACAGACTGATCAGAACGATCACCAGGACGATGCGGGGCAGAGCGTAGAGCACGTCCACGAAGCGCATCATCAGGTTGTCCGTGCGACCGCCGGCATAGCCGGCCACCAAGCCATAGACCACACCGATCAGCAGACTGATGGAGGCGCCCACAAAGCCCACCAAAAGGGAGATCCGCGCTCCGTACAGCAGACGCGTCAACAGATCCCGCCCGTGGAGGTCGGTCCCCAGCCAATGCTGGCCGCTGGGCGGGGCCAGCCGGTTGTCGGAAAGCTCCCCCACACCATAGGGACTCAGAGCGGGTCCAAACGCAGCGGCAAAGAAAAGCATCCCCAGGAGCCCGAGAATGACAAACGTGGAGCGGGAGGGCTTCATGAGGCGGCCCGGATCCGGGGATCCAGGAGGGCGGTTAACCAATCGGCAATCAGGTTGAAAAGAAGGAGCAACAGGCAGTACACAAGAACCACGCCCGAGACGAGAAAGACATCCCGGTTGATCACCCCATTGACGAAGAATTGGCCGATTCCGGGAATCGCAAAAACCTCCTCAATCACCAGGCTTCCCGTCAGGATGTTGGCGGCGAGGGGGCCGGCGTAGGCCACCAGCGGCAAAATGGCCGGACGTAGGGCGTGAAGATAAACCAGCTTGGCCTCCGAAACCCCCTTGGCGCGGCCGGTGCGAATGAAGTCAGAGCCCAAGGTTTCCAAAAGTCCGCTGCGGGCCAACCGGGCGCAGACACCGATGAAGGGAATCGCCAGGCAAATTGCCGGTAAAACGATCTGGGAGAGGGTTCCCCACCCTGCGGGCGGAAGAAGTTTCAGGCCAAAGGCAAAAATCAGGACAGAAACGGGAGCGAGAACAAATGTGGGGGTGGAGAGGGTGAGGAGGGAGAGGGAGTTGAGAAAAGAGTCTGCCTTCTTGCCGTGATTTGCCGCGGCCCAGGCTCCCAGGGGAATTCCCAGACCCAGGGCTAGCGTGAAGGAGATCGATCCAAGCAAAAGGGAGCGCGGCAGGGATTGACCGATGATTTCCACCACTGTCCGTCCGCGGAATTTCAGCGAGTCGCCCAAATCGCCCTGCAAAACGTTGGCCCCGTACCGCAGTAACTGCTCCGGGAGCGATCCGGAAAGGCCGTATTTTTCCTCCAACATGGCTTTGGTGCGGGGATCCAAAGCCCGCTCGGTGGCAAAAGGAGAACCGGGGGCGATGCGAACCAAAAGGAAGCAAAGAGCGAGAACCGCCAAAACGACAGGGATGCTGGAAAGAAGGCGCCGGGTGAGGAAGGTAAGCATGGGAGTTAGATTAGGATGAAGATGAAGATTAAGTTACTTGGAGACCTTCGGTGTACGGGGGCCGATTTCAGAGAAGGGGTGTTCGTCGAGGAGGTTAGGCATCAGGCCGTCCCACTTCTTGGGATCGAACATAAGACAGCCGACGAAGTGGTAAAGCGGGAGGATGGGCATGGCTTGGTCCACCAGGATCTCCTCGGCTTGCTCAAGCAGGCGAAAGCGTGCCGTCGGGTTGGGCTCCGCCTGGGCCCTGCCGAGAAGATCGTCATATTTGGGTTCCGACCAACCGGTCCGGTTGTTGCCGCGGCCGGTGGCGAAGCAGTCCAGAAAGGTCAAGGGATCATCGTAATCCCCCACCCAACTGGACCGGGCGATGTCGAAATCCAGGGAATCAAGGGAACGAAGGTACGTGGCCCACTCCTGGTTGCGTAAATCGACCTGAATCCCCAAGGTCCGTTTCCATTGGGCTTGGATCTCCACGGCCACCTGCTCATTCAGCTCCGATTTGTTGTAGAGGATCGAAACCCTGGGAAAACCCTTCCCATCCGGGTAGCCAGACTCCCGGAGCAGGGCTTTGGCGGTAACCGGACTAAAGGATGGACCCTCCGGAGCCCGGTAACCAGGAACCCCGCGGGGCGTGAGGGACAGGGCGATCGGCTCCCCCCCGCGGGTGATTCTTTCCACGATGGCCTCCTTGTCGATGGCCTGGCTCAAGGCCCGCCGGATCTTGGGGTTGTCAAAAGGGGGGCGGGTGACGTTAAAGCGGTAGAAGTAGGTCGCAAAAAGAGGAGCCGGATGGAAATCCGGGCGGCCGCGCAGTTTCGGCATGATGAGCGAGGGGATCAGGCCCTTATCCAAAAGCACATCCGCCTGCCCGGAGGAGTAGAGATTAAACGCGGTGCTGGCGCGGGTGACCGCGAGGGCGTCGATGCGGTTGAGCCGGATGCGGCCGGAAGAATGGTAGCGGGGATTTTTTTCCAAGGAGACGCGGTCATTCACCCGCCACGCCTTCAGCCGGTAGGGGCCGTTCCCCACCCAATGCTCCGGTCGGGTCCAGCGATCCCCGTACTTTTCCACGGTACCGCGATGGACCGGGAGGTAAGTGGTGAAGGAGGCGAGGGAGGGGAAAAAGGGTACGGGATTTTTCAGCCGAACCACCAAGGTGCGGGGATCGGGCGTGGAAATTTCCACGGACTCGGGCGGGGCCCGGCCGGCCTGATACTCCTCGGCTCCCTGAATGAAAAAGAGCACCTCCGTGTACGGCGAACCGGTGGCGGGATCCAGGGCGCGAAGCCAGCTGTACCGGAAATCCTCCGCCGTCACCGGGTCGCCATTGGACCACTGTAGGTCGGGCCGCAGGGTGAAGGTGTAGGTTTTTCCGTCCGGGGAGATGGTCCAGCTTTCGGCCGCACCGGGAATCGACTTTCCGCGGGCATCGCGGCGGGTCAGGCCCTCGTAGAGGGCGGCGCAGAGGCGGCCTTCCAGTTGGCCGGAGACGAGCGCCGGATCGAGGGTTTGGGGTTCGGCGCCGTTGCAGAGAACGAGGTCGGCCCGGGGATGGGAACTGCAGCCTGCAAGGAAACCAAGGCAAAGCAGGCCCAGCAGGCCGGGCAGACCCCGGCGGAGCCTCATCAGGGGTTGGCGGGAGCCGGCGCGGCGGGGACGGAGGATTCCGCCGGAGCGGGGGTGACGGCGTTGGTGGAAAGATTGTTGGTGGCGGTGGCCACCGGTTTGGCGAGTTCCTCCTGCAACTTCGGCCCGGAGGTCTGGCGGTGACTGTAGAGCAGGGCAAGAACAAGGGTCAGGACCATGAAAATCGAGCCGAGCCAAATGGTGCCTTTGGTGAGAACGTCGGAAGTCTGCGCCCCGAAAATGGAGTCCGTGAAGCTTCCGCCAAAAGCGGCTCCCAGCCCCTCGGAGCGGGGCTTTTGCATGAGAACCAGCAGGGTTAGGAGGATGCAAACGAGGATATTGACCCCCAGAAGGATATAGATGGCGATGTTAATCATGTTCGGATGCCCGGACAGGCCGAGCGGATTCAATAATATGGAAAAAGGAGCGCGCGTCGAGACTGGCCCCACCGACCAAAAACCCGTCAATGTCCTTCTCCGCCATCAATTCGGAGGAGTTTTCCGGCTTCACGCTGCCTCCGTAAAGGATCCGGATGTTGGTGCCTTCCGCTCCGAACAGGTCGGCCAAGATGGCCCGGATCTTGTGATGGACGTCGTTGGCCTGTTTTGGGGTGGCCACCTTGCCGGTGCCGATGGCCCAGACGGGCTCATAGGCGATCACCAGCTCGGAAATCTGCTCCTTCGGGTAGCCCTGCAGGGAGCCGCGGATCTGGGTTTCCACCACGGCCATCGTCTCCTTGGCTTCGCGCTGGGCCAGGGTTTCGCCCACGCAAACAATCGGCCGGAGATGGTACCCCACCGCCGCCACCGCTTCGGCCGCCACCGCACCATCCGTTTCGTTGAAATACTGCCGGCGTTCGGAGTGGCCCAGGATGACGTAGCGGACACCCAGTTCGCGCAACATCGGACCGGACACTTCCCCGGTGAAAGCACCTTCCTTGGCCTGGTGCATGTTTTGGGCCCCGACGGCCAGAACACTATGACGTCCGAGCGTCTCCGTGGCGGTGGCCAAAGAAGTGAACGGCGGACAAACGACCATGTCGACGTTGGCGATCTTCTGGACGCGCTGGACGATGTCCTCGATCAGATTTTTGGTGTCGGACGCGGTCCGATGCATCTTCCAGTTGCCGGCGACAAACGGACGCCGGGGGATGACTTTTTTCAGCTTGGTCATTGGTCGTTGAGGGCCGCGACCCCGGGAAGGGTTTTGCCCTCCAGAAATTCCAACGAGGCGCCGCCCCCGGTGGAGATAAAGGTAACTTTTTGACCCACCCCGGCCTTCTTCACGGCTTTCACCGAGTCACCTCCGCCAATAATGGAGACCGCCTTGGTGTTGGCGGCCACCGCCTTGGCGATGGCAAAGGTGCCTTCGGCGCAGGCAGGAATCTCAAAGACCCCCATCGGACCGTTCCAAAGAATCGTGCCGGCCCCGGCAATCTCCTTGGCGTAGGTTTCCCGGGCCTGGGGACCGATGTCGACGCCTTCCCAGCCATCGGGAATATCCTCGCCGGGCCGGGTGAATTTCCCCGGCGAAACCTTGCGGCCCGCAAAATCCAACTGCTCCACAATCAGGGTGTCCTCGGGGAGGAAAAATTTCACACCACGCTTCTGGGCCTCGGCCAGGATTTCCTTGGCCAGATTGACCTTGTCCGGTTCCGAAAGGGATTTTCCGATCTTTTTTCCCTGTGCGAGGCGGAAGGTATAGGTCATGCCGCCTCCGATCAGGATGGTGTTTGCCTTGTGGAGGAGGGCTCGCAGGACCCCGATTTTATCGCCGACCTTGGCGCCGCCGAGGATCACAAGAAAGGGTCGCTGGGGATTGGATAGTTCGGTGCCGAGGTAGCGAAGTTCTTTTTCCATCAGCAAACCGGCGGCGGCTTGCTTGGCGAGGCGGGCACAAGCCTCGGTGGAAGCGTGGGCGCGATGGGCGGAACCAAAGGCGTCGTTGACGTAAACCTTGGCCGCACCCAGGAGTTTCTTGGCGAAGGCAGGATCGTTCTTTTCCTCCCCGGCATGGAAGCGGACATTTTCCAGAAGCAGGATCTCGCCGGGTTTCAGGGCGGCGCGGAGTTTGTCCGTCTCTGCCCCCACGCAGTCCGCCGCGAACTGAACCGGCTTGCCGAGAACCTTGGCAAGGTGGGCGGCCACGGGCTTAAGCGAATATTTTTCCTCCGGCTTGCCCTTGGGACGACCGAGGTGACTGGCCAGGACAAGAGAAGCGCCTTTTTCCAGTAGAAGCTTCAGGGTGGGTAGGGTCTCCTGAATCCGGGTGTCGTCGGAAACTTTCGGACCTTCGGGGGAGGGTTCGAAGGGGACGTTGAAGTCCACCCGGACGAAAACCTGTTCGCCTTTGGGCTGGAGATCCTGAACGGTCAGTTTGGCCACAAGCCGGTCAACCCGCGATGTGCTTGAGGAGATCGACGCAGCGGTTGCTGTAGCCCCACTCATTGTCGTACCAGCTGACGAGCTTGAAGAAACGTTTGTTCAGGCCGATGCCGGAGCCGGCGTCGAAGATTCTGGAGGCAGGGCAGTGGATAAAATCGGAGGAAACGACCTCATCCGCCGTGTAATCCAGAATGCCCTTCAGATAGGTCTCGGAGGCCTTTTTCATGGCCGCGCAGATCTCCTGGTAGGAAGTGTCCTTGGTGGTTTTTACGGTTAGGTCGACGACGCTGACCGTTGGGGTGGGCACGCGGAAGGCCATCCCGGTCAATTTCCCCTGCACTTCCGGGCAGACGAGGCCGACCGCTTTGGCGGCGCCGGTGGTGGAGGGGATGATGTTGATGGCGGCGGAGCGGCCTCCTTTCCAGTCCTTGCGGGATGGACCATCCACGGTTTTCTGCGTGGCCGTGTAGCTGTGGACGGTGGTCATGAGGCCTTCCTCAATGCCAAAGCCCTCCTTAAGGAGAACATGGACGACCGGGGCCAGGCAGTTCGTGGTGCAGGAGGCGTTAGAAATAATGTGGTGCTTGGCACCATCATACTTGGTGTGGTTCACGCCCATCACGACGGTGATGTCCTCGCCCTTGGCGGGGGCGGAGATGATCACTTTTTTGCATCCGGCAGTGAGATGACCCTTGGCCTTGTCCGCCTCGGTGAAGAGCCCGGTGGATTCGACCACATAGTCGACCCCCAGATCTTTCCAAGGCAGAGCGGCGGGGCCTTCCTTGACGGCGAGACACTTGATTTTATGACCGTCGACGACAAGGACGTCGTCTTCCGGGGCGGAAGGGGAGGACTTTTCGCTGCGGACTTCGCCTTGGTAGCGGCCCTGAACGGAGTCGTACTTGACCAGGTAAGCCAGGTTATCGGCGGGAACGAGGTCGTTCACCGCCACGACATCAAATTTTTTCCCCAGCAGGCCCTGCTGGCAGAGAGCCCGGAAGACCAGTCGGCCGATTCGGCCGAATCCATTAATCGCAATTTTGTGTTTGGTAGCCATAGATTTAAGTCGAAAAACTTAGCGAAAACGGGATGGGTGCGTCAATGAAACTGCCGGGGCAAAATGTGATGTTTTAAGGACGGGCGAGGAAGGAAACGCAGGTTTGACCGTATTCGCGGCGCCAGACTTCCTTAAGGGGGTTTTCGAGAGACCATTTGGCCCGGTGGGAGTGTTCCCAGATGATCCTGCCTTTGGGAGCGAGGAGACGGTCGAGGCCGGCGGTGACATTCCAGGAGGATAGCTCCTCGGGAGTCTGGTCGTAGGGAGGATCTAGGAAAATGAGATCAAACGACTCCGCCGGGGCGGTCGGAATCCAGTTTTCCACCGGGGTTTCGAGAACGGGGAAGTTGTAACCAAGAGAATCAAGGTTGTGCCGGAGGGATTCGGCGGTGCGGTGGTTGTGTTCGATGAAGAGAGCGGATTTGGCCCCGCGGCTCAGGGCTTCCAGACCGTAGGCCCCGGTGCCAGCAAAGAGATCGAGGACACGGGCTTCCGGCATCCAGTTGGCCAAGGCGGAGAAGACGGCGGCACGGACGCGGTCTTGGGCCGGCCGCAATCCGGGAATTATCGGAACCTCGAGTTGGCGGCTGCAGTGCACGCCTCCGGTGATCCGGAGGTGTCCCATGCCGCTCCGGCGGGGGTGACTCGGACGCTTTCCTTCGGTATGACGTGGGGATGTCGACCTCATCCGGCAACCCTTGGTGTATCATCTTGAATCCCGCCGCCAAGGGCGATCAGGCCCGCAAGACGATC
>JACCDO010035315.1_pt1 | contig 10466 bp, 11 predicted proteins | sample 7446101 | NCBI WGS metagenome assembly JACCDO01 (sample SAMN15323440, study PRJNA562643) | freshwater metagenome | isolation source: river surface water | place: USA:Blue River Watershed | collected 2017-08-16
ATTTAAGTTTGTAAGATAATATTTTCTCAGTAAAATCAATGTGGATTTTGTTAACAGAATCAGCAATGATTGGATTTATTTGTTTTGTAATTGGTTCAATCATTTTTAATTTGTCAATAAATAAGACAAATAAAGATAAAGAAAAACCGTATGGTATTAATTTTGCATTTTTTATGACAGGAGTTATTCTTCACATTTTACTAGAATTCGGAGGATTTAATAAATGGTACTGTGATAAAAAATGTTCACTTGGGTACCAAAATTTAGCCAAAATATAAAAATCAAATCAGATAACACAATTAATTGTTACTAATATAATATAATTGATTTTAGACTAAACTTAATTTCAATGAATAAAATTTTTAACTTTTATACTATAGTTTTTTTTAATTTTTCAAGTTTAGTTTAGTTAAAAATTTTTTTCTAGTGTAATATAAATGGATTGCCATATTTGTTTAGATAAAAAACCTCACCTTCGCTCACTATCTTGTTCTCATGAACTATGTAATAAATGTTATATTAGATTAGATAAACCCGCTTGCCCTTTTTGCAGAGTTGGATTTACCTATTCTCCAGACGATATTAAACAAAGAGCAAAATTAGGTTTAATTAATGGTTACCAATCCACTGATGTACAACCAGGAATGTTACTACCGGACGAATTTGTTTTTGGTGGTTCATCCTCATTATTATTAGGAGAATTTTACAATAGAAATAATTTTAACATGCGACCACGGTCTAATAGTGATAGCATAGTTTTATCAGCTTTAAGATTTGAAGAATCTGAAGCAACTCGCAGTTCAAAAAAAAATAAAAAATATGATTATAAAAATGATAATCATCCTCGTAGAAAAACAGTTGAAGAAATAAATGAAAGAAGATACTTAATTGCTAAAAGAGAAGTTAAAAAATGGGATAGGAAAGAAGGCAGACTTTATAAAACTTTAGGCTGCATTGGAGGAGATAACGAGGTATAATTAATTTTTTATTTGTTTTTTTATATAAATTAATAATTTTTATAAATTAACAAAATTTAAAGCACAATATTAATTTCATTAACCTGGTCTAGTGTATTGGAAGTTTGAGGGTTAATAACAGAATCATTTTTTCCATCTTCAGCTGGTGAATCAGAATCTTCATCTTTTTTGCTTTCTTTTTTATTTTCAGTAATTTCACAAATATAAGTTTTAACCGTGTCAATAATACTCAAGTCGGTACAATATACACGTAAAAAATATTCTTGGTGTTTCTGATTAATTAGAAGGGAAAAACTTTTAACTTTATTTTCCAATATTATTTGTCCTGTTTTACTATTATAAAATGAAATATGATTGAGAGGATTTGACGATTTACCTCCAACATATCCAACCTTAAACTTAACAACAGAGAATTTGTCTTGTCCAAATTTTTCATTAATTTTTTCAAGTGGAAATTCAATTGGCTGTAGTGAAATAGATTGAAAAACCATCTTAGGAAGTTTTCTTTGATTAATTTCATCTATTAATTGTTTAACAACAGGATTTGTCGATGGCATATGCCATATATATGAGTCAACTAATTGAATCATTTTTTCAGGGTCAAATAAATATTCTGAAATTTTATGTTCTTTTTCAATTTCAAAAAGTAGTTTAACTAACAAAATCTCAATTGCCTTTACTGCTTTATGATTGTAGATTTGACGATGCAATCTGTAACGGATGAAAAACATGTGATAAATATCTTCAGAACATTGTGTTGAATAACATATTTTATTTTCTATAACTTTGGCATCACAAATAAGACGCGAATAATCAAAACCAAATTTAAGTCCCACGGCTTGTGTATCTCTAGTAAGATAGTCAAATTTATCAACATCAATGGAGTTAATAGGGTTTGATATAATTTGGAAAATCCATTTACCAACATGATATTTAGATTTCCATTTAGAATACTCTGCTTCTTTAGGATTTATCAAGTCACCAATAACTTTTAGTTGGTCCTTATTTAAATTTATTCCATATTTATTAACTAAATATCCGAGAAGAAATTTTGACCTATTTTCATGAATTGTGTTTGATGTTTTTGCTTCAATTTCTTTAATATTTGGTAATTTATCAATAAAGTAGTCATCAAATAAATGGGAGAAAAGCAGATGTCCTAAATCATGACATAATCCGGCAATCCCAACAAGTTGGATTATTTCATCAGTAACTTTTAATTCTGGTTGTGATTTAGCAATATTAGAAATCATACGTGTGGCAAGGTGATAGGTTCCAATTGAGTGCTCGAATCTACTATGATTAGCTGTTGGAAAAACTAAATACATAATACCAGTTTGATGAATATTTCTTAATCTTTGAAAAACAGGAGTATCAACAATTGCTGATGCTACTGGGTCTAAATTTATATATCCATGTATGTTATCATATATAATCATTATAATTAAAGTTGGTTAATTTATACAACTAAAGAATAAATTAATCAATTATTTTTATTTTAGACGTTAATGTTATTTTCATCATTTTCATCTTCTGAATCAGTATCTGTTTCTTCATTAATTACATTCAAATTATTACCACTTACTTGTTTAATTTCAACAGGATTTGACATTTTCATCATGTTTTCCATACTGCTTGATGAACTTGAACCAAAGTTTTGAGTTGGAATTGGTAAAATTTCAGTAGCCCCAATCTTATCTGCAAGTAGTTTAAAATATCTCACATAAGGATGTGAACTTCCATGTTGTTTCATCATAGAGTTTGATAAAACCATTGATAACATTGGTTTATATTGTTCAGGATTTGCTAAAATTTCACTTGGTTCTGGAATTGCCATTTTTGTCATCTTTTTTAATTTTTGATATTCAACAAGAATTTCATTATCAACATTACCCGATGATTTTGCTTTATAATAATCACTATTTGTTCTAGCATTTGCCATTAGTTTAAGTTTAGCTCTGAGTAATTCGTGTCTTTGTTCCTTTTCTGTTTTTTCTCGTTGAACCTTTGGCTGGGGTTTTACAGGTTTAATAATTACTTTGTACTTGTATTGGTTATTATCAGATGATTCAAGTTCAAGATTATATTCAGGTTTAACAAACTTTGTTACAAGTTCTGATAAGTTTGTTTCTGGATTGGATTTAACTGATTGTTTAAATTTGTCAACTGCTGCTTTTGAAACAAAAGCGGATTTATCACCATCAATAAAAACACATATAGTGTTTTTTTGTTCGTTAACTGTAATATTTTGTGCGATTTCTGTCATTATTATTTAATAGAATTAACAAATCTTTATATATAATTTTTTAACAATAAAATTGAACAAAAAATAATTAAAGGAGCATGGATTATAATTTATAATGGTCAAAGATACAACACTATATGATAGGCTCGAAATATCTCCAGATTCTTCAGAAGCCCAAATTAAAAAAGCATATAATAAACTTTCTAAACAATGGCATCCAGATAGACATGTAAATTCGCCCCCGGATGTTAAAGAACAAGCAACAGCTAAATTTCAAGAAATAGGTCAAGCCAAAGAAATTTTACTTGATGCAGAAAAAAGACAAATTTATAATCAGGTAGGTATGGATATGTTTAAACATGGAATGGATAATATGGATGCACAATCTGGTCCAAGTCCTTTTGCAGATTTTGGAAATATTTTTGGTGCAGGTTTTCCTTTTGGAATGGGTGGAATGCCAGGTATGGGACCGATGGGTGGAATGCCAGGCATGGGTCCAAGACAGTCAGCCCCTGAAGATCTTGTTGAAAAACTTGATGTTACACTGGAACAAATTTATAAAGAAGAAACAGTTAATTTTACTTATAAACAAAAAGTATATTGTTCCAAGTGTGATGGTGAAGGTTCAAAAGATGGTAAAACTACTAAATGCACCGGTTGTGATGGTAAAGGTATGAAAGTCAATATAATGAGAATGGGTAATATGATTCAACAATCTGTTGGAGAATGTAGTGTCTGCAGAGGTAAAGGAAAAGTTATTGAAGATTCAAATAAATGTGATACATGTAATGGTAAATGTTATGTGGTAAAAGAAAAAAGTATTCAAGTTCCATTAAAATCTGGATTATCACATGGAAATAAAATAAGTTTATCAGGAAAAGGTCATCAATTTAAAAATTCAAAGACAGATTTAATTTTAGTAATAAATGAAAAACCACATGGAACTTTTAAAAGACTTGAAAACAACTTATTTGTTGATATTGATCTTAAATTATATCAGGCATTGTTTGGCTTTGATAAAGTAATTACTCACTTAGATGGACGTAAACTCCACATTAGTTCTTCTGGAAAAACAGATTTTAACAGTGTGCGAAAAATTATGGGCGAAGGTATGAAATCATTACAAACAGGAACCAAAGGTGACTTATTTGTAAGATTTAATATTGAATTACCAAATTTTACAAGTTTACCGGGTGAAACAAAAACTCAATTAAAATCAATTTTACAAACATTTGACAAACAAGAGGTTAGCGCTGAGGCTCAAATTAGTAAAACTCCTAATTTAACAAAAACAATTTTGTCAGAATGCAAACAGGAACAAAAAGAAGCTATACTTGAAGCTCTAAATCATATTAAAAACATGAATAACAAAAAATCTAATTCACGGGGGTTTTCAGGAGCAGATTCGGATGATGATTTTGAAATGGGCGGACAACATGATGGACCACCAGGTTGTGTTCATCAATAATTAATAATTAATAAAATTTTTTTTATAATAAATAATAATGGAACAAATAAATAAAATAATTGATAAACTTAAGAATAACTTGGATAAAAACTCAGATAAAAATATTTGGCAGGATTGGAGTCAAGCAGAAATCGTAAAATTATTAGAAATTTATTTAGTAATTTGTAAAAATGAAGAATATCTTTACCAACTTGTTTATAGTTTACATGGGTCTGATTCATATGAAGACATATTTAGAGACTATGATTATAGACTATTAGAAGACAAAGCACAAGGTATTGAAGAAGCTCTTGATACTGCAAATGAAAACCTAAAAGAAAGCAAATAAATAAAAATATTACAAATGTAAATAAACCTAAGTTTTATTTAGATGTTGTATTTGGCTTTACCTACTTCGGCTCTGCAAACTGGGCACTTATAATTATATTGACATAAATAAGGTTTAATACACTCTGTGTGAAAAGTATGAGAACATTTAAGTTCAGATACTTCTTCATCTTTTTCAAGATGACCCATACAAATACTACAACCAGTATCTAAATTTGTTTCAAGTTTAATTGTTTTTAATGATTCTAAATCTTTTTCATCTGTTGAAACAACAACATCTGAAAACATACTTGGGCCAGTTGTTAATGGAATTGGTAAAATACCACCACCTGTTAAACTATGATTACCACCAAGTAGTGAATTAATTACATTAATCATTGAACCATGTGTTCCAATTTGATTAATGTTCATCATTGGTGCATTTTGAATAAATGGGGAATTAATCATATTTATTCCATTAGAGTTATTCATTAATGAACTAACTAAATGTGGATTTTGGGAATTAAAGTTATATGTATTACCATTAATTGTAACAGTAATATTAGCACTAGTGTTTGTGTTACTTGCGGGATTAGAAACAGATGCTTGTGCTGGTTGTGTGTGAGCTTGTTCAGCAGGTTCAGCAGGTTCAGCAGGTTCAGCAGGTTCAGCAGGTTCAGCAGGTTCAGAAGAATCTGATGCTGATTCTTGATTATGAGCATAGGAATGGGCATGAGCATTGGTATTTACATTAATTCCCATTGCTTGTAGTAAGGCTTGTTCAAAAATATGATTAATATTATGAATTTGTTGGTTATTAATTTGGTTATTTCCCTGTTCATTGTCATCATTGTCATCATCTTCTTCATCTTCATTATTTTCTTCTTCTTCGTTATCTTCATCATTTTCTTCATTGACAATATCATCGTCGTTACCATCATCTGGATGTCCTGCATGTGCAAAATCACCAGAACTTAACATAAATCCAAGCATATTGTTTAGTAATTGATTTGAAACAGTTGATGCTTCTTTAATGGTTTCAAGAGAAATATCAATTCCATAGGATTGATAAAAATCATGTAGTAGTTGATTTGATTGAGATGACCCCATACCCATGTCTCTTAATGTAAGTTTTAACTCCCTAATTATATCTGATTCATTTTCGAAGTCATCTTGTAGGGAAATTCTTACGGCAAATAGATATTCAAATAAGTCTGTGTTATCAGTCATTTATAAAATAGGATTAATAGACTAAATATTTTTTTTTCAATTTATTTCATTTTCCCATATAAAATTGAATAAAGTATGTTAAAGGGATATGTTCTTTATATAATAATTATGGAATTAGAAATAATCAAAAGAAAACTTGAAATTAAATATTATCGAAGTATTTTATCAGAAATTGAAGAATCAGACAATGATTTTTCCTGGCTTAAAACCCATTGTGATAAATTAATTGATAAACTAAATTCTAATAAAGAAAAATTATCAGAAACTCAAACTGAGAAAAAACAGGATTCTATTTCACCAATTGAAACTGATAATCATAAACAAATTTTTTCAGACGAAGACCTTTACAAAAAACCATGGCCTAAATTAAATGCAGTTCATAAAATATTAAAAATAAAAGAATTTGTAAATAATTTAAAAATTAATTCTGAAGCAGAAAGAGCACAATTACGCGATGAATTGATTGATTTGGTTAAACTTAAAGTACTGTCAAAAAAAGAAAAAGTGAATTATGACGAGGTTAGTGGTAGGATAATATCACTAAGTGATTTACAATATAAAAATGAGAAATATTTTTATCCAAAAGTACAATAATAATTTTTGTTTTAATTAAATCAATTTACAAAATAAGTAAATAAATTGAATTAAAATTGTTTTAAACATAGTTTTTCATTATAAAATAAATGTCATTTGGAAATATAACATTAATGTTAGACAAAACAGTCCAAATTCTAAATTATAACATTGGTAAAAACACCAATGTTGGACTTGGTGAAATGTCTCAAATTAAAAAACAGGTTTATCACGATCTGCAAAAAGAATTTGCAGATGTTACAATTGAAACTGTTAACGAAATTTTTAATAGATTATTTATCCAGAAATTTTCATATGATTCAAAAATAACATTTGATTCAGGAAAAAACTGTTTTAGAGAATTAGAAGATAAATATCCAGATATTAAAACTCCATCAAAATATAAAAAACTTGATGCACATTTTAATAAGCTAAAAGAATTACCACAACCTGCACAAAGATCACAAGAATGGTATGATTACCGATACAATCGTATTACTGCATCTGATATGGCAGCAGCAATAGATTTGAATCCTTATGAACCAGTAGAATCATTTATTTTGAAAAAATGCGATCCAAACTTTCCATTTCGAGATAACGCAACTGTATTCCATGGTAAAAAATATGAACCGACCGCAACAATGATATATGAACATATTTATAATACTCGTGTTTTTGAGTTTGGTGCATTACCGTCAGAACAATATAAATTTTTAGGAGCTTCACCAGATGGTATTTGTTCTAAATACACAATTGATAATAAATTTTCAGAAAGATTAGGTACAATGTTAGAAATTAAATGTCCAGTTACACGCGATATAACAACAAGTGGAAAAATTGCTGGAGACATTTGTCCATTTTATTATTATTGTCAAGTTCAACAACAATTAGTTTGCTGTGAACTTGATAAATGTGATTTTTGGCAATGTAAAATTACAGAATATCCAAATAAAGAAGCATATTTGATAGATAACTGTCAATCATGCACAAACACGGTTGGTAATTCAGGAGTTAAAATTGATGTTGATAACAGACTTAAAAAGGGAATTATTCTAGAATTTTATCCAAAAAATTTTAAACCCGAATTTGATGGCGACTTAGCTGAATGGAAATCAAAATATATCATTCCAAAAAGATTAGACTTGGACGAGGCACAATATGAGGCATGGTCATTAGAAATGCTTGACAAATATAAAGAATTGTATCCAGATATTGCTAAAGACTACTATTTTTATCGAATAATTTATTGGAAATTAGAATCTTCACATAATGTCGAAATTGTTCGTGATGACAAGTTCTTTTCAAGTGTTTTACCAATATTAAAAGAAACATGGAATAAAATAGTTTATTACCGAAAAAACCAAGATAAATTAGATGGATTAAAACAAATAGCTGAGAAAAGGAAAAAATATGTTAAGATGACAACAACATACACAATTCATAATACTGATATTGTAACCAATAAATATAAAATATTATCAGATGGTTTTGACTTAAAAGTATTAATTAAAAAAGCACCACCTGTTAAATCGTCATATTCATACGGAAAAAATTATAGTAAAGAATATGTAAAATCAGAATCAAAAGAAAAAACTGTTGAATACGATTCAGATTATTGTGATTTTATTGATAATGATGAATGTAACTTTATTGATGATGTACCGCTATCAACAGCTAATTCAAAACCAGTTAAGTTCGCAAAAAAAGAAGTAGTAGAACCATCAAAATCTGAATCGAAAATTCAAAATTTGATTAATAGTAAAACTATTAAGCATACTGAATTTTTTAAAAAAGAAACTGTTAACACATCCAATGGTCCCAACAGCTTCATTAGAAAATATGACATAAAATCTACAAAGAACACAAATATAACTACTAATTTTAAAACCAATAGTGAAAACGATGATTGTGATTTTATTGATTAAAAAAATTAAACTTCAATCAAGTCCTCGTCATTATTTATATGTTCTTCAATTTGTTCGTGAAAATTATTAAAATTATTTGTATTAACAAGATTTGTTTGATTACTTATTTGATTATTTATTTTATTTAAATTATTTTTTAAAATTTTATTATGATATTTACAAGGCAATTCTCTACCACATTCTAGCCCTGCTTGTAAACCTGATTTTAATATTACTGTACATTTATTTATTTTTGGGATTGGCTTTGTTTTATTATTTTTTAAATTAGTTTTTTTACTACCATCAGAATTAAGTACAATAACGGTATCTGACATTAATTTATGGTAAGAACATTGTTGTCTATTACAATATTGACCTTGTTTTGGTCCGGTTTTTAAAATAACTTTACAGTAGATTTCTTTTTGTTCGGTAATATTTGAAACATTATTAATTATTTTAATTTTGTTTGAACTATTAATTATTTCCGGTATTGATGTTTTTTCACAATATAAACATTTTGTTGAACCAGATTTATATCCAATACAATTTTTATGAAATAAGTGTGTACATTTTAATTTTAAATGTTCATCATTATTCTCAATTGGTATATGACAAACCAGACACTTGTCACAAGATGAATCGTTTAGTTTTATACAATAAGATAACAAACTATCAAAATCCATTTAATTATTTATTATTAAAACCTTACAAGTCTTTAAAAGATTTTTATTAAACATATTGTTTGGAAATAAATTGAAATTAATATCCTATGTATAATAATCCTTTTGGTAATGTCAACTGTAAACAAGGAAGATTACTATACTAATAACAGTTCAATTAATATACATATTGATAATATTATATCATTTAGAGACTTTTTGAATGCGGTTCTAACTGATATTAAATCTGGTGAATATAATATCCAAATGATTAAAAACCTATCTCATACTGTTGAAAAATTTTACAATGAAATTGGTGATAATGATGATATTTTTAAACCTTCAACTTTAAATTATTCTGAAGAAAAAAAATTTATGCCAAAAATTGTTGAAACATATCCAGAATCAGATTCCGACGCAGAATCTGATATTACTATTGTTTCAGGATTAGATTCTGATTCAGATAGTGTGGATTACCCAGGTAAAAAATCAGCATACAGTGTCGCTAATTTTTTCTCACATAAACCACAAGATGTACAAAATGATGAACCTGATTTTTTAGATGATTATTATAGTCCTACTCCGCCTGTTTCTACCCCATATAATACTCCACAAAATTCTTCATTAATGACTTCGTATTCAAAGTTAAGAGAACCGAAAGTGGTTCAACATGATTATTATCAAGCATTATATGAAAAACACAGACAAGAAGTAAATGAAAATAGAAAGGAACCATCAAGTCCATTAATTGTTAAGTTTGAAGAAACAGAAGAGGATTCTAAAATTCCTCACGAACCACCAAAACCAGTTGATAAACTAGCAGAAGCTTTTTTAAATAATAATTTAGAATTAGATAAGTATCATTATTTAAAAAACTTTAATCAAGATAGAATAAACAATTTTTGTCAACAAAGTTTAATTTATTAATTTTTTTATTGGAATTTATTTAGTGTTTTTTGGAACCCTTCTTGGATGATTTCTTGGAACCTTTTTTGGAGCCCTTCTTTTTGCCTCCAGATTGGGGTTTAGGATCTTCAGCACCTCCTTTCATGGATCTTTTTTTAGAACCTTTTTTGGATGATTTCTTAGATGCCTTTTTGGAAC
>JACCDO011939982.1_pt1 | contig 10466 bp, 6 predicted proteins | sample 7446101 | NCBI WGS metagenome assembly JACCDO01 (sample SAMN15323440, study PRJNA562643) | freshwater metagenome | isolation source: river surface water | place: USA:Blue River Watershed | collected 2017-08-16
CACGTGGGCCGCCTTTTCCTCGGCGCCCGGCGCGGCCGCGGCGAAAGAGGGGGGAGAAACAAGCCAGGCGCAAAAACCGGCCGCCAAGAGCGCGGTCATCCGCGGGCCAAAAGCACGAAGCGAGTGCATGCCCTCCGAGACGCGGCCGGCCCGGAAAGGGTTACCGTAAGGCGGCCGTGCGACGCGACGAGCCCTGGCCCCAAGATGAAGGGAAACCCGAGGACAAGCTCGGCGATACGAGTTGAATCATTGGCCCCCTCGTGGCGGCGCCTTTGATAACCGCTCGAGATCTTTGACCAATTCCCGGGCTTTGGGATAGTCCGGAGCTCCCTTTAAGCAGGCGAGGGCTCGTGGCAGGGCGCGGGCGTAGTCGCCCGCTTCCATCAAAAGCACAGCCAGGTTGAAATTCGCCACCGGGTAATTGGGTCGAAACCGGATAGCCGCTTCGTAATGCTGGATCGCCTCCAGTTTTTTTCCCCGGCGGTAGAGCACTACGGCGAGGTTGCAGTGGGTGGCGGCGGACGGGCGCAAAGTCAGCGCCCGCCGAAAACTCGCCTCGGCGGAAGCCAACCGCCCATCGCGGCCTTGGAGTGTGCCAAGATTATACCAGGCATCGGCATAAGCTGCGTTCAATTCGATGGCGTGCTCGATCTTGGCCTGCCCCTGTTCGGCCTCTCCGGCATTGGCCAAAGCCAACCCGAGGTTATTCCAAGCCCTCGCGTTCCCGGGGTCCATTGACACGGCCCTTTGCCACACCGCGCGCTCGGACCGAAACACCCTGTTCGCGGCGACCGTGCCCGCGGCCAACCCGGTTGCGCAGGCCGCGAATGCCACGTGGGCCAGCCATGGACGATGCCGGCTTACGGCAAAGATTCCGGCTACGGCGGCGACCATTCCCAGCGCCATCGGAAGATACATGCGGTGATCGGCCACCGGAGAGGTAAAGATGGGAATGACGGTCGAGGTCGGCAGCAGGACGAGGCCCGCGAGCGCCAGAAAAACGCCCAACGCGAGCGAACGTCGGCAGGTCCAAACAACTCCGCCGAGGTAGGCGGCGGCGAACACAAGGCCTCGGGTCAAGGCCAGCCCGGCCGGAGAAGGCGCGGGCCAGTAGTCGATGGCGCTCCGCCACGGAGCCACGATGAGGGAGGCGTAATGCCACCAAGCCCCTGTTTGGAGGTTTAAGTAATCGAACGGCCCCATGCCATCGAAGCCGACTGACTGGCTCCGCGGCCAAGTCAGCATGCACGCCGCCAGCACCGTCCAAGTCATGGCTAGGGCTAAGTGCAGACGCCGGCACCGGGCGACTTCCGCCCAGGACGAGGCGAAGCAATAGCGGTGCATCATCAGGACGGCGACCGGAACCGTTGCCGCCGTTTCCTTGGTCGACATGCCACAGAGGCACAGCAGCACCGCCAGCATCCGCCAAAGTTTGTTTTCGGGTGACGCGATGGCTCGGGCGGCGGCGGCCAGCGTGGCGAGATAGAAAAACGCCATCATGCCCTCGGCTCTTTGAACCGTGTAGGTCACAACCGTTGCCGCCAAAGGATGGAGGGCAAAGAGGACCCCCGACCAAAGGGCTATTGGCTCGGCGCGGTCCGCGACGGGGCTGAAGCGGGATTTGAGAATCCGGCTAAGCAGATCGAAAAGCACGAGCGCGGAGCCAACGTGAAGCGCCAGATTGATCGCTCGATAGCTCCAGGCATCAAAGCCGCCAAGGACATGATTGGCCGCGAGAGAAAGCGCCACCAAGGGACGTCCATAAGGGGTGCTATCCGGAGGGCTCGTGTTGATGATTTCCCAAACCGACGCCCCCGCCCGAAGAGCCGGATTCTGGCGAATACCCTCTATGTCATCGTAGACCCAAGGTGTATTGAACGTCTCAGCGTAGAGCAGACCGCTGAGCACAAGCAGCAAGACAAGCCAACCCGTTCGATGAGAGGGCTGCGGAGGGGATTGATACGAAGGTTGCTCGCCTGGCACGGCTCAGACCTTCCGTGGGCGACGCCACGCGGCAAGGCCCAAGGCTGCGAATCCGAGAAGGGCGGCGGAGGATGCTGGCTCGGGGATAACCCCGAAGCTTATCGATAGATCATCTATGCCAAGGGCGTAGTCGTTATATGAGAGTTCATTGACTGCTCGCCAGCGAAACCAGATTTCTTGGCCGGGCTGAAAATATAGACCGGTCATTTCCGAGGACAGGCACACTCGATTTTCACTAGAATTCCCATCCAGCAAAGCAGTCGTATTCGGAGGAGCATTGGGAGCAGTGAAATCAAGCGTCGTATATGGATTCCAAGTCCCCGCAGTGACACTCCCCTCGCCGGCCCCAAAGACTTGATACTCAAAGAATATTTTGTCGGCAGCATGGGGACTATTACCAAAAACAGTCCACTGCTCGCCAGTGAATAAGACCTCAAAATCTCCAATCACAAAAGATGAGCTATTCGAAAATACGACCCCGAATAGTGCGGATATTCCCCCAAGCGCTCGGTCCGCCTGGCCGGAGCTTCCGTAGTCCGCCAAGTTCCCTCCATTGGCGGAGTAGGAAGCTTGATTTGTATACCAACCAACCATGGTCCCATTATTTATCCACGGCGCGTTTGATGCAGTCGGGCTCAAGGAATCGAAGTTCTGATAATAACTGGCCTTGATGCTCACTTGGTTTCCTACGAGATCGGAATCGACGATGCCTACTTGGGCCGACAGGCAGCAAACCGAGGCAAGGAATGTGGATAATAATTTCATGGTTGCGCGAAGCACCCACCGGAGCGCGAGATGCGCTTTAACGATCAGGCAAAGCAGCACGCCGGCTCCGTTGAATGCGAATGAAGTAACTTGCGTTGATTACGCCCTGCAGCGGCGGCGCTGGGCGCAGAGGCCCAACGCAAGAAGCCCGACGAGGGCGGCGGAGGATCCTGGCTCGGGAATGACTCCGAAGCTTATCGTCAGATCATCTATACCCATAGCATAATCAGAGAATGATGTATCATTCACATTGCTCCACCGCAGCCAGATTTCCTCTCCGGGGCTCAGCGTGAACCCAGTCAACGTGGCTTCGATGTCAACATAGTTATCGACCGCATTTCCATTGAGCACAGCTCCCGTGCTCTCCGTTGAATTGGGGGCCGTGAAACTCAGTGAGGCAAACTCCTGCCAGAGGCCAACCCCTACACTGCCAGTCCCTGCATTGAAAATCTGATATTCAAATATCAACACATCCGGACGCTGCGGAATATTCCCAGCTCCCCGCGTCCACTGCTCCCCTCTATACGAAATATCAATGGAGCCGATTACGGAGGACGACTGGTTCTCAAAAACTACGGCAAAACTCGCAGAGGTCGCACCAAGCGCTCTCTCCCCTTCGATTCCACTGCCATAACTGCTAAGACTTCCACCGTTTGCGGAATAGGTCGCGCGATTGGCGTGCCAACCTGGCACTGTGGAATCATTGAGCCAAGGAGCGTTGGATGCGGTGCTGCTTAATGAATCGAAATTTTGACTATAGGTGGCACTCAAATTAATTTGTCCGCCGCCGGCACCCACATCCACAATCTCAACGCGGGCTCGCGCTGAAACTGCGAGAGCTAAGGACACTGCCAACAATAATATTTTCATGGTGTGATTAGGGATAAGGAGATATTGATTAGAAAGGACTGAGTGGACATTAAGCCGCGGGCATCCGTCACGAGCACGGTTACGGGGTAGCTCCCTGCCGCAATATCGTTGCCGGTATCCGAATCCTCATTGAGAGCATGAAAGTCCCATACGATCTTTCCGGAGGGAGAAATGCTCATCCCCGCCGGAACCGGTAGCGATGGCTGGCCGGGAATCGGCGTCGGAATAAGCGTGTAGGCTAAATCACCTTCCCATTCGGCATCCGCCACCACCTGATAAACGTATACCGGTTTCAGTGGAGAATTAGAGAGAAAGAAGAAGGTCGCCTTCGTAGTTTGGCGCTCAGAGTAAAAAACGTCGATCAGGCAGCTTCCTAATTCGGAAATCAAGTTCGACGGTAGTGCCCCGTCGCGGGCTGCTATGTCCTGCTTCAGGAAAGAGAGGCTATATTTGTAGTCAGTGTCGGGGTGGTTTTGGTGGTAGGGATCATTGCGCACATTATCACCATCATATGAATGCCCGCCGCCAGAATCGATAACTAGCCTTCCGTCGGCAAAAACCCAAAGATCATCATCCGACTGGACGAAGAATTTAGTATTCTCGTCATAATTTAGCCGAAAGTGCAACTCGACCGTGAAACCATGCTCAAGTTTCTTCGAGCTTTCCGCATTCACGGCTCCCTGCTGCCCGCCTACGTCATTACGATGCGGGAAGAAATCCTGCTTCGAAACTCCATACGTGAAATTATCGTAATCCTCGGGTGAAGGATCATGCCCGGCAGGCGCTGCTATTTTTTCCAAATTGAACCCAAAGGCATCCGTGTGACGATACCAGTGATCGAAGGTCGAGGCGCTTATGATCGATTGGCCGGCGGCAGGGGTAAGGGCGAAGACGGGAAGACCGACCAGCGGGCCGCCGTCCAATTGAGGCTTTAGCATCCCCTGCCGGAAACTCCCCTCGCTTCCGAAATCCGGAAACGCTTTCCATCCATTGGCATAGGGAAAGTCGCGCAGGACGCAGGGAAACTTGCCCCCGCCCACCTCGGTGACCGGCAGGCTGGTGATGGCCAGCTTGGCGGGGGTGAGCCGGGGCACTCCGTCAACGACGATGCGCGCCAAGGGCGTGCCGTCGAGGGAGCGCAGGAGGTCACGCGCCACCTCCGCGCCGGTCGCGGGCGTGGCGGCGTAGGCGTAAGTCCAGACTCCGCCGTTCAAGGTGCCGGCGTAGTCGGCGCGGTGAGTATGGGCGGAGGCGCCGCCGTAGCTGACGTCCCCGGGGTAGACGCGCACGTCGGAGACCGCTTGGTAGGTGGTGTCGGCGTAGGTGACAATCATGCTGCCGCCGGAGTCGCCCTGATAGTAAAACACCAGCGGATCAACCGAGGGATCGGTGTTCACACCACTTTGGTAGAACCTGTTTTTCTGATGCCCGAGGTGGTAGCGAAAGGTTTGCGCGCCGTAGCGATGGCGCGCGAACATCACCCGGTCGGCGCGGTAACGCTCCAGCTGCGTGTGATCGCTGTCGAAAGCATCCGCCTGAGACTTGGCGAGGTCGCCGTTGCGATACTTTTCCCAGTGGTCCGGGAGCCCGTCGGAATCGGTGTCGCGACGCTGGGCTTGGTATTTTTCCGCGAAGGTTTGCCCGTCCACGTCGATGCCCGCGCCGCTGTGCCGGGTGAGCGAGTCGAAGAGGAAACGCTCCCAAGCGTCGGGCAGGCTGTCGGAATCGGTGTCGGTCGGGTCGTCGTCGGGATATCCGAACGGATCAGTGTGCCTGACTGAAATTTCCATGTCCGAGGAAACGCCGTCCCGATCATGATCATCGTCCGCGGGGTTGAGCAGGTTATCTTGCTGGCGGAGGCGGAAGAAAACACGCGACACCGGCACCTCGGTGCCATCGACGTATTCGGACAATGGTATCGCCCGGGAAATCGTCGCCTCGTTGCCGACATCGAACGACGACAGAAGGGACCATGACCCGACGGCGAGACTGAGCGAGGTCTCGATCATATAAGTGCGCCCCAGACTGCCGTGCCACTGTAGATACGGCGCCAGATTCGGCGGCGTGGACGGCGGCGGGACAAGCCTCAAGCCGACATCGCTGGCGGGGATGCTCTCCGCAAAGAGAGCGGGAACGAGAAAAAGAGGAAGCGAAAGAGAAAGAAGGCGTTTCATCGGGTATCGTCTTCCGTCTTATTTGAGCAGCTCGGCCGCTTCCGGGCTGGCGTAGCGGATGATGAGGTGACGGGGAGGTTCGGGCTGGGCGGCTTTTAATTTCGCGACGGCATCCAGCCGCTGGCGTGCGGCCAAGCCCTCGGCGAGTTTCTCGCGGTTCGCGTCCACATATGCGTGCAGGAAATCGAGGAGATCGAAAGCGGCGGGATTCCCCTCCAAATCGGCGGCGGACGCGTCGAGGACGAGGTAACGCGAGCGGTCGGCCGGCAGATCATGGCCGCGCGGGGCCGACGGGGCGTCGATGGTGGACTCCGAATACATGAAGAACCAACGGTAGACGGCACGCGCGGTCTCAAATTCGGAGAAATTGCTCAGGAGACGAAAATCGACGTTGGAAACGGCGCGCCACTCGCGGCCGGAATGAGTCCAGCGCAATTCGGTCAGCGTGGGGTTTCCGAGATAAATTATGCCGCCGATCTTGAAATTCTCATGAGGCTTCGCCGCCTGGCGGGCCCTCTCGACGAGCCCGGCGGCGGAAGGAGCAGTCGGCGCCGACGGCGCCGGAGACGGAATGGCGGGAACGGGATCGGAAGGCGCGCGTGCGACTTCGATAAACGTCACCGTATCTTTGCCGGCACGAGTGTTGGCGCGGCTGATTTCATCGGGCGTCACCGGCGGGCCGGCAATCGGCTCGGCGGCGATGATCAATGGGGCTGTGAGCGCGGAAAGGAATGCCGTCAGAATGGCGGCGGACACCGAGCGCGTGGCGTGCTGGGTGTGGTCAGAGCGAGGCGGTGGCTGGACTGCATAGAGTATTCGGGATGCTTATTCAGAGGAGAAACACGCGAGATCAGGGAAACTTACGAAAAATGCTCCCAAAACCACACGGGACCAAGAGAGGCACTAAATACGTAAGTATTACAACCCATTCACTACCCAAGGGGCTTACAAATACGCTCCGCATCAACCTCTAAATCAGACCCGAGCTATCCATGACTCCGTTAGTAGCTGAAATACAGCGACTATAATTAAAAAGACCCACGAATAATCTCGGCGCACCGCCACCAAGACATGCCTTGTTCGGTATCAACCGGCAAGCGCATCACCTATCTGCCGTAGGCATTAAGCCCCGTTCAGATTATCTACAAAATTCCATTTTTCCTGATGGATAGACATTATACTATCCGAGAACAGGCGGCGGCGGCTGGTATGAAATATAAGTATTCCCAATCCATCGAGACCGGTAGTCGGGAGCAAATCCGCCTCGTTACCGCGGGCAAGCTGGCTCACGCATCGGCCCCCACTACGCCTGGGCTTCTTTCCGAACGCATGCCGCCTTCGACCCGCCAATCAATGCCCGTGCCCATCGGTCGCCTGCGCGCGAGACCTAAGAAACGTCGGCGTAAGCGGCCGAAGGCCGCAAGCCGGCCCCAATCACAGAATAAACGCCCGGTGCATAGCCCATTAACCGCACCTAAATAAAATGGTTAAGGGCCAGCAGGGCTTGTTGATCAGTGCAATCAGCCGAGAATGTATCCCATGCGTGCTACATCGCCGCGAGGACGCGGCGCAGCGTCTCGTCGACGAGCTTGGGGTTCACCTTGCCCTTGGCGGCCTTCATCACCGGGCCCTTGAGGCCGTTGATCGCGCTTTCCTTGCCGGCGCGAAACTCCTCGGCGGCCTTGGCGTTGGCGGCGATGGCGTCGCGGCACCATTGCTCGAGCTCGCCGGTGTCGGTCTGGGCGACGGCGAGGCCCTTGCGGGCGACGATGGCGGCGGGCGCCTCGCCGGTGGCGGCCATATCGGCGAAGACCTCCTTGGCGGCGTTCTGGAGAAGCGTGCCGGCGTCGATGAGCTTCACGAGCTCGGCGAGCGCGGAGGGCGTGACCTTCGCGTCGGCGAGCGCGGCGCCGGAGGCGGAAAGTTCGCGGAGCAGGTCGTTGGCGATCCAGTTGCCCACCGGTTGGGCGAGCGAGGCGCCCGCGACCTTCACCGCGGCCTCGAACCAGTCGCTGAGCGCGCGATCCGGAATCAGGACGCTGGCCAGGGTGTAAGGCAGACCGTAGCCCTCGGGCGCGGCGGCCATAAAGCGGCGCTGCTTGTCGAAGGGGCGCTCGGGCAGCTCGGCGGCGAGGCGGGACTTCCACTCGACGTCGACCTTCACGGGCATGAGGTCGGGGTCCGGGAAGTAGCGGTAGTCGTGCGCCATCTCCTTGGAACGGAGCGACTGGCTGGTGCCGGTGAGACCGTCGTAGTCGCGCGTCTCCTGGACGATGACGCCGCCGGCCTTCACGACCGCGATCTGGCGGGCGATCTCGTGGGCGATGCCGTCGCGGACGAAGGAGATGGAGTTGAGGTTCTTGAGCTCGACCTTGGTGCCGAGCTTCGTCTCGCCCACGGGGCGGATGGATATGTTGGCGTCGCAGCGCAGCTGGCCCTTCTCCATGTCGCAGTCGGAGATGCCGGCGTAGACGATGCTGTTGCGTAGGGACTGGAGGTAGGCGTAGGCCTCGTCGGCGGAGCGTATCGCGGGATCGGATACGATCTCCATCAGCGGCGTGCCGGCGCGGTTGTAGTCGATGAGCGAGCCACCGGCGCCGTGGTTGAGCTTGCCGACGTCCTCCTCGAGGTGGATGCGGGTGAGCGGGATCGCCTTGTGCTCGCCCAGGATGTTGCGCGCGGAGCCGGGCAGCTCGATCTCGACCGAGCCGCCGATGCAGATGGGCTGGTCGTATTGGGAGATCTGGTAGTTCTTCGGCGAGTCGGGGTAGAAGTAGTTTTTGCGGTCCCACTTGCAGACCGGCGCGATCTCGCAGCCGAGCATGAGGCCGGCCTTGATGATGGCGTCGACCGCGGCCTTGTTCATGACCGGCAGCGCGCCGGGCAGGGCGAGCACGGTGGGATCGGTGAGCGTGTTCTCGGGCTCGCCGTAGCCGGCGGGCACGCGGGTGAACATCTTGGAGCGGGTCTTGATCTGGACGTGGACTTCAAGACCGATGACGGCTTCGTAATTCATTTTTCAGAGGGAGGGGCCCACGGAACACACGGGCGACACGGAAGGTAAACCGCTGGATAAGGGCCCACGAAACACACGAAAAAGCACGAAAGGGAAGGCTTCGGCTTTCGCGTCATTTCGTGTGTTTCGTGGGCATTCTCCCCGGAGGTTTGGTTCCGTGTCTTCCGTGTGTTCCGTGGGCTAAAATTCAGAGCTGCGGGGTGCGCTTGGCCCAATCGTGGGCGCGGTCGTAGAGGTGGGCGGCCGAGAGCAGGTCGGCCTCGGCGAAGGGCCGGCCGATGAGTTGCAGGCCGATGGGCAGGCCGCTCTTGGAGAACCCGCAGGGCACGCTGATCGCGGGCAGGCCGGCGAGATTCACGCCGATCGTGTAGATGTCGGCGAGATACATGGAGAGCGGGTTCTCGGTCTTTTCGCCGCGCTTCCAGGCGGGCGTGGGCGAGGTCGGCGTGAGGATCACGTCCACGTCGTGGTAGGCCTTGATGAAGTCCTCGCGGATGAGCGTGCGGACTTTTTGCGCGCGACCATAATAGGCGTCGTAGTAGCCCGAGCTGAGCACGTAGGTGCCGAGGATGATGCGACGCTTCACCTCGGAGCCGAAGCCCTCGGCGCGCGACTTGAAGTAGAGGTCGAGGAGGTTTTCCGCCTCGGCGCTGCGGTGGCCGTAGCGCACGCCGTCGTAGCGGGCGAGATTCGAGGAGGCCTCGGCCGTCGCGATGATGTAGTAGGCGGCGAGCGCATACTCGGTATGCGGCAAAGACACCTCGCGCACCTCGGCGCCGTGGGACTTGTAGTAATCGATCGCGACCTGCACCGCGGCGCCGACCTCGGGATCGAGACCTTCGCCGAAATATTCCTTCGGGATGCCGATGCGCAGCGGGCGGGCGCGCGGCGCGGTGAGGGCGGCGCGATAGTCGGGGACGGGCGTCTTGAACGAGGTCGAGTCGCGCTCGTCGTGGCCGGCGATGGCCTGGAGCAGAAGGGCCACGTCCTCGACGGTGCGGCCGAAGGGGCCGATCTGGTCGAGCGAAGAAGCGTAGGCGATGAGGCCGTAGCGGGAGATCAGGCCGTAGGTGGGCTTCAGCCCGACCACGCCGCAAAGGCCGGCGGGCTGGCGGATCGAGCCGCCGGTGTCGGAGCCGAGCGTGGCGGGGGCCTCGCCGGCCGCGAGGGCGGCGGCGCTGCCGCCGGAAGAACCGCCGGGGATGCGCGAGAGGTCGTAAGGATTGGCGGTCTGCTTGGTCGCGGAATTTTCCGTCGAGGAGCCCATCGCGAACTCGTCCATGTTCAGGCGCCCCCAAAGGACGACGCCGGCGTCGCGGAGCTTGGTGGTGACCGTGGCGTCGTAGGGGCTGACGAAGTTGGCCAACATCTTCGACGAGGCGGTGAGCGGCTGGTCTTTGACCGCGATCACGTCCTTCAGACCGATGGGGATGCCGTCGAGCGGACCGCGGGCCTGTCCGGCGGCGCGACGCACGTCGGAGGCGCGGGCCTGGGCGAGGGCGTCCTCGGCGTCGTAGGAGTTGAAGGCCTGCACGCGATCTTCGACCGCGCGAGTGCGGGTGATCACAGCCTCGGTGAGAGCGACGGAGGTGAGCGAACCGGCCGCGAGCGCGGCGGAGAGTTCGGCGACGGTCTGGTAGTGAAGGGGCGTGGCGGAC
>JACCDO012137910.1_pt1 | contig 10466 bp, 6 predicted proteins | sample 7446101 | NCBI WGS metagenome assembly JACCDO01 (sample SAMN15323440, study PRJNA562643) | freshwater metagenome | isolation source: river surface water | place: USA:Blue River Watershed | collected 2017-08-16
GGTAAAAGTAATGAGATATTAACGAAGGAAACCTATGAAAACAATTCATATAAGGAATTAAAATTGATAATAGGGCAAAAATTAACCTCACGAGTTATAATGAATCCCAAAATTACTGAGAGTGATACGCTGTCACATGTACCGGTTCCGTGGTATGGACTTGACTCATTGACTTCAAGTTCAAGTTCAAAGAAGTTCCAAGACTTCTTCTTCTTCTTCTAGGACTTCAAGTTCAAAGAAGTTCCAAGAAGTTCAAAGATTAGCAAACAAAACCAATTGTTTGTTACATTATCTTCCATTTACTTCGTGCAATCTTGGTTTGTTTTATGCTTTTCTTGAATTGATGCTATAAATTATTTTGTATACACAACCATGAGCATTTTTAGCTATATTTTTGGAACATTAGCACCTGAACAAGTACAAAAGCCCAATTATGATTCTCCTATTTCGTCAACTAATAGATATAGCATTGATAATTATAATCATAACAAGATTATATTGAACAATTTTCCCATGGATACAAGTCCTTGTAATAGTTCACCAGAAACAACATCTCCGGATCAAAATAGTTCCATCAAATATCCTAAACATGGAAATAGAAAATCATTAACAGGAGATTGTGGGGTATCCACTTCTGATACCGAATCACTACGATCTTCTGTCAGTAGTATGGATGATATAGTCTGTCAAAAGTATAAAAAACCAAGAGTTACTATTAATAATTGTGTCAATGTTATACTTATACCTACTAGAAGTGAGTACTGCTGTGTTGGATTAAGCGCAGATATTTGGTGGAGCCGCGATGAACTATATAATGTTAAATTGAATTGTCAAGAAGAAATTTTGACACACGTTGCAAATAATTCCTCAATGACTATAAAAGATGTGATGCGTCATTTATATCAACCGTAAAAAAGTGATAATTAGAGGAAGCAAAATTCATTTTGTACTTATTTATTCGTTTTATTAATTTTTTAATTACAAAGTAGCATTAATAATTATTATGTGTGTGATATAATGTATATAAAACTTGGTATTAACTTTATGGAAGGCATAAATATTTTAAATGTTAAGTATAAATCATAATTGTTATTATACTCCTTAAAATGTTGATTAAATAATCATAATTTAACCGTCAAACTGAATTTACATATCTTTTGTTTCACTTGGATTTATATTTTTTGATATTATTCCATTATTTAAAAAATAGTTGGTGAAAAATGTAAATATTACCAACACAATTAGATATATGCAACTTACAATAAATGACGGTGAACTAGGCCCGTAAGATTTTAGAAGAAAAACTGCTACTTGTGGTGCGAAAACTCGCGCTAATGCGAACAACGAATGTTCTATACTTAATAGTAATCCAGTCGAGGATGGTTTCACACGCCGGGTTGAATCTGTAGTTATTGATGTAGCTAGTAAGTACTGAAATATTGTGTAGATAATGGATAATCCTAGAAATCCAAACAGTGTAGGTGCTGATGGCAGTGTAAAACAAAAGCATTGTAACAAGGAACATATTGCTATAAATTGTAAAGATGATGATATTGCAAAATTGTAATCATTGCCGAAACATTTAATCAACGGCGACAATAAAAATAGGTTTGATATCGCATTTGTAAAAGAGATTGCAGTATAAATGATACCACTTTCTACTTCGTTGAGATTAAAATGGTCTTTTAATATTAGTGGAAATGTTGTTGCTGTTATTGAATTAGCAGTACCCGAAATAATTTTTGTACATAATTGAATACCAACTAGCTTGAATATGGAATAAACTTTTTCGTAAATTGTATCTTTCGTATTAACAATTTCAGATTGCTGGGATTGTGTCGATGTAATACAATTTTCTTTTTTCTCGATAATTTTATTAGGTAAAAGTAAAGATAATAGTACTTGAAATATACTAATTAAAGCGGCAACTTTACCAACAAAATAATAACCACTTGCTCTGTCGATCCAATATGACGAAATCTTGCTTCCGGCGTATGGTCCTAATGTTAGCCCAATTTGATATGAGACAACCAAACGACCTAATGCAACTACACGATCACTTCCCTCGGGAACAGTATCACAAATAACTTTTTGCGAGGCTAAGTATCCATGTTGAAGAATTGTTGGTATCTTCGACAAATATAATAAAAAAATTGATGTTGATATTGATAATATGTAATATGAACATGCAGATGAGATAAAAATTAATACGCATCCATATTTGTATCCTAGCCGATCCAGAAACATGCCACATATTAGAGCACCAATTGTCTGTAAAAGTGAAAACCATGATTGTAAATTAGCGTATGTATATGAGTGATCAGTATCGGTGTTATTCCCAACAATCTCAGACAAATAGACTTCTAATGGTCTATTAAGTTGATATGCCATCGCATACAGAATGACATTAGTGTAAACTATAACCTCCGAAGTAGTTAGCCTAAACACATGACTGTCATTAACCTTTGACATAATTTATATTCTCGTAAAATGAAGAAGTAAATACTTAAAGTAGTTCCACACTTACAGTATTGGGTCCAATTGTATACGTTTTTTTAAAAAGTTAAGGTTGCCTGTCAGCAATGCATTGGTTGTATTGGTCCAATACTATTGCCAAGTCTATTCAGACTCTCTTGGAATTATGCCATGGCATGCCTGTCAGCATTGTCTGATTGTAAATCCCCGAATTTCAAAAAAAATACGGTATGCGGTAAGTTCATATGGTGAGGATGTTATCCTTTCTCGATGACATTCATTGTTATGGGTGCAAAGCTAATGAATTGGCAGAGAAATTATTGCAAAATTGCAGTCTTCTGTTCCAAAGAAACCACGATAATATTGATATTGATAGTAAATTGTTATTTATGAATATAACTATTCGTTATAAATATGGAGATCATTTGAAAAATGCTATAATGGAATTAATCGTACATTTATTTAATACATGGCATGATGCTAATGAAAATAGTGATACCATGCGTGTGATAAATGTCAAGTCGAATTTAGAACAAATGTGTAAACTAAAATGGCATGATTTGTATGAAATGGAATATACTAAAGCGTTTATAAAATTATTAGAAAATTATATAATTAGTAATTGTCAAGATGAATTTACAACACCCCAAATTCCAATAATAAAACAATGGTTAAATTCTACTCTGCAACCATTTGTATTATTAGCATTAAATGATGGTAATGTTAATGACCAAGTGGTATTATCAACGCCATCATACATTAAATTATTTAATAATCTTCAAATTTCATTATATTGTTTATTTGTGACAGTAAGATCAAAATGTTTATTTGAAATTGTTGCGGATTTTCCTGAAAATATAGTTGCCATTCGCGAGTTAAAGGAAGCAGCGCATATTTCAAATTCCATGGGTCAGATTGGTAAAATATTTCGATCAATAATTAAGAAAAGATTGTTACATACTGGTGCATCTACAGGACAAATATTAGACATATATATACTAATGATCCGTTCATTAAGAATAATTGATCCATCAGATTTATTATTAAATTACGTCGCTGCTCCAGTAAGGGAATATTTAATGAGTAGAAAAGATACAGTCAGATCGATTGTTTCATCGCTCACTGAGGGTAAGAACTCAGAATTACATGGTGAATTGCGCAAAGGTGGATCATTAGAATATGGCGCTGATGAAGACGACGAAGATATGGGACCTGGTGAGAACTGGGAACCTCGTAAAAGAGATCCAGATTTAATTGAATATGGTTTAAGTGGTTTAGATGTATTAGCATTGTTAGTTTCAATTTATGGTTCCACGGATTTATTTGTCAATGAATATAGATCATTACTGGCAGATAAATTATTGAATAATTTATGTTATCATACTGATGTAGAAGTAGAAACGTTAGAGTTATTAAAAATACGTTTTGGTGAAGAACCGTTACATTCGTGCGAAGTTATGCTCCGTGATATTGAAGATTCTAAAAGAATTAATAACTCGATAACATCAGAATTATTGCGAACATGTGGAAAATCGTGGCAAAGACTGAGTGATGATGGTGCTATTAATGGAATGGTTGATTTTGCCATAATATCTGGTAATTATTGGCCAGGTGGGACTAGTGATAACGATAATTCTTTACTTGTTCATCCTGTCTTGGATGAAAGTATAAAATTGTTTCAAAATATGTATGCAGTGCTAAAAAAACCACGAAAATTAACCTGTATTTCACCCCTAGGTCAAATTGATTTAGATTTAAATTTTAGTGATGGTTCTACCAGATCATTTACCGTCAATCCTATTCAAGCAACAATTATTATGCATTTAAGTGATCTAAACACTATTTCGTTGCATGAACTGTCAAGCAAATGTGAAATTGAAGAAGACGATTTACGACGTAAAATTGCATTTTGGATGGCGAAAGGTGTTATAAAAGAAAATTACGATGGGCATAACAATATTTTTTATACAATTTTGGAAGATCAGTTGTTAAATTCGCAAGTAGATCTGATGAACCGAGGTAATAATAGTTATTCTGATGTCATGAATGTTGAAGAAACGTCCATAGCGGAGACAAAATTAAAGGCTATGTATGGATTATGTGAATCTTATATAACAGGTATGCTTTCTAGTCAAGAGTCAATGACGCTTGAAAGGATCCATACTTTACTTAAATTAATGAGCGGATCTGATACAAGGTCTGATTTAAAATACGACCTTAATATAATGCAATTACATCAATTTCTAGTAAAATTAGTTGATTTTAACAAAATTGAATTAATTGATGGAAATTATAAAAATGTGAAAAAGTGATTTAATATTTATATGCCATTTGTATTATTAGTGCATTATTGTAACAGATTTTGAACAAATAATCTTCTTTGTACTAGCGCATCTTCATACACCCTTAAATTTAATTCATTCACTATTCGTTTTACGGTGGCTTTAAGATATATTGTTGGTGACATCTCAGATTCTGAGTTAATTGGAAAAGTTTTAGTACCTACTGTTAGTATTTCACCAATAAATTGAACTAGATCATCAATTTTTAGTCCTTCAGAACTGACGAGGCTGATATCTATCCATAGAAACACGGATTGGTGTTCTATTAGACACACTCTACTGATTGGATCATATACCGTAACTATCCCAGTAACGCGATAAACACTACCTATACGAGAAGCAATATCCAACGTAGCATCATTTTGTACGAATAATTCTTTTAACAAAACTATTTCTCCATGCGCCATGGCATTTTTTTATCAATAAATGTTAAACCGTCAGCACATATATAATATTCATTGATTTGATTTTGCTTTAGTATGATCGAGCACTGATGTGGGTTTAGGGATGTCAAAATCGGAATCGGGAATCAAAAAATTTCCAAAGTTCAGAAAAAATCTGTTCAACAGACTGTTAGAAACGCGATCAGGATCAACCTCTACCTCTAGGTATTTACCTTCCCGTAGCTAACTACATAGCCTAACGCTTTAATTCGCGTCGTAACAAGAGTATCAGTACAACACTGTACTTACCGCACAAACCGGGTGTACACACATAATCTGCTTCAATCGAATTAAAAATGAGTTCTATTGGATCCTCACTTGGTCCGATCTTATTTTGTTCATCAATTTGTACAATCGCTCTGCTTCGAACATTTTCTACCAAACAATTCGTGAGAAAATTTTATATGGAAAAAAGTCATGTTGAATATTGGATAGAACAAGACTCAAAACACAACTATTTAGAAGAGGTAAATGGGTCAAAAGCTATGGAATGGGTCAATCAGCGAAATTCTCACACACTTAATGCTCTTGGAGATCCAACAAATACAGAGTTGTATAACAAAATATTAGATATACTTGATTCCAAGGATAAAATTCCTCATGTAACAAAGGTAGGAGATTATTACTACAATTTTTGGCAAGATTCAAATAACCAGAGAGGTGTTTTCCGTCGTACAACGCTTTTGTCGTATAAGTCGGAACATATTAAGTGGGAAATCGTTATCGATATAGATGAATTAGGGAATCTTGAGAGTGAAAGTTGGGTTTATAAAGGATTTACTTTATATAGACCTGATGATTCGTCAATTCCACCAACCAAAATACTGTTATATTTATCAAGAGGCGGTTCGGATGCGACAGTTATTAGAGAATTTGACTTAACTAAACGTAACTTTGTTAGTGAAAAAGAAGGTGGTTTTGTTTTACCAGAGGCTAAGAGTCGTGTAGCATGGAAAACTGCTGATATATTACTTGTTGGGACAGATTTTAAAGATAATAATAGTATGACAGATAGTGGTTATCCTAGAGTAATCAAAGAATGGGTTAGAGGAACACCTTTATCTAGTGCAAACTTAATATTTGAAGGTGACAAGTCCGATGTCAGCGTAAGCTCTTTCATCTTTAAACATAGACAATATCAAGTCGAAATACGGCAACGAGCAATAACATTTTATACCTCTAAAACTTATGTGCTTTTACCAGAAGAAAATTCTGATTGGACAGAATTGCAGGTACCAGAAGATGCCCAAATAAGCCAATTTTATGATCAAATGTTAGTTAAATTACGCAAGGCGTGGAAACTTGGTACCAAAGTATTCAGTGCCGGCTCATTGATATCAGTTGGTTGGAAAGACTTTATTGATAATGGCCAAAACGCGTCATTTGCCGTTCTATTTCAACAACAAGATCGTGTTTCATTAGATGATTTTGAGGTTACTTACAATTATGTTATCGTGCATTCATTAGAAAACGTAAAATCTAGATTAACATTTTGGAAGTACGAAAATAATTGTTGGAAGTTAATAGGAAGTGAACCAAATGCAATTATAAGAGGTTTATCTTTTAGTGCGGTTGATAAAAATGAAAATGACCATTACTGGATGACATCCTACAGTTTTTTAGATCCTTCAACACTTTACTTAGCTAATGCCAATGAAGGTGGGCCGGAAAGTGTTGTGAAAGCTAAACCACTGAAAAAAATGCCAATGTTTTTTAATAGTGATGATCTTATCTCGACTCAATGCATGGCAGTGTCTGAAGATCGTACTGAAATTCCATACTTTATAGTACATAAAAAAAATATTGATCTAAATGGAAACACACCCACATTACTATATGGATATGGTGGTTTTGAAATCCCCATGTTGCCTGGATATTTAACAGATATTGGTGTTGGTTGGTTAGAAAAAGGTTATGCATACGCTGTGGCAAATATAAGAGGTGGAGGAGAATTTGGTCCTGAATGGCACCAAGCAGCATTAAAGCAAAATAGAAAACTGGCTTATGACGACTTTATTGCAGTTGCGGTTGATTTAATTGATAAAAAGATTACCTCGCCTCAAAGATTGGCTATAAGGGGGGGGTCAAATGGCGGACTTTTAATGGGAAATATGATGGTTCGACGACCTGATTTATTTGGGGCTATTTGTTGTGCTGTACCATTACTTGATATGCGAAGATATAATAAATTATTGGCTGGTGCTAGCTGGGTAGCAGAATATGGTGATCCCGATACTGATGATTGGTCTTTCTTGCAACATTATTCACCTTATCATAACATCGACTTTAGAAACGGAGCAAAGATGTATCCACCGCTGTTAATGACTACGTCGACTAGAGATGATCGAGTCCATCCTTATCACGCCAGATGCTTCGTGAAAAGGTTGTGCGAGTTAAAGGAAGACAATAAAGATTCTCCGGACAATGTATTTTACTTTGAGAATATCGAGGGTGGTCATGGTGGTGCAGCTGACTTGAAGCAACAGGCTTTTATGAAAGCTTTAACGCTTAAATTTTTGTGTGATACCATAGGAAGGTAAGAGGATACCTTAGGAAAATAAGATTTCCATAAATTTGTTATATACAAGACTTCTTAGTATTAACTAATTATACATTATCTTTGTTCTTTTTTCAAACTAGCGACTGCATCTACAGTAACTTGTTTCATGGCATCGGCACTAGCCTTTGGAATATAATGATATCTACCTCCAGCTGCATTTGCTATCTCTTTTGCAACACCTGTACTAACAAACTTATTCTCAGTATCTATTACCAATAATTTGAATGCAGACATTGAACCAATTTGTTTAGCAATACCTATTACTTCATCCTTTAGTTTCGTGCGTTGCTCTTTTTTCTCTGCATCAGTTAGCTTCTTTTTTTCACCACTTTCCCCTACTACACCTTCTTCTGGTTCAATGCCTAAACTAACATCAAGAGGAACATTTGCTCGACCATCAGATATAAGAACTATTACACATCTTCCAACGTCACCCGAACCCATTGCATTAATACCAGTTCGAACTGCTTGTGTTAAGGCATGAGCTAAAGGCGAGCCACCACCACAAGGCATGGTATCAAGGCGAGTTTTAGCTAAAGAAATTGATCTGGTAGGTGGTAATAATACTTCGGCTGATTTTCCCTGGAATGGAATTAGGGCAATTTTGTCGCGGCTTTGATAAGCCTCGGTCAATAAGCCACAAGCGGCACCTTTCGCTGCATTCATTCTATTCAATGCCATAGATCCGGATGCATCTACAGCAAATATAAGTAAAGATCCAGCTTTACGCGCCATTAATTTTGCACGTACATCAGATGGTTCCATATAAATTTTAGTTGGGTCTTTGCCTAATGCTATAGCCTCTTTGCGCCTCCAAACTTGGTTTTTGGCAGCTTCTCTGAGAGTGGCATCAATAGCAACACGTAACGGTTCTCCTTCTTTGGGAGCTACAGGGCGCAAATATCTCCCACGATCTCTCGACATGATTAAACCACTTTTACCACCTTTTCCAGATTTTTGGCGACCACCAAATTTCATCATGTCATCCTCCAGTGCTACACCTTCAGCTTCGAACATGAACTCTTCTGGAATCGATGGTTCGCCTTGCTCTTCTTCATCTTTATCTTCTTCATCTTTATCTTCTTCATCTTTATCTTCTTCGTCATTATCTTTATTTTCATTATCCATATTATTTTCAGGTTGAGGTGCGGACGAGGGTGGTGGTGGTGGTGGTGGCATCATTTCTTCATCTTGCATTTGTTGCGCGAATTTACTCCTAGGAATAATTGCAAGTTTAACAGCTAATCTTAAATCATCAGCACGAACTGGTGCATCTTCAAGTGCAGCTGATGCCATGGCAACTCTGGCTGCAGCTATTTCTGCTCTATGACCAGGACAACCTCCTCTACTCGCTTCTTCGCAAAGATAATTTAATTGTGCACTTGAAACTTTTGTATTTTTTAAATATTCTCTAGAAAATACTATTGCTGATTTTAATTGATCTTCTTTTTCATAAATTTCTTTTAATTTATCAGGGTCCATACGGCCTTCTGAAAATTCTAATACTTTATTTGTTGCTTCAACTCTTTCTTCCAAACTTAATGGTTCGGTGTCTGCATTTAGAGCAATTCCAATGCGATCTAAAAATACATCTTTCAATTCACTATCTTCTGGATTTAACGTTGCAATAAGCATGGGTTTGCATGGATATTTTACAGATATTCCTTCTCTTTCTACGATTACATATCCATCAGTAATAGCTTGTAACATCATAGTTACTAAATCGACATCTAAAAGGTTAATATCATCAACATAAAGTATACCTCTGTGTGCTGCAGCTAATAAACCTGGTGTAAAAGTAGTTACGCCTGTCTCTAAAGTTTTTTTGACATCTACTGAACCAAATAACCTATCTTCCATAACATTTACAGGTACCTGAATAAACGGACATGTTACAACTTCTGTTTCCATATCACTCAACTTTTTTCCATTATTGGCAAGGTATTGTTTTGTAAAATCATCTACTTGATTATCTTTCGCATCAGGAGCAATATTATATTCAGATCCTTTTATAACTTCAATTGGCGGCATAACACGATGCAATGCACGAGCCATCACTGATTTTGCTGTACCTTTACCACCAGCTATGGCTACTCCACCAATATTGGGATTAACAGCTAGTAAAATCAACGCAGTTTTTATATTTTCACATCCTACAACTAATGATAATGGCATATCTAATTTGGTTTTTGATTCTGATGTGACCTGTAATGAAGGTGATGACATGGCGTTTTTTACTTTACTCTCATCGATACCTAAAAATTTTACTGAAGGTGATTTCAATGAGTCTACGGAATCAGTACCCTCCCTGTTAAGCATTTTTATAGATGGAGATTTTCTTGGGTCAATAGCATTATCGGTTTTACCGCCATTCATTTTAATAGAAGGTGAATCAAATGCGGATACATCGCCAACCCTCGCATCCTTCGTAAAACGTATTATACTTGGCGAGTCAAATGGGTTGTTCACTTTCAACTTGGGTGATTCTAACGTTGTCATCGATAACCGTTGAAATTTTGAACGATATGATACACCTGCGGTATAGGCTAAAATGCAGGTCGCTATTAGGACCATACAACTAAGAGTGATTGTGCGCATCTTTGCCCGTTCTATTGCGTCACCATGTGTGATGCACCTCTGAAATTA
>JACCDO012287698.1_pt1 | contig 10465 bp, 7 predicted proteins | sample 7446101 | NCBI WGS metagenome assembly JACCDO01 (sample SAMN15323440, study PRJNA562643) | freshwater metagenome | isolation source: river surface water | place: USA:Blue River Watershed | collected 2017-08-16
AAAAGACTACACAAGCATTCCAATCAACTACGATCCATCTGACACAGGGTACTTCTATACTGACGCAACTTACTCAGATGTTGTAATTGATGGAGGACACACAGATAGCAATGAGCCAATTGCCTTTCTTCAGCAAAATGAGAAAGAAAAGTTGTATTACTCTCTAGAAGATTGCCTTGGAAAGTTTAGACCTCGATCTGGAATTAACAAGGCACGTTCAATCGCTGGTAAGACTCAGGGTGTGCAGTTCTTCCACAACACCTCAAGTGGTATGCTTGGAAAGTCTACACTGGACACCAACAGACCAAGATATTACGCTGTAGATAGAGACGACAAGTTTAAGTACTGGACATCTTACAGGCTTGAAGGTCAGGGCACTGGGGCAAAAGAATTCGGAATATCAAATATTGTTGTTCCAGGATTTGCAGAGTATCACATCGAGGATGCTGCACCATTCGTAGTTTATAAGGAAAGCGTTCCTTCTAACCGTGTCGTTGTCAAGATGCAGACAAACGTGGGTACTGTAAACATTGGCAATATTACAACGAGAAACTCTCAGAGTATTCCAGACCCATTATATGGATATGAAAACCAAACAACTCCAGTAAAGTGGAAGATCCAGGGACTATTCGGAGAAGGGTCAAACCTATACTGGTCAGATCTAAAAACCTTTAACCAGAATAGCCTTAGAAGAAATGGCAAGAGAATAATCGGTCCAGATGGCTATGTAGAACTAACATATGGTCTAATGGTTCCAGAAGAATACCGAAATATCTTTATCATGGCAGAAACATACTCATCTGTTGACATGCTGCCAATCCAGGCTGTCAAGGGCTACGCCTTCCTGATCAAATTGTCTGACGATGACTCTGGAATGTTCTATATCTGGGTAGACGGCTCTGGTCCATACAATGGTTACGAAAGATTCCCAGCAGAATATGGGTGGGATGTAGAAGAAGAAACTATAGATAGATTCTCCCACTTCCTGACTGATGCAACTAATCCAGATTCATTTATCGACAAGAACAATCAGGGCAAACGTGCCTACAGAGAGTTCCAGTATCTTCGTGGCATTCGCATTGTCGTAAACACCATGAACAAGAAGGACTCAACATTTGACCTAATTGAAATGTCTCCAAGACTTGCTATAGACTTTACAGAAAAGACAAAGTCATTCTCAGTAAAGAAGATGGCTTCCGATCTTGGGGCAAGCGGTCTTCCAGTAGGACAACTTCTCGTTGGAAATGGAAACATCAACATATTCGACTACGACAATGCTTTTAACAAAAACAATAAGTCTAGCATTATTGCAAAATATATAATGAATACTGTACAATTCAGATTCTATGAGGTAGTCGCAGAACTCAACGGCTATGACTACTTTATCCCAATGAAAACACTTTACGCCGATGGCTTCCCACAAATAAACCAGGAAGCAAGAGATGTTAGTATTCAACTTAGAGACATGTTCTCTATGTTCGAGTCAGCCACTGCTCCGCAGGTACTGGTGAGAGATGCATCAGTAAGTTATGCAGTATCATTCCTACTAGACAACATTGGCTTTAGCAATTATATATTTAAGAGACTTCCTGGTGAGCAAGAGCCAATCATTCCATTCTTCTATGTGGAACCCGATGTGACAGTTGCAGAAATTCTAAATGAGATAGCACGTTCGACACAGACAGCGATGTTCTTTGACGAATACAACAACTTTGTTATGATGAGCAAGAACTACATGATGCCAACGCTATCAGACAGAGCAACAGACATAACCCTTTATGGCTCTAAAGATTTTGCTAGAAATGGTGTAGAAAGAAATACGTCAACACAAACTAAACTTGCAAACATTGTCGGTATTGCAAGCGAAGAAAATCTGGTATATAATGACGGAAAAATTACCTATACAGAGAGAAGCATCGAAAGAAGTTTCTCTGGTCTTGAGCAGGCTTCCAAGATTGACAGAGATAAGACATGGACATATAAGCCAGTGATGCTTTGGGAGGCTTCTGGAACTGGAAACACTAAGTCAGAAGATTCCTCATCATACACGCTATCGGCAATACCTCTAAAGAGCGATCTATCAGCAAAGGTCCCAGAGGTTGTAAGCCAAAACGGTGCCAACGTAGTAATCAACAATATTATTGATATTGGAGATGCCGCTATGTGGCTAAGTAGATACAATGGGTATCTATATGCAAACGGAGAAATCATTAAGTATGACGCAGTTGAGTATGCTCTGCCTGGCGGACAGCAGTACACCTATGAGGCTACGGTAAACTCTTCTGGAGAAATCACCAATGCTTCTACAAAAGCAGCAACACTAAATGCTGTTGGAAATGTTTGGATCAAATCATCTGAAGAGTATCAAGACTATTTTTCAAAACTTGCCTTCAACGGAAAGATGTATCCGACAGGACGTGTAAGAATTTACTCGAAGCCATACTACGACAACTTTACTGGCTATCCACTAATCGGCAAGGTTGAGAAGCACGGTAGAATGCAGTTCGGAACTGGAACGGTGGACAAAGATGGAAAGAAAGTTCCAGTCGAACACAAGGCAGGACTAATTGCATCTACCTGGGCAGCAGACGCAAACATTTCTGGATGCTTTATGGATTCGGACTACCTATTCCATAGCATCGGTAACTTCCAGTTGAAAGATGCTTTTGTTCCGCACAAGGCAGATATGCAAGTTAATGTCGCTGCAGGAACTGGACTAACATCTTCTAAAACCTGGAAGATTGAAGCACCTGGACACATCGTGTCAGACGTGACATACTCGTCTCAAGGAACAATTACTTCATCTTCATCTGCCACAACAAAAGCGGTACAGGTAAGGAGAATTGCAAAGGATAAAGAGCAAGATTATAACGTTAAAGTTGGAGACAACTATGTATTTAAATTGACAAAGTCTCTTGCAACCAGCCCACTAAATGGGTTCATTTCTGTAAAGGCTGTAACAGAAACATCCCTGACCTTTGATTACGAAATTCCTTCCCACAAGACTATGGTTGCCCTTGGCATAATCAAGGAAAAGGAGAGTGCTGATTGGTCATTCACTTCAACAACGACCACCACAGCAGCCACAGGAACCATCTCTGCAGCAGTTTACAAGACTGTTAAGAAGAAGCAGGTTCTTGTGACCCCAGCCTCACCAAAGGTTAACAGGACAGCAACCTTCAACTCACTGACTACCGACATAGACTATCAATTCGTTCTAAACGTGGCAGGTAAAAAGATTATGGAAATCTCTATTAGACCTACAAAGTATTATGCATATCTCTCTGGATTCGGTGGTAGCCTAGAGGTGGATAACCAGACCATTCAGGTAGATGAGACAGGTGCCATTAACCCTGGACAAAGCGTGGAACTATACAAAAAAATTGAAACTGCAAACGTTGGATCATCAGAGAACGTATTTGCTAATTTCAATGCAGAAAAGATTCGTGTTCACAGTCTTATTAAAGAGTCTGGAGTATATGAGATTTACGATGGAAGCAGATTCAGAATCAACAAGCCTATCGACAATGAAAAAATAGGATACATCTTCGATGCAACCTTTAATGAAACAGTGGACATATCATACAATCCAGAAGACAAGGCAGGAACATCCTTTACGGCAAGCAAGACAAGCACGTCGAAGGCTACAGAGTCGCTAAGAACAGGTCTTATTAGAAATTATCTAACTACTCAAATTAAAGATAACAAAGAGGTTGCTACAGATGCAGACATTGCAAAAGACACCACAATGAAAATCCCAGGCACCGTTCAGTCATCTGCTTTAGTATTCTCTGGTCCAAGTTTCTCGGACTCTGAAGAGAGTGTAAATTTTGTCACATACGCATACAAAGAGTTGGACGCATCTGCATCATATAAATACTTTGGAACTCGTGTAAGAATTATTGGAAGAACAGAGAATGGAAGTGGTCAAAGCGGTGTTGGTTCAGAGACATGGTATACAAATAAAGACCTTGCAGCAAATGGCGATCCAGGCTCTCCAACAAGAATTAAGGCTTCTTCTGGAGGTATGGCTGTACTTCTAAATACCCTTACAAACTCAGGGTACTACTTTGAGATTGGTGCACTGGAAAGTACAGACATTTCATCAAAGATTGCTAAATACAATTCTAAGGGAGAGCAAGTAGAGGATGACATCCACAATGTTTTGTTCTACAAGATTCAGAAAAAGGTCCAGGAAACAGGTACTGGGGTGCCAGAAGACATGAAAGCAATGCCAGTAAAACTATGGGGAGGATTCGCTCAAATAGTTACAGACTCTGGTCTATTCGTTGGTCAAGAAAGAGTCTCTGACGGTCAGTCTGTAAACACCGTGTATGATCTTGGTGTAGAATACGAGCAGATTGGAAAGACCCTAAAGTTCTATCTATACATCAACGGAGTTCTTGTTGGTACGGTAGTAGACTCAGATCCACTACTTGACGCAAAGGGCAATGTGATTCTGAGCAACAAGATGGCTCTTTTTGTTAGAGGATCTGCTAAGTGCATGTTTGAGCATGTGTACGCTCTTGGAAGAAACCCAAGCCAGAACAGGGTCGGAGACTTGGTGTCTGCGAATAACGTAAATAAGGTCTTTAGTCAAGATTCAATCACTCTTAATGAGGGTACAAGAAAGTATGCCCTAAGCGGAATTGTAGGAACTGGATATCTAAGTGGAGTAAAGCCATCTACAGAAAATGAGATAGCCATCTACTTCGATGAGTTCGGCACGATAATGCGTGAATGTGCATATTTTAACATTAGGTACGACAAGGCTTACCCTGCTCTTCGTGCAAAGATTGCAGAAACATATGGTCCAAACCGTGGATTTGTGGTTTCTGGATTTACCGCAAACCCATATGGTGCAGAATTCCTGGTGTTTAACTCAACAGATAGTGCCTTGGTAATGGACGGAACAAACGGCAACTACCTGAGAATTCAGGGGGTAACGTTCACACAGCAAAGCCAGAACGAACTATCCCTTGACGACTACTTCTCATTGCGTAGCGATTATTCAAATCCACAGCCATACAAGAGTGGAGATGTAATCGTCAACCCAACCAAGGAAGCAAAGAGATACAATGAGATTAAGAATAGCAGATCGACCTATGGCAAAAAGGAATTTGTTCTTGACACAAGATATGTACAGAATAAAGATTCTGCAACAGGTCTTATGCAATGGATAACTTCTAAGATTATGACACCAAGAAAGTCTGTTGGAGTGAAGGTATTTGCATTGCCAACATTGCAACTCGGAGACATTGTTACAATTGATATGAAGGATGAGAATGGGGTAGATATTATCTCTCCAACATCAACAAGATATGTAGTCTATCAGATCGACTATTCTAAGAGTGTCGGTGGTCCAGACATGAATGTTTATTTAAGTGAGGTAGTATAATGCCAAATATGGGATATGATCCAACTGGAACTGGCTTGTACGCTGTCGGAGGATTTTACAATGGTCTGAGTGGCGTTAATGTGATTAACGACGGCAGCGGCAATCCAATTAAGTACTATGGCGATGTCGCAAACCTAACAGACGTGCAAAGAATGCCATTGGGGACTAAGCCACAAACTGCTGGATTATCTGGAACATCGGCAGGGTACTCAGGATCTTCTTTTCAGAATAAAATGGCTGTAAAAATTGGAACATCTGAGCCACTTGTAACCGAACAAAGCATGTCTTCGGTTGACCAGATCACCCAAGAACTTTTCGAAGACCTATCTCTAGACGAGATTATGACTATGGGAAGAAGCGAAACAGTACTTGGAATGAATATAACCTATCAGCCAATCAAGAATGTTGCGTCTATCTACTTTCAGTACAATCCAAAGAGCATTCTTGCACTTGCTGGGGTAGCGGAATCCGAGAGCCAAGAAATTGGAATAGACATATCCAAGCACCTAATAGATAATCCAATAGCGGTAGACCCAACTACTGGAGAAATTGTTATTGGATTCAAGAACCTAAACAGTTCTGACAGAATTGAAGTAGAGATGATATCTTCTGGAGATATAATTACTACCAGTTAATGCTATAATAGAGGAGATACTTATGATTACTAATACTGGAAGAAATATTTTAGCAAAATACCTTGTGGGGCAAACCCCTGCCTACGCTGCATATATCGCTGTTGGGTGTGGACCCAAGCCACTATCACAACTTGAGTTTACTGTTGTAGAGAAGAGCCTCTCTTCTGTCGGTCTTGGAAAGGTAACCCTACAAGATAATGAGATAGAAGTCGGAATGACAATAAATATTGTCAATGTGGATGACCTAATCGATGGAGTACGTCTAGTAACTGAGGTTGTCCCACTAGAGGATGGAACGGCAGACGTTAGATTTCAGATTCCAGGATACTCTGGTGCAGGAATAGCCACCACGTCTGTATCATCTGACATTGCAAAGGTGTATCCAAACTTCAGGTCTAAGACAAGCCTGGACTTTGAAATGTTTCGTGTGCCGATTGTATCTCGTGGATACATAACAGAAGAATCTGGAACATTAGATGAATTTGGAAATCCAGAGAAGGTTTCTAAAATCGTTCTAACCGCAGAACTCCCATCTACTGATAGATATGAAATGTCAGAAATCGGAGTATATTCTGCCAAGTCAAACCCACTTGCAGCAAACACCGATAGTAGAATTTTGTATTCATTTGCATCTAATGAAGGCTGGCAATATCACGATGCAAAAAACAACTCTGCATCATCAATAAAAACGGTTAGTGGAAGATTGGACGGAACAGCAAAAGATAATAAAATTAAGGTAGATGTTACAGGCGGAAGCCATGTATTCCAGTCTACAGCAAGCAACGACATCTTTTTGGATATTAATAGGGCTAAGAGATTTGAGCAGCCAAGATTTCTGGACAACACAATCTTTATTTCTGGAATTGATTCAAACATCTCTGCATCTCCAACTACAGGAAAGTTGTCAGTTGTTGATGAATGGGAGGACTCAAGTCCACTTTCGATCACCAACGTGGCACTAACCAGCGGAGTTGCAACAATAACAACAGAATCGTCTCATGGCAGGTCGATTGGTGACCTCATTAAGGTGAATGGTGTCACGGTACAAAATGAGACATTTAATGGAACCTTTCAAATTAAAACTGTGCCATCATCTACTACGATTACGTACGAGAGACTTGGCATTCCAGACGTGTCTTCAACACCATCCCTAAGCGGAACTATGACTCTTGCAAGACGTTCTAGCCATATTCACCTCACAAATGCCAAGACACCTTTCGAAAAGAATTCCCCAATTGATGAGTTGAAGGTTGCATTCTCGATTGTAAACGCTGATGGGGTTTTGAATAACGATGTTTTTGAATCTCCAGAAAACGTAAGGGTGCTGGTAGAGTTTACGTCATCAGACGTATACGGTCAGGGTCAGTATGCTAGATTTGAAACAGACATCTACGATATAAATGCGATTGCAAACCAAGACATTCTTCCACCAAGTGTGACAGATAATGCGATTATTGCAGATCTTTCTAAAAATAGATATTTTGTAGTCACAAAGCAATTGCAAAGCCTAACAAAGAGTTCTGGCTTTACTTGGGATGCCGTAAAAAACGTGAAGGTCTACGCAAGTGCCATAGACAACGGAGAGCCATCAGACAATTTCTACGTATGCCTTGACGGAATGCGATTTGAGAATGTTGCTACACAAAACCCAGTGTATGGGCTAACAGGATATTCTCTGGTAGTGAACAATGCAGATGGATATGCATCAACCATCATCAAGGCTCCAAATACAAGCAACTATATAGAGTTCAGGTTTGCGGTAGATATCTAATGGCTGACGAAATTAAGTTTATTAGAATTCCAGCAACAGAACTTCCAAAACTAAGATATAAGACAAATGCAAGTTCGTCAAAGGATCTCGCATACTACCTGAAGTTCAGAATAGTTTCCGAAGATAAAAGCAAAACATCCAAGTGGTCTCAGAATTTTGAGGTACCAGCAGGACCAAACAAAACTGGTAAGATAACCATTCCAGCAAAGGCTGTATCTATTCAAACATCAACAACAGAGGATGGGGAAATATCTCTTTCAGGTTCCTGGAATCCAAATGATGCATTCATCTATAAATATATTTCAAAGAAAAAATTAACAAGCAATGTCGCAACCATAACCACGGCAGAACTGTCAGACGTTGGGACACCAGCACCACACGACTTCTCGGTAGGAAACACCATTACTGTTTCTGGAGTCGATTCAACATTTGATGGAACCTTTACAATTACATCAGTAACATCGACGACAATCTCATATTCAAAAACAGCAAACGATGTAGCAGAGACAGAGATAACTGGAACAAAAATTGTGTCTAGACCTACAAAACTTAGCACAAAAACATTCGATGTTTACGTACGTCCATGGTACGAAACAGTGACACCAGCCAAGTGGTACTACATAAAAACAGTGTCTGTAAACAATTTTCAGCATATTTTGCCTTCATCAGAGGATGGTCACGACCTCGTTAGCGTAGATGTGGCAGTCTTGATACCAACCTATACCACGTTGGACGAGGGTAGTATCATAGACCCAACAACATCGTTTCCCCTATCAATACTTTTCCAAGGCGGAAAAGTAATATAGTGCTAAAGCCTATCAGGCATGGTATAATAGAAGCATTATGGCAAAAGTAATTCCACTACCAACAAGAGGACAGCCTCTAGACGTATCGTTTATCTACGACCTTGCAGAAGGCGTTAACAATCTTGCAGCAGGTCTTGCAAGCCAAAAAGGCTCAGTTGATGTCAAGGGACAGACAGACACGGCAAAAAGATCTGTAAAGACCGTCAACTCCACAATGTTCGCCACCTATGTGAAAGCAGTAGAGAACAAGAGTTTTGGTGCAGGAGATACCTTTACAGCGTCTGTAGACTACAACTATGGGTTTGCATCTCCTCCAGTAGTGATCGCAACCCCAGTACTAGACAAGAACTCTCTCGTGGTTGGTAAAACTGCCTCTGTAGTTATCACAGACGTTACAACCAGCCAGGCACAGTTCTCTATCAGATTTGCAGATGCAGGTAGCAACGTAACTCTGGGACTTAACGTTCTTATTATCGGCATTCCGTCAGCGTAGTGGGCACCATGGCTCTACATGTAAAAACAACTGTTGAAGAAAAGAAGTATAACGAACTGCCAGTAATCCATGGCAATAAGAAGGTCTGGTTCCTGAATGGAGATCTCGTACGTATCCACCACCTCAATAAGTCTAACGGAATTATGTCTGTTTACAACATTGTCAAAGATCAGATTGAAAGTTGTTTAATTACTGATTTTAAAAAGAATCGGGAACGTGCCTATACTGTGGGACAAACAGCAGAACTTGTCAATAGACACAAAAAGTATATGCCATCACTAATGAGACGAGGAGTCATTCCAAGACCAACTGGATCTCAGAAGGGCGGAGAGACAGGCTGGCAGGTAAGAAGTTATTATTCAGAGTCACAGGTTCACGAAATTCGTGATATACTTGCTTCCTACCACCACGGTAGACCAAGAAATGACAAGTTAATCACTCACGATGTAACTCCTACAAAACAAGAGTTGACAAGGCGTATGGGTGATGGTATACTTACATATACAAGGACCGAAGATGGCAGGTATATTCCTGTGTGGTCTGAATCAATATAGTTCTTGAAAGGAACTGGGTATGAATAACGAAGACACTAAAGTAACCGTAGGTTTGGGATACACCCTCAACCTTGGAAACTTCCAATCACTCCGAATCGATCTGTCTGTATCTGACAGCAAGCGTGACGGTGAAAACACAAATGAAGCCTTTGACCGTGTGTACTCTTTCGTAGAGGCAAAGTTGTCAGAAAAGGTAAAAGAAGCCGCATCTGAAATCGAAAGCAAGTAGCCATGGCTGAACGCAAAGACCGTATGGCTTTGCTCAGTCGCTATAGCAAACTTCACACTGCTAAGTATGAGGAAAAGCCTTCACTAAATTTAAACGTAGAGCAATGGGCAGCAGATGCCCTAATAGAGTCCTACACTTTACAAGGATGCTACGACCTGCTACAATATTATTTCGAGGTGTCACAATCACCAGCATGGAAGTGGTTTGCAAACTACGCAGACCGTCTCGTCGATGGACGAGCAGATTACGAGAGAGATCTAAAGGAGAGAGCCGAACGCAGAGCAAGGGCTAAGGCATGGTTAAATGAGTAACGTAGAATCTAAACTAATTTCGGCAGTACTGCAGGATAAGCAGGTACACGTTTTGCTACAGGCAAATGTGGACAACCTCCTACGTACCCACAACGACATCTGGAAATTTGTCCGTGACTATACAGAGCATAATGGAACTGTCCCACCAGTATCTCTCGTAGTGGAGAAGTTCCGTGACTTTGCCCCAGTGGATGGTGTTGGTGCAACCAAGTACCACCTAGAAGAACTTCAGGCAGAATTTTTAGACGGTAGCGTTAAGGAAATGCTT
>JACCDO010322396.1_pt1 | contig 10464 bp, 11 predicted proteins | sample 7446101 | NCBI WGS metagenome assembly JACCDO01 (sample SAMN15323440, study PRJNA562643) | freshwater metagenome | isolation source: river surface water | place: USA:Blue River Watershed | collected 2017-08-16
CATAACTCTCTGTTTTCTTTTACAAGCATTCTTTATGTTCCAACTAGCGAATGAATTGTTTCTATCCGTGACAAAAAAACCTACCTATACAACTGGTATTGGAATTATTTTACAACAAAATTACAGTGTCTTATTATTTCAGAATCTTTATGATGGTTCTTGGGGATTTTCTCATACCTTCCTAAAAGATTCTATTACATTCAAACCAGAAACATATATTTTTAACGCAGTACAAAATCTTGAATTAGATACTACATATACTATGGCAAATGACTTTATTCTTACCTCTCATATGCCTTGTAAATTTGGAAATCATTATTATTGGTATGCTAAACTCTTAACATTAAATATACCTACATTAAAAAATATACGTGATTATCAAAATGTACAATTTTTCTCACGATTTGATTTGGAGTCAACTCTCTATTATCCTTCCTATGAAACTGAAATTTGGATTCAAAAAGGTATGCCTTATACTTGCTTAAATACTTGGAGCACTATACAATAGGCACAAAATATGGATAATGATGATAGTTGGGAAGAAACAGATAAGACAAATCTTATCGCACTTTTAGTTTCTTTGGGAATACCTACAGTTTGTATGGGTTGTTGCTGTTTGTATTATCAAATAAAAAAATATATCGAAAAAAAGAAGTTTCTATCAAAATTAAAAGAAAATCAAAAATTAAAAGAAGTAATTATAGAAAATTCTTTTTATCAAGCACCAAGTGCTACTCAAATTTGAATAAGCCCACTTTAAGTTTTAACACGTTAGCAAAGTAAAATGAGCAATCCTAACACGAACGATACCACGATTACTGTAGCAAAAAATCAAGTTGTCACTGAACCTTCTAATGATACAATGACAGATATTACTGCGCTTCCAAATCTTATTAAAACTTGGAAAACTTTAAATGAAGAAGTACGTCAAATAAATGAGTCAAAACGTGAAAAAACAAAACGCCTAAAAGCCCTTGAAGAAATGATTCTTCAATCTATGAAACGCAATAATATTGGAGCACTTGACCTACAAAATAGTGGAGGACGTATTTTGTATCGTCGAAAACAATCCAAAGAAAGTCTAGGTCCAAAAAATCTTGGAAAATTACTTACGGAGTATTTGAAATCGGAACAAAAAGCCACTGAAGTTTTGAAATATCTAGAAGAACATCGCGGTTCCAAAGTAAAAGAATCTTTACTGTATGAAACCGATTAAAATTATTTTGGCCAAGTAGAATGAACGTTTTACAAGGTGCTACTCGTGCGGTTGTTGAAGGAATGTCCGGTTCTCCAGAGGCTGAAAAACGTAAGCAATCGTATGTTGACCTTACTGCTGTGCTTATCGCTTTTGTTTTAACTTTAGTGATTTTAGCCTTTGTTGGACAACTTCTATGGAATAATGTCATTGTTGACTTATTCTCGATTGCTCGTCCTGCGAAATCCGTTTGGCAAATCTTAGGACTTTATCTTTTTGTTTCTCTTATCCGTCCTTAAATCTTTCATCTTTTTATAAAATGATAGAATATACTATATTCTTACATTTTCTACTGTTCTTAATAGAACGGCGATGAATGCGTCAAATTATTTGCCAAGAGTTCCCAAAAAAGTAGAAGGAACGTCGAAATATTCTTTTGGGTGGAAAGGGGAAGAAAAAGATGATAAAGCAAATCAATATAATGAAGTTAAACAGGCACAAGTTGAAACTGGTCGATTAGCCGCACATTATCTTGGTGAGTTTGAACGAGCCCTTGAAGAATACTTATATGCTAAAAAGAATAAATCTTCAAATATAAAAGTTCAATGGCCATATGTTGAAAAAGTTCTAAATATGTATATGATTTATAAAATATCAAAAGATGTTCATGAAGCCATACCTGATATACGTGAAAGTGTTCCTCAAGAATCTATTGAAATTCAACAACCGAGACGATTTTTCTTTGGATATACAATTCGTGAACATAAACTAAATCTGTTACATAAAACTATTTCTGAATTTAATCCTTTACTCTCTAATACTACAGACTGGATTCGTAATAATATACTTTTACAATATCCTATTCGTGCCTATAAAAATGATGCTAGAGAACCTATAGTCTTAAAAAAAATTGATGTCATCGCATGTGGTTCCTCTACGAATCCTGATACCTATGAATTTCCTAATTCAGTTGTAAAACATTATGATATTCTTTCAAAAATTATAACTCGTTTTCCACAAATTATAAATACATTTACCATTCAAGATACAGATGCTAGAAATGGAAAGTACAAATTATTTCCAGAAAATTCTGAACATCCTACAAAAAGATTCCCTGAGTTGAAATCATGCGGTGGAATTTCAAGTCTTCCTACACAAACTCTAACTACTACAACAACTTCTCCTTCCTCATCAAGTTCTACAATACTAACAAGCACAAGTTCTCCATTAACAAAAACTGCTCCCTTAACAACAACTACAACAAGTTCAACATCGACTCAAAAACCTACTATGGTAAAAATGCCAAATAAGAAATCTGCTATCAATGCAAAAACACTTTCAAAAATGGCTGGACAAAAAGAAAATAATTCTTCTTCATCTAATTCGAATACGAATTCAACAAGTTCTACAAGTTCTTCCAATACAAATTCTACAAGTTCCTCAAGTTCTTCTAATTCCAACGCAACTGTAAAACAAAACGGCGGTCAACGTAAATCGTATAAAAAAAGAATGCAACGAAAAAAACTCACAAAAAAATCCAAATCTAAATCCAAATCCAAATCAAAATCTCATAAATTAAGAAACCATTAATGTATACGAAATGGCTTTTCACAAATTCTTCCACAAATACAATCCTCGATTGTCATTTTTCTCGATAGAATTAATTCTGCGTGATGTTCACACGGAATAAATCCTGTGCCTTTGCCTGCCGCCTTCAAATACTCAGATGGCTTCTTATTTTGTTTATAACGGTCTATAAAGGCTTGAATACAACACGGTGGATAACCGAAATAATGCCCATATTCAAGAAATTTTAATACCATGTTTGAGTTGCTATAATATTGCTAAGTTGGTCGCTTGCGCTTGTGTTACCAGCACCTATATATAGTTGAGCATTCAAATTTTGACTACCATTTGCCCTTTTTGTTAATTCAAGTTCAATATACCGTTTCTGCCAAGTCACTGCCCTTTGAAGATTTAATTTTTGTAAATGATTCACAGAAAGTTTCTCCAAGAATTTCTCAAAATCTTCCTTTAATACATAATTCGCCATTGAATACGTTAATGACATTGAATTCTACCTTAAACAAAAGAAAATCTTTAGGTTTTCTTTATTTTTTATCAGACGATAATATCACCTCATAAAAAAAAGTGCTCCAGGTGGGGATTGAACCCACGACTCTCGCCTATCACTCATTGCGCATACAAAATTGTATAAGAGCGATGCTCTACCAACTGAGCTACTGGAGCAAATACCTATGAGAAAGCATAGGAGACTTATAGTGCCCCCATTGGGAATCGAACCCAAGACCTCCAGCTTACAAAGCTGTTGCTCTACCAACTGAGCTATAAGGGCATAGAGCTCGTAGTGGGACTTGAACCCACGATCTTCTGCTAACGGCCGAAGGACTAACCTTGGGTAGAAGGCAGACGCGTTATCCAACTGCGCTATACGAGCATCACACCCACTTACTGGGCACAAAACGACGTCAATTTTTTGGGGAAATTTTAGCAACGGCTACGCAACATATAACGATGCGTTCCAGTCTCAACAACTTGTTTCTTTGATTCAACAACACGATGAGAACCATCCGTATTTACACAGACTCGCATTACTTTTTGATACATTTCTTTTCCTTGAACAACAGGAGTAGATTCTTGAGTAGGCATAAGAGCATCATTGGCTCGCATAGCGGCTTCACGAGGATTCATCTTTACACGGTCCGCAATAGTTTGAACTCTGACTGGCATTTTTCTTTTCTATATTTTTATAGAAGTAACTTCTTAAGTCCTTATTTTTTCTTTGTCTTTGTCTCGTTCAGCACAAACCATTTCGACATCCTTTTGAAAATGTCTAGAAATTACCAAAGAATCCTTATGTAATGGTAATAGCGCTAAACTTATTATTTCTGCATCAGGATTTGTTTTTCGTGTTAAAATCAAATCTCCAATGCTGCTTGGAATTACATCATAAAGAGGTGAACGTAATCCCCTTTCAAAAACAATTTTACATATTTCTTCTAAATCAGAAAATGAACACTCAAAAAAACTATATTCCATGGATTGCTCACAATAATATTGCTTCCACGGTGATAAAGAAAATACAATTTCTTCTATTAAATATTGGGGCACCTGAGAAAAATGAAATAATTCTTCTAATGTTTCACGAATCGCAGTATGTAAAGGTGCTTCATATTCTTTTTTGCTACCTCCCAATCCACTTATAAAAACTGCGTCAAACTTCTTTTGTAATCCTCCTAAATAATGCTTGCCATTTGTAAAAAAAATTCCTGCTGCCTTTACCATTTCCCTCTAATAATTTCTCGTAGTTTGTTTAAACTTTTTTTCAGAATTTACAAAACCCTTAAAAAAAGTTTTTCACCGCCTGAGGGAATCGAACCCTCGACTGAGTGGTTAAGAGCCACTCGCTCTACCGGCTGAGCTAAGGCGGTTTAATGTTCTTTTTTGTCGAGAGAACAAACTCCTTTTGCGAAGAGTGGGAATCGAACCCACGAGGCTTGCGCCACGCGAACTTGAGTCGCGCTCCTTAGACCGCTCGGACATCTTCGCTTATTATTCCACCGTCACACTTCACTAGGCGTGGAAATTGCCGTTCAAATTTTTTGCCACACTTGAGGGTAGTTTTTGCAAGATATGGGATTCGAACCCATGCGGTCTTCACCACTCCGACCTCAACGGAGCCCATTAACCTCTTTGGTAATCTTGCTCATTAGAAAAAACAGGTTCCTTAAATAAAAAATGAGTTTTTAAGAAATTGCTGGAAGGAACCTTTGCTGTTTGCTATTGCTTTAAAATAGACATTATGAAATACTTATAAAATACTTATAGGCCTCCAAGGCATTGCGCCCATCGGGAATCGGACCCGAGTTAACAGATTGGAAATCTGGCATTCTACCACTGAATTATAAGCGCAGAAATGCTTTCGCATTCAAAAATGGTCTTACCGCGATTCGAACGCGGGTTTCAGGAGTCAGAATCCTGTGTCTTTACCAAACTGGACCATAAGACCTCCTTAAAGATAATTATAATTTCCCAAATCGGGAATTGAACCCGAACCACCTGCGTGAGAGGCAGGTATCCTAACCATTGGACCATTTGGGAGCCAGGAAAAAGAATTTAGCATCTGCTCGTTTCGATCGAGCGACCTTTGGGTTACGAAGTTGTTACACTTATGGGCCCAACGCGCTTCCGCTGCGCTAAGATGCTAGTTACGTTCATTTTTGTTTTTTTTAAAAAAAGTTGGTTGCCTTTCGGCAGTAATGCGAGGAGTGGGGATCGAACCCACGCGGATATGCTCCAGGCGATCTTAAGTCGCGCACCTTAACCACTCGGTCATCCTCGCTGTGTGGTGTTACTCGGATTTGAACCGAGGTTCTGGGAGTCAAAGTCCCATGTCCTGGACCAGCTAGACTATAACACCTGTAAAGCCCTGTTCCACCTCACACGCACTCACTCCTACCCCACACAACGCCGTCAAATTTTTGGCCAGTCCTAGCCTGCACACTTTTTTTATTTTTTTTCTGGGTCTCGCTTCTCATACTTATAAAATCATTAAAGCGCTATTCAAATGTTTGCTACAGAAATAAAAAAACATACACTAACTACCATTACTTATACATATACTATTTTTCGTTAAAAATTGCTGGATGAATCTTTGCCTTCTCCATCAATTTCCTAGGATTGCTAGATTCCCTTTTACAAGATTCAAATCATCTCGGCCTATAAGGAAGAACAAGGCACTACTTTCCAATAATTAAATAAAAATTTAGTTAACAATTTCAAAGTCACCTCAGATTTCACATAAAATAAATAAGATTTTACTGTGTGGATTGCTGGCTGAAATCTTATACTTTGAAATACTAACTAAATCTTTACTTTACAGGTTTCTTAAAAAAACGAGTCATGTTTTATCTTTTAGATTGCTGGAAGAAACCTTTACTCCATTGTCCTCCACAATTATCTTTTGTTAAATGTCCTTAAGCCTCTAAGGTTGGCCATATAAGTGGGTTGATAAACTTTTAAGAGAAGATTCTTGAGACTTTACCTCCAATAAAAATCCCTTTACAACCTTTCGAACCTCATCATACATGGGGTCATCTAATTGCGCCCTTAAAGCATCTGCTGGTGTGCTAATTACTACACCCTTTTCTTGAAGAACCTTAAATAAGGATGGACTCCAACCAGATAACATTACCACACCTTCTTGGTCTGCCTTCGCATGAAAATCCTTGTAATTGGCTCTTAAATTCCAAATTACAATACGTGGAGGAACAAATGGAACTCCCCACATATCCTCTCCAACTCGACGGAAATTTTCACGAATCATTTCAATATGTGTTTGCCAAGGAGCATTCTTCGCATTACGACGATAACTATTTCCTGTATAAGCACTTACTCTATCTGAACCACAGGCTTGGTCCCATCCCATATCTGTAAATACAATTAAATCTTTGGGAACATCCTCTGGACGGACACGTCGCTTAACCAAATCATCAAGAACTAATTCCATCGCCTTTTGAAAATCTGTACTTAGACCCTGCCCTAAACTATGATAAATACTCCTGAGTTTTAGTAAGAGGTCCCCCTCAGGAAATTGATGCCAAGTAGGCGTTGAATCAAACGTTAGAATCTTATTTGTTCCACTTACTTCCGCTACTAAAAGACCCAAGGCGGTACAAATAAGTTTTGGTTGACCATCCATTGACCCACTAAAGTCACACATCGCTAAACAATTCTTCAATCCGCCCAATTCTTTTGCCTTCGCTACAATCGCATTCCACATTCCATTTGTAACATCTTTTTCACTTGATTCTTTTGAATGTAAAAGACCTAAGCCTTTTTGAACAACCTCATGTGGAAATACCGTTTCTCCTCCATTCATACGCACTTTACCCTCAGAAGCAGCCTTAAAAAATTCTTGGAAATGTTCACGAGCTTCCATACGGTCTTCATCATAAGGATAACGATAGGATTCATATTTCATTTCTTTATGATACTTTGCCGTTTTAGGATTTATCTCGTTCAAAAAGGCTAAACGATTCTTCATCATACAACGACCTGGAACCTCTTTAGGAACAATTGTTGAATAGGCCTTACCACACATCGCAATTTCTGTTGTATGTAGACGCTTATTCAATCCGACTACAAACTTACGATAGGCCTTCAAACGAGAACTTAATTTTTCGATTTCAGGAAATAAAATCTTGGCTAAAGCCTTCGTTTCTTCAGGCTCAGATTTTTCTCGCGGTGCCCACTTGGCCGCCAATGAAATAGACTTGCCTTCCGCTGTAGCAGCATCTTTATTTAATTGGTCCGCAAAAAGTCGCAATAATTCTTCGTAATGATTAATATACATATTCATCCAATGGTCCCTATACCGATCCGCAAAATAGAGAATATCTAACCAACTGCCAAATTGCGGAATAAAGGAAAATAATTTTTTTGTAAATTCTTTATTGGGCTCAAAAGAATATTCTAAGAGCAACGCATGCAACATACAATAAAATAAATCTCGTTCGCCTTTACCCCCTCGAATATTTCTTGTGGCATACGTTAATACAAATAAATCCACTATTTGCTCAAGAGAACCACTTGAAATAATTTTCTTAACTTGTGTTTTAATTTCATCTTCTGATAGACCTCTTACTAGCATCACTGAAAAATCTACTAATTCATTTCCAGTGGTACTATACACATCACTGCCTTTTACACCAATTGTTTGGGTTTCATTCATATTGTTGCTTGTATGACTCAGCATTTTGCTACTGTATTTCTACACAAATAGTTTAAGTCACCTATTTTTAAGCCTCTGAAAGATTAAAAAATTTCTTTTCCTAAACTTGACTTTTTATTTTTCTTCGTGCCAACCTAGCAAACAACCTACAATGGACTCCAGAATTTCATTCATTCTTGAAAAAGCAAAGAGTTTTCTTGGAATTGCCTATTCCCCTTGGATTCCCTCCAAATCTTGTCTCGGTGATTCAGGACCTTTCTGGTCTTTCAATGGACCTCCTGTGCCCCTTGAAAAGATTCAATCTGAACTCTTAAATTGTGTTGGACTCATCAATGTGCTTCGTAGAGAACTTCATCTAGAAATTCCTGGTGTTACCAACGAATCATTCTACGCTGGTGGAACTTATGAATGGTGTCTGTATCTTCAAACAAAAGAAAAATTATTGCCTATCGACCCTAAGATTACTTATCCTATTGGAACTCTGCTCCTAAGAGACTATCATTCCATTGAGGATGAAGGACATCTTGCTATTGTTATTGGTCCAAATCAAGTCATTCATAGCATCCGCGAAAAAGGTGTAATTCAAGATAGTCTTTGGGAAGATTATTTTGAATTTGCTTGTCTACCAGAAAATTGGCTTCAGAATACTTAATAATAACCAGTATAATCTCTCATTTCAACTAAAGTAGGTGGTGTAAATGGAGATACATCTCTCGGTGACATCTTACCCATAATTTCTGCGTCACCTTTCAAACACTTTTGTTGTGCTACGTCATAGACATCCACTAAAACGGCATCAAATAAAGACATTGCCTTCTTGGCTTGAGCATCATCCAAATTAAATGAAGTACATAAACGACGAATTAAGAATCGACCACGTGCTTTCCATTTGTCAAAACTAATCTCCAAATCTCGAGGAGGAATCGTCTTGGCAAAACAACGTCCAACAGTCTCAGCAACTGGCTCTACATCATGAGCAGTTGAGAATGGACTATATAAGGTAGCATTCACAACACCTGATACTTGAATTAAATCACGCTTCATACACGCCAATTTACCAAGTAAGACTTTTAACTCTTGTAAATCCGGGTTACCATCCTCTGCTGTTTGTGCAGAGTCCATAAAAAGACCTACAATTGCTGCTGCCTCAGAACTATCCCTCATACAATTAGGATCCCCTGCTCCAACCACTGGTGCACCATAGAATCCTTCACGTGTTCCATATTTGGGCATTGTCTGACTACGACACATTATCATATATACAAAATAACTGACTACTATTCCAGTCACCAACGCAAAAAAAGCTATAGATGAAAAACTTAATTTTGAACTATCAAATGCGTCCATTCGCTCTTTCTATTATTGGTTTTTTTTCTTTCATCTATACTTTTTTCGTTTTTTTTTTAGTTTTTTTTGAATCTTAAATGGGGTCTTCTGCTGTGTCTAATTCAGGATGAATTGGGCTCGCTGCGGCTTCCAAGAATGAGGAACAAAGTTCGCGTTTCTCAGCCACCTTGGCCATCATTTTCGCATCAATATTCATGGTCATCTCTTCTTGAAGATGAAGATGATGAACCTCCACACGTTCATGTTGACCAATACGAACTGCTCTACCTACTGCCTGGTCCATTAAAGCAGCCGTCCACCAAGGAGAAAGAAATACAATACGGTCAAAATGTTGGAGATTAAGTCCCACTGAACCCGCATGAAGTTGAAGAAGTAAGACTTCTGCTTGATCCTTTTCTTCAGAAAAGGCTTCCTTTGATTTCTCAATAATTTTATCTCGCTCCTCACTCGTTTGTCTTCCACTGTAAATCTGGATTCTTCTAATCCGGGTATCACGTTGTAATGATTCCTTCAAGAGTTCCATCTCATCGTGAAAATGACAAAATACAATCCAACGATGAGATTTATTCATCTGTTCATCAATTAAACCCTTCAAGGCTAAGAATTTTGTGCTATCCGCCGTAAAATCTGCTCTCGCATATTTTGGATAATCTCGCTTTCTTGCACTAATATACACCTGTGGATGAACTGAAATCTGACGAAGACGAAGTAATAGACGAAAAATCTCCATTTGATTCATACCATCTTCTTCCAAAGCACGCCAACGAGATACAATTGCCCCCTGCATCGCCCTGTAAAACTCCGCCTCATCATCCATCGTAAAGGGAAGATTGTGAAACTTTATTCGTTCCTTCTGCGGAAGATTTGGAATCACTTGACGAAGTTGGTCAACTCCACGATATAATACCATCTTTGATGCTAAATCCTGAAGAACATTGGCCCTTGATGATACATCTTTCTCTGGAACTCCCTGAAGAAGAAATAATGCCTTTGCATCTGCTAAACCATTCACAATAGGAGTTGCCGTCACAATCCACTTACGAATGGCTTCAATCTCAGACATTTGCTCATAAAGAACTGATGAAGCATTCACCAATTTGTGCGCTTCATCAAAGACTACACGGTCATACACTCTCTTTGTTACCAATTTAGGATTACGAAGAGCACA
>JACCDO011755034.1_pt1 | contig 10464 bp, 6 predicted proteins | sample 7446101 | NCBI WGS metagenome assembly JACCDO01 (sample SAMN15323440, study PRJNA562643) | freshwater metagenome | isolation source: river surface water | place: USA:Blue River Watershed | collected 2017-08-16
AGGATTCCAATTGTTATTTAGAATCATTTTCAAAAGCGCAAAAAGAATAACTGTCGAAATGAAAAAAGGAAAAAGAAAAGACTTAAGTGGCGCTATGAATTTGTTGCGATACACATTTTCGCTCATCATCACTGCAAACAAAATCACAACAATAATGCCGCCCACATAAATAATTAACTGAACCGCAGCCAAAAAATCGGCCCCCAAAACTCCGTACATGCCTGCAACCGACAAAAGTGAAAACACCAAAGCCACTGCCGCATACAAAATATTAGGATGAAAAGCCACGACAACTGCCGAAATCGCACCCACCAAAAAACAACAAAGTGTAACTAAATCAACCACCGCCATAATTAAATAGACACTCCTAACCAACGACCCATAAGCTGAAGCAAGCTTTGACCATCAAAAGCCCACATCCAAATTGCAGCAAAGAACAAATTCGCAAAACTAATTGGAATTAGGTATTTCCAGCAAAGATTCATAAGTTGATCGACTCTTAGTCTTGGCAATGTCCAACGAATCCACATCACAATGAAAACGAGTACCGAAACTTTAGCCAAGAAAATACCAATCATAACGAGAGTCTGAACAAGAGGATTCAAACTTGCTTCGCCAATTTTAATTCCTACGTCTAACGCTGCAACGTCTACAAAAGGTAGGTGCCAGCCGCCCAAAAATATAGCCGAAGCCAAACAAGCAAACATAATAACATCGGCAAACTCAGCCAAAGCATACAAACCAAATCGCATACCCGAGTATTCCGTATTGAAACCTGAAACAAGCTCCGACTCAGCTTCTGGCAAGTCGAACGGGGTTCTATTGCACTCCGCAAGGGCCGCAATAAAGTAGATAAAGAAATTTATAAACAAAAAGGGATTGTGAAATATATTCCAAAAATGTCCGCCGCTGCTCGCAGAAGGCCACGCTTGTGCATCAACAAGCTCAATCATATTCATTGAGCCGCAAATCATAACAACGCTCAAAACCGTTATCCCAAGTGGAATTTCGAAAGAAATAATTTGAGCCGCACCTCGAATTCCTCCGAGCAGCGACCATTTATTATCAGAAGCCCAAGCTCCCAACAAAATTCCTAGCGAAACCAAAGAGCCAAGCGCCATCGCATAAAAAACGCCAATATCTAAATTAGCGCCAATAACATATTTAGAAAAAGGGACCAAAGCAAAGGCCCCTAACGAGCCTGCCGTCACCAAACATGGCGCAAGGTTATAAAGAAAACGATCTGCATGTTTTGCCATCGTGTCTTCTTTAAGAGCCATTTTAATTCCGTCGGCAAAAAACTGAAGCAAGCCCAAAGGACCCACTCTGTTAGGACCAATTCGCTCTTGCATATCGGCCGAAATTTTTCGTTCCAGATATGTGCAAATTCCGCCAACAGGCATCGCAAACAATAAAATAACTATTACAGCAGCCAAAACCGAAAAAACAAACATCGGTATTTGGATGCCAAAGAGTCCGTTAATTCCGCTTAAAAACTCAGGAAAGCTCACTTTAAATCTCTAGCTCCTCAACTTTTTATCCGTATCGTTTATTCGTACAGATAGATGTTTGCTTTACTAAGTAAAAATTAGCTTTGAGAAACTTCGGCCAATCGGCCTTGTCCACTCTGCTTAACTTCGCCCAAGAAAGCTTTACGTCTATCACTTACGTCTTTAACCCAATCAATGTCTCCCTTTTTCCACTCGTAAATAAGACCCACGAGTAGAACAAAAAGAAAGGCAAAAGAAAGCAAAAATACAGATGTAGCAGCTGGAGTTCCGATAGAATCTTTGAACAACATCAACACAGGAAACAACAGCGCCACTTCAACATCAAAAACCAAAAAGCAAATCGCCACTAAATAGAAGCGATTGTTAAACATGACATAGGCCGAGCCTCGCGGAATTTCTCCACATTCGTATGTCATCATTTTGCCGGCATGTGGTAAGCTAGGCCGAAAATATTTGAGCAATAAAAGAATAACGACTGGTAAAATTCCGGCAAGCACCAGAAAGGATAGAGCATTTCCAAGTTCTTGAAGCATCGGCTAAGTTTTACCATAGGATTAGAACCAAGCCATTGGAGGCGAAAAAAAGTTTGAATAAAAAACTTTCTACGCTGCGTTAAATAAAATCATGAAATTTTCAAGCTCCCAACTTTTTCCAAATAATTCTTCGAGGGCTCATTCGTTATTTGAACAACTCAAAAACTCCGATTCAAACAATCCCTCCTATATCTATGTCCCCGACTTAAAATCCGCCTACGATCTAAAAGATCTTTTAGAGTTCTTCGAGCCCGGCAAAAGCACGCACGTAATTCCGCCCTTTGAAACAGATTTGCTCCGAAATCGTGGCCCCAGCGTTTCCAGAAAAGTCGAACGAATTCGGGCTTTTTACGCAATTGCTAACATGCAGGCTCGGGTTCTCATTGTTCCAACAGAATCTTTTTTTCAGCGAACCCCAGGCCTAAGCTATTGGAAAAATCATTCCTCCGAGATCAAAATTGGTGATGCCCTGGGTCGAACCGAGCTTGTTAGCCGATTGGGACTTTTGGGATATCAACCCACCGAACTCGTAGAACAAACTTTTGAGTATTCGGCTCGAGGCTCAATCGTAGATGTCTACTGCCCACTCTATGATTACCCACTTAGATTTGAACTCTTTGAAGATCAGGTGCAATCCATTCGATTTTTTTACCCCGACTCACAAAGAAAAGTAGCTGACCTCGATTGCGCGGTTCTTGTGCCGGCCCATGAGTTTCTTTGGCCTCAAGCCTCCGTTAATGACCAAGAATTGAGATCCTTTTTTCGGCAGAAGCTCGACCTCTGGGATTGGGACAAGCCCGATCGCGATGCCATCTTGTCGAGAGTTGAGCAAAAAAGTTTCTTTCATACTATCGACTATTGGGGCCCCCTGATTCGACATTTTTCCAGGCACGAAGACTCATTTCGCTTCCCCGATCCAAACTTTGTTTTAGACTCTTTAGCTTTCGACAAAGAGCTCCGAACTTTACCCCTGTCCTTAAACCAAAGATTTTTAAATGCGCGCGTAGAAGGCGATTGGGTTCCTGCGCCCGAAGAATTTTTTGCGGTTTTGCCAGAGTGGAATTTCACCCAAACAATCGAGCTAAACACAAACCCGTCTGCCAATGAGCGCTACCAAAGCCTAGACGCCCTCTCCTATAGAGTTCGCTCTGAGGCCGCCGAGCAACGTGGTGTTCCGTTTGAAAGTTTTGTCACACAACTGCGTCCGTTTTATGAGCAAAAAAAGCAAATTATTTTTAGTGCCTTCACACAAGGCTCTTTAGATAGATTGAATTTTTTAATGTCCAGTTACCACTGGGTATTTAAGAAAGCCGAGTCGTTCGATAAATCCCGCAATGAAAAAAACGCGCTTTCATCGATCGTTGGCGGCATCGAAGAAGGCTTTATTGATCTTAAAGAAAACTTCATTCTGATTCCCGAAACTTTCATTTTCGAAACCAAGAAAAAACTTTCTCGAGCAGTGGGTGCGCGAACCACGGCAAGGTCAGAAAAGAAAAATTTCCTCTCTAACGATGTTTTTTTGCTGAGCCTAAATCCCAACGATCACGTCGTACACAAAGAGCACGGCATTGGTAAATACCTCGGACTCAAGTCTCTTTCTGTTGGGGGAATCACAACTGAGTTTGTAGAAATCGAATACAAAGATTCTAACAAACTACTCGTACCCATCACAAAACTTGGGCTTATACAGAGGCACTCTGGGCAGAGCGAAGCTGTCCCCCTCGACCGACTAGGCGGCCAAACCTGGACTGCAAAAAAAGCCAAAGTTAAAAAAGAATTACAATCTTTGGCTGGCGAGTTGCTCAACTTGTATTCTTTGAGGGCTTTATCAAAGGGTCCCGAAATGAATCCCAGTCCCGATTCACTCGCTCGATTTGCCACAACTTTTTCGTATCAAGAAACCCCAGACCAAACAAAAGCCATCGAAGACACTCTCAAAGATATGCGTGGACCAAAACCCATGGATCGCCTTGTTTGCGGAGACGTTGGCTACGGAAAAACCGAAATTGCTATAAGGGCCGCTCATGCCGCAGTCGAAGCCGGATTCCAAGTGGCAGTGCTTGTTCCAACCACTTTGTTGGCGACCCAACATGAAAACAATTTTCGCAAACGCTTTTCTCCATTAGGAATTCCAGTCGCCGGCTTTTCTCGGTTTAAAACATCTGCAGAAATCAAAGAATCAACTGAGAAGTTAAAAACCGGTGCGATAAAAATAGCTATCGGTACACACAAACTCCTAGGACAAAGTATAGTTTTTAAAAACCTAGGCCTGCTCGTGGTCGACGAAGAACAAAAGTTTGGTGTCGCTCACAAAGAAAAACTTAAACGCTTCCGCTCAAACATCCACGTTCTTTCTATGACAGCCACTCCGATTCCAAGAACCCTGAATTTCGCGATGTCGGGCCTTAGAGAGCTGAGCATCATTTCAACGCCGCCGCAAAATCGTATGAGCGTTCGAACTTTTGTTTCTCGAAAAAAAGAAGCTTTGGTGCGAGAAGCTATTCAGAACGAAATTCATCGAGGTGGACAAGTTTTTTATGTTCATAATCGTGTTCAAACTATCGACAAAGAAGTCGCCTGGGTGGCTCCGCTTTGTCCGCCCGGTACGGCTCTCGATTTTGCCCATGGTCAAATGGATGAGAATGTTCTCGAGAAAAAAATGATTGATTTCTACGAGGGCCGAACTCAGGTTCTAATTGCGACATCTATTATTGAGTCAGGCCTCGACGTTCCCAACGCAAACACGCTCATAGTCGATAGATCCGATGCCTTTGGCCTTTCTCAGCTTTATCAAATCCGGGGTCGCGTTGGGCGCTCCGATGTCAGAGGCTACGCCTATTTCTTAATTCCCGATAAGGCCCAAATTACAGACGATGCCGAAGAAAGGCTGAGAGTTTTAGAAAGTTACCAAGAGCTGGGTTCGGGATTCCATATTGCTAGCCATGATCTCGATTTAAGAGGCGCAGGAGAATTTTTGGGACGCGAGCAAAGCGGCAACATGACCGCTCTGGGATACGACGCATTCATAGATTTGCTCAACGAATGTGTTGCCGAGCTCAAAGGAGAAGAAGTCCACGCCACCTTTGATCCCGAGGTGAACCTTGGCATAGATATTACGATTCCCGATTCCTACATCAAAGATATTGGACTTCGCTTAATGTTTTACCGAAAACTTTCGAGCACTTTAGATGAAGTCGAAATTCAAACCACGCTCGAAGAACTCAACGATAGATTTGGAGTTCCACCACAAAGTGTAGAGTCGCTCATTTTGGCTATGCGAATTAAAGCTCGTCTGCGCGATTTAGGTATACGCTCTATCAACTCGGGGCCAGGTGGTTTTTCGCTGTCTTTTGATATTTCAACCAAGATATCGCCGCCCAAAATGGTGCGCTCTGTACAAAAATACCCGGCCCATTTTCAAATGAACCCCGATGGCCGCCTGCTTATTCGCAATCTCTCCAAAGAGAGTTCACAGGTCAAAATATTGGCGCACATAGAAACAATGTTAGACGAAATAGCGACCTGGACAGAATAATAGTTATTGCCGCGAAGCGGCGCGCGCCTACTCAATTGTTTGAAATTACTGTATTCTTAGAGACTGGACCGGAGGGTTTTCATTTATGAAATTTCAAAAAATATTTTTTACTTCATTTGCGGTTTTGTTTTGTTGCTCGGCGTTTTCACAAGCACAAAAAAAATCTGGGCCTGTCGCCACAATTAACGATCGAATTATTACACTCGAAGAGTTCAATCGTAGATATGAGCAAAACTCACAGCTTGTTCCAGGAAAAGCTCCCTCTAAAACTGATGTCTTAAAAAACATTGTGAACTTTGAACTTGCTGCTCAAGAGGCAAGAAAGCAAAAAATTCACTTAGATCCTGCTTTAAAAGAACAATTCGACATTTTGCTCTATCGAGCTTTAATGGAACGAAATGTTCAACCTAAAATCGAATCTCTCAGTGTGGCCGAAGACGAAGTTAAAAAATACTACGACGACAATCCACTCATTCGAACCAGCAACATCATTCTCTTGTCTAAGCCAGGAATGAACCAAGACGAAGTTAAAGAACTCCGAGAAAGAGCCTCAAAAGTCTTGGCTCAAGTTAAAGAAAACAAAAAGTCTTTCGAAGATCTCGCCAGACAGTTCTCAGAAGGTCCATCAGCAAAAACCGGTGGCGATGTGGACTGGGGCGCACGGCATAAACTTCTTCCCGAGTATTACGAAGCTGCCTTGGCATTGAAAACCGTTGGCGAAACCTCTGATTTAGTAGAAACTCCTTACGGAATTCACATTATTAAACTTACAGGTAAAAAATCTTATAAAGAACTTGATTCTCTTTATAGAGATTTCATCATCAGGACCATTCGCGAAAACAAAGGTCAGGGCGTGTATAAAGCCTATTTCGATGATTTGCGTAAAAAACCCTACAATCGCGTGATCGTTAACGAATCTTTATTGAATTAAAAGTCGAGTTTTTTCGCTCTTCCTGCTAAGTTTTTCTTCGTGAAAAACTTATTTTCTTTTTTAGTTGTTTTAGCGATTTCTCACCTTGATACTCCTGCTTTTTCGCAAGAAAAAACCGTGGATTCCGTAAAAGCCGTTGTGGGTGACACGCCCATATTGGCGTCCGAGATAGAATCCATCGAAAAAGAAATAAAAAAAAGCCCCTCCCTGCTAGAAGCTTACAGACTGGGCAAAAACTACACTCGAGACCAGCTACTAGAACGCCTCATTGAAGAGGCCATCATAAAGCAAAAAGTCAAAGAGCTCGGAATAGAAATCACCGATATGGAAGTCGAAAATCAGATTTCTCAAATTGCCAAACAGTATGGAATTTCAAAGTCGCAGCTAGAGTCTTCTCTTAAAAAAGAGGGCATAGATCCTTCGGCCTACAGAAAAAATATTAAAACCCAACTCGAGCGCCGAGACTTTTTTGATCGAACCTTGCGCCGAGGCGGAGGAATTTCAGACGTTGAACTTAGACAACTCTACGACAGAACAGCGCCTAAAAGTTATCATTTGTTTGTTCTCAACGCCTCAAACGAAACACCCGAATCAACTCTTGTAAGCATCCGCAACGAAGTCGTTTCACGCAAAACATCGCTCGAAGACTCTATCAAAAAACATTCGGCTTCCGATCAGGGTTGGATTTCGGCAGAAGATCTAGAAAAAAACATTCTCGAAGCCATTCAAGGCGCAGCAAACAAAGCTCCCATTGTTGGCCCTATAAAAATGGGTCGAGTTATGAGACTCATTTTTATTGCTGGAGAAAAAAGCGGAACAGACGAGGATTTTGAAAAATCAAAATCCTCTTTAATGGCTAAGGCTCAAGCAGAAGATTTTGAAAGAAGATTGGGATTCTGGATGGAATCCCAAAAACGAGAACTACAGATAATTAAAAACTAAAAAACGAGGAATCCCACATGGACCATATCTTCAGAGAATATGACATTCGAGGAATTGCAGAAAACGACTTAACAAACACCTTTGCATACGCACTAGGTCGGGTTCTGGCTAAAAGATCGCAGAGTTTATTTGGCGAAAAATATTTTTGGGTGGGCGGAGACGTTCGCCTCTCTAGTCCAAGACTCATGAGCGCGCTTGCTTCGGGAATAAAATCCACAGGGAGTGAACCGCTATTATTGCCCCCCGGCCCCACACCCTTACTCTATTTCGCTGCAAACCAGTCTTTGCCACAATTTCCAACCCATAGTGGCGTTATGGTAACAGGTAGCCACAATCCTCCGGAATACAATGGATTTAAAATTGTTGTTGGTGGAGTCACATTATTTGGAAATGATATTCAAGAACTAAAGTCTCAGGTTCAAAAGGAATTATCCGAAATCGGAACACTCGATCCTGCCAAGATACAGCAAAACCACAAGGTCATTGATCGAGGCCCAGATTATGTCAGTTATTTAAAATCTCATCTTAAAGTAAAAAAGAAATTAAAAGTTGTCGTCGACGCAGGCAATGGCGCGGGCGGAAAATTGGGCGTCGACGCATATCAAGCTCTTGGAGTCGAAGTTATACCGCTCTTTTGTGATCCAGACGGAAGATTTCCAAATCACCATCCCGACCCCACAGTTCCAAAAAACTTAAAACATCTTCGAGAAAAAGTTCTCGCGGAAAAAGCCGATTTCGGAATTGGATTTGATGGCGACGCCGATCGTATTGGTGTCGTAAGCGGAACCGGTAGAATTTTGTACGGAGACCATTTGGTGCTCTATTACGCGAGAGACATTTTGTCGGATATCCCTTCGGCTACAATTATCTCCGAGGTAAAAAGCAGCCAGGTTCTATATGACATGCTGGCAAAATGGGGAGCTAAACCCATTCTGTGGAAAACAGGTCATTCCCTAATAAAAGCCAAACTCAAAGAGACAAAAGCCGCTATGGCTGGCGAGATGTCGGGCCATATGTTTTTTTCTCATAGATATTTAGGTTTTGACGACGCTATCTATGCGGGCGCGCGATTGATCGAAGGCTATTCGCAACGATCCGAAACACTCGATCAATTTTTAGATTCACTCCCTCCTATGATTAACACTCCAGAAATTCGCGTGGACTGCGAGGATTCCAAGAAATTTGATATCGTTCGCCAATTCACAGAGAGAGCCAAAAGCATTTACCCAAACCAGGTCAACGACATAGACGGTGCCCGAGTAAAAATGAACGGCGGTTGGGGTTTAATTCGGGCCTCTAACACACAGCCCGTTTTAGTGATGAGGTTTGAAGCCCCTAACAAGAAAGAGTTGTCATCTATCAGAGACAATTTTAAAAATTTGCTCACTCAAATTGACTCCACAATTCAAGTTCCCGAAATAGAGACATAACTGATGGCAACAGTTGAGGCGCCAGACTCTATAGTTGTTCGAGGGGCTCGGGAGAATAATTTAAAGAATATCTCTCTTGATATTCCCTCCAACAAATTCGTTGTGATAACTGGACCTTCTGGGTCTGGAAAATCCACACTGGCGTTCGACACTATTTTTGCCGAAGGGCAAAGACGCTACATGGAAAGCTTGTCGGCCTATGCCAGGCAGTTTCTAGAACAGCTCTCCAAACCAGACGTCGACTTTATCGATGGACTCAGTCCGGCCATCTCTATCGAACAAAAAACAATCAACTTCCATTCTCGATCAACCGTTGGAACAGTCACAAACATTTACGATTTTTTAAGATTGATGTTTGCACGACTTGGCGAAGTTAAAGACCCCACAACGGGGCAAGCTCTAAGGGCTTCTTCAGATGAAGATATTATTTTAGGCATTAACGAATTTGGTCACTCCGAAAGAGTTCAAATATTTGCCTCCGTTGTCAGAGGAAAAAAGGGAGAGTTTTTAAGAGAATTCGAACAATGGCGCCGGGCAGGTTTTTCAAAAATTCTTGTCGATGGAAAAATGCTAGACTTGCATGACCCTATTTTATTGAACAAGCACCAACATCACGACATCGATATTCTGCTTGATGTTGTTATTACTGGCTCCCACGATTACGAGGCTCGAGTCAAAGAAGCCTTGGTTCTTTCCGAAAAATATTCCGAGGGAGCTCTCAAGGTTATCCGCAAGAGTGATGGCTTAGAAAAGCTTTTGTCTAAAAAACTCGCTGCTTTTTCGACGGGTCAGAGTTTTCCAGATCTCGAGCCCCGCTTGTTTTCTTTCAACAGTCCTTACGGAATGTGCGGAACCTGCAAAGGCGTGGGGGTGGTCAGTCAAGACACCAAAACTCCTCTCAAGCGTCCGTCTATAAAAAAACTCGTTGAAGAAGACGAAATCGAAGAGGACGAAGAAAGTTTTTTAAAAGTTTGTCCCGACTGTAAAGGCACACGTCTTCGCGCAGAATCTCTAAGCGTTTTTGTCGACGGAAAAAACATTTCTGAATATTCCACCATGAGTTGCACAGAATTGCGCTCTTATTTTGAGAGCTCGATAAACGAAAAAATTCGGAAACACCCTGTCTTTATGCGACTTAATTCCGAAATATCCGCTCGGCTTCGATTTTTAGAAGACGTAGGAGTTGGATACCTCTCACTATCTCGCGCCACAAACACTTTGTCTGGCGGAGAGGCTCAACGTATCCGACTAGCAACACAACTGGGCTCAAAACTCAGTGGTGTACTCTATGTTCTAGATGAACCTAGCATCGGTTTACATCCTAGAGATCAGCAAAAACTTTTAACAAGTCTCAAAGCCCTACGAGACCTCGGTAACACCGTTATTGTAGTTGAGCACGACGAAGAAACCATGCTCATGGCAGACCACATTATAGACATGGGGCCAGGAGCAGGAGTCCACGGCGGCCAGCTTGTTGCCGAGGGAACTCCCAAACAAATTCTCTCAAACAAAGCCAGCATGACGGGTGAATTTCTGTCAGGAAAACGAAAAGTGTTTGCAACAGGAGCCTCTGGCAGAAGAC
>JACCDO010688323.1_pt1 | contig 10462 bp, 5 predicted proteins | sample 7446101 | NCBI WGS metagenome assembly JACCDO01 (sample SAMN15323440, study PRJNA562643) | freshwater metagenome | isolation source: river surface water | place: USA:Blue River Watershed | collected 2017-08-16
AGATTTCCGCCCACGCGTGCGCCTCCGAGTTCCGCACCGTGAAGTTGTTCGAGTAGCCGTTCCAGCTGCCGCCACGGAAGCCCGTCACCACGCGGGCTGGCAGCCCCGCGCTCCGCGCCAGCAGCACGAACGCGCCTGCGAACAGTTCGCAGTGCCCCGCGCCCGCCGAGGTGATCCACGCCACCACCGGATCGGCCTCGCCGCGCGGGATGGCCGGGCTAAGGGAGTACGCATGCCGGCGCCGCAGCCATTCCCCGGCACGCCGCGCGAACTCCGGCGCCTCAAGCACGCCGCCGCCGGTGATTTCCCGCACCGCGCGTTGCAAGGCCGCCCCATCTTCTTCCCGCAGGGCGAGGCGCAGCGATAGCGCATAGGAACGGCCGTCGCCATCCGCGCGCGCGGCCCAGCGCGCCGCGAAATCCGGATCGCGCAGCACCGCGCCCTCCTCCGCCCCCTCGACGCGGTAGGCGGTCATCGCGGCGGGCTCACTCCGCAGCGCCACCAACGCCGGCGCCGGTGCATGGCGGAAGGTCTGCGTTTCGCGGAAACGGAGGCCCGCGAAGGGTCCGGGCAGCGGGAGGTAACGGCTCACGCCCGCCTCGAGGTAGAACGTCCAAGCTGCAGGCGACACCGCGTCACCCGGCACGGTGCCCGCCAGGAACGCCGCCGAACGCTCGGAACGGAACTGCCCGCGCAGCACCGCCGATTGCCGGAACGTGCCGGCCGCATAGTCGTCGAGGACCAGCATGCGCCAGTAGGGAATCGCCGGAATCCGCGACGGGTCGGGCACGTCGACGCTCAGGGCCACCGACCCGTCGAGTTGGATCTCGCTGACCTCGCCCAGCCGGATCGTCTCGGCGAAGCCCGACCGGGCCTTGCGGGAAACGAGGCGCTCAAGGAACAGGCTGTTCTCGAACTGCACGCGCGGGATCGCGAGGAAGAGCAGAGCCGAAACGCCCACGAGGGCCGCGAACAGGGCCGCCCCCAGGCCGATCACCCGCCAATCCGTGACCGCCCGCAGGCGCCGACCCAACCCGCGCCAGTCGGCGGCCGTCGCCCAGCCCGGCGCAGCTCCCGCTTCAAGCGACGGCGCCGCCGTCTCCGCCGCCTCGCCCAGCGTGATCACGAGGAGGAGGACGAGCGCGACGGCCGCGTACGTGAGCAGGTGCGCCGCGAACGTGAGCGAGACCGTCAGCACGCCGGCCACGATCACGAGGAAGAATCCAAGCAGGATCACCTGCAGGTCGTCGCGCCGCTTCCGGTAGGCGAGATTGCGATACAACAACAGCAGCAGTCCCAGCCGTACCACGGCGGGAAGTAGTTCCCCGCCCCACCAGAGGTCCGCCGCGAAAAGGGCGGTGATCACCGGAAACGCGAGCGTGTGAAACAATCGCGGCGCTCGGGCCGGGAGTTCCGGCCGCAGGCCGGTGACCAGCGCGGCGGCGAGCACGAGTCCCATCGTCACCGGCGCCTCAATCTCCATGTACAGCACCGTCGCTGCGCCAAGGACGCTGAGCAGAGAACCCAGCCCCCAACGCAGGAGGCGGAACTCGTCCGCGGTGAGGCGGGTTGAACCCGTCCGATCCGGCCTCATGCGGAAGCCACCTTTCGTCCATCCGCCCACGCCGCGACCCCGCGCGGGCCGTCGGGCGCGAAGGTCACGACGCTGCCGCGCCCCCGGCTCGCCGCCCGCAGGTCCATTCCGGATTCGGCTTCAACGGAAGGCTCCGCTACCGCGAGCCGGTCCAGGAGGTCCTCGAGGTCGCGCACGCCGCGGACAGCCCGCGGCGCCTCCCGATCCACCGCGACCGCGCGCAGCCGGCCCAGCCGGAAAAGGTCCTCAGCCAGCGTGGCGGCGAAGCTCACCATCAGCTCGAATCGATCGAGCGCCGACCAAAGATCACGGCCGGTACGGATCCAAAGCGAACAACCCTCGGCGCTCTCGGCGGCGAACTGACGCACGAGCAGCGTACCGGTGCGCGCGCTGGCTTTCCAATGCACGAGGCGGTGCGAATCTCCGGGAACGTAGCGCCGCATTGCCAGGAGGTCCGAGCCGCTTCCCGCCCGCGACCCACGCTCCCCGTCACCTCGCCGGCGCGCCCCCGGCAGGGCGAAACGGCGGTACTCGACCGGCGCGGGCCAGACCACCCGCTCCACCCTGCGGCCGGCACCGACGTCCTTGCGGAGGAAACCGAACGGGAAAAGCGAGGTCACCCCCGCCAACTCAACACCCAGCCGGCCCCGACGCTCGGGCCGCACGATCCACTCCACCGACGCCTCGCCTCGCGGATCAATGCGGCCCGGAAGCGGCAGTCGCTCCCGCCGCACCTCCCGCTCCGCCGCGGCCAGAGCCGCCCGCACCTCCGACGCCCGAGCAGAAAAGGTCGAAGCCACCCCTTGGCCGACACCAGAGGCCGCCGGTCCCGCCGAGAACTCGAGCCACAGGGCGTGGGCCGGCAGGAAACCTTTCCCGTTACGAAGATCCGCCGCGACCACCGCCGCATGACCCGCCCGGAGCGGACCCGCCACGCGCAGTCGCCACGTGACGCGGCGGAGATTGAGCCACGAGAGCAACCCGCTCAGCACGAGGCAGGCGAGCAGCAGCGAGAGCGTGATGAAGAGGATGTTGCTGGAGGAGTTGTAGGCGGCGGCGCCGATGCCGAAGGCCACCGCGATCAGCAGCGTGCCGGAAACCGTCGGCAGCAGGCGGTGGCCGCGCCGCGGGCATACCATCGACCAAAGCAAGGCGTTCCAAGAAAAGGGCGCCCGCCGGACGTCGCCGCCCGTTCCGCCCCAGCCGCTCACCGCGTCGCGGCCCGCCGGGACCTCAGACCGCGTGTCTTCCGGGAGCGCCATCACGCGCATCACGTCACCCTCAGGCCGGGGCCGGAATCGAGCCGAGGATACGCTTGAGCGTCGCGGCCACGGCACGGCGCTCCTCCAGCGCGTCGCTCGTCTGCCGCGCGGGCGCGAGTCGGTGGGCCAGCACCGGCTCGACCAGCGTCGTCACATCCTCGGGCACGACGAAGTCCCGCCCCCGGGCCAGAGCCCGGGCCTGCGCGGCGGCGCGGAGCGCGAGGCTGCCGCGCACGCTCACCCCGCAGCGGAAATCAGCCTCCGTGCGCGTCGCCGCCGATATCCGCAGGATGAAATCAATGACGCTGTCCTCCACGAACACTTGCGGCACCAGCGCCTGCAGGGCGACGACCTCCGAACGCGTCACCACCGGATTCAGGGCGATCGAGTCGTAGCCGCCCCGCACCCGCCGCAGGATCTCGCGTTCGTCGTCCGCCCCGGGGTAGCCCATCCGCAACCGTAGGAGGAACCGGTCCATCTGGCTCTCGGGCAGCGGGAAGGTACCCTCGTAGTCGACCGGGTTCTGGGTCGCCAGGACCATGAACGGCGCGCCGACCGAGTGCGCCTCTCCGTCGACCGTGACCCGCGCGCGGTCCATCACCTCGAGCAGGGCCGACTGCGTCTTCGGCGTGGTGCGGTTAATCTCGTCGGCAAGGACGATGTTGGCGAAGACGGGCCCCTGTTTGAACAGGAACTCCCGCGTGCCCTCGTCGTAAATCGCCACACCGGTGACGTCTCCGGGGAGCAGGTCGCTCGTGAACTGGATGCGCGAGAAAGAGCAGTCGAGCGAACGCGCCAGCGAGTACGCGAGCGTCGTCTTGCCGACGCCGGGCAGGTCCTCGAGCAGCACATGGCCGCCCGCGGCGAGGCCCACCAGCACGAGGTCGACCACGTCGTCCTTGCCGCGGATCGTCACACGCATGTTCTCCCGGACGCGGTCCAGCGCCCGCCTGGCCTCGGAGATCCGGTCCGCCGCCACAAAATCGCTCATCGGACCGAACCTAGGCCGCCGACAGGGTCGCGCAAACCGTTTTGCCGGAACCCGCACCCCGCCCTCGCCTTCCCGCGACCCGCGGGCCGGCGCCCGTCAGGTGATGAGCTCGCGGATGACGCGGCCGTGGACGTCGGTGAGGCGGCGGTCGATGCCGTTGTGGCGGAAGGTGAGCCGCGTGTGGTCGATGCCCAGCTGGTGCAGCAAGGTGGCGTGGATGTCGTACACGGTGGTCGGGTTGGCTCGGTCGAGGGGCTTGTAACCCCAGGCATCGCTCTCGCCATAAGTGATGCCGCCGCGGATGCCGCCGCCGCAGAGCCAATTCGTGAACACGTAGGGATTGTGGTCGCGGCCCTTGCCGCCCTGGGTCGAGGGCATCCGGCCGAACTCGGTGGTCCAGAGGATCAGGGTGTCGTCGAGCAGGCCGCGCTGCCGCAGGTCGGTGATGAACGCCGCCGCCCCGCGCGCCATGCCGAGCGCGAGCGGCCCGTGGTCGCGTTTCACATCCTCGTGCGAATCCCAATTACGACGGGGAAAGCTGTTGTCGTTGCCGCTCCAGATCTGCACGAACCGCACGCCGCGCTCCAGGAGGCGCCGCGCGGCGAGGCACTTCCGCGAAAAATGCCAGGTCTCTTCCGCCGCGTTGATCTCCTTCGGCCACGACTGCGCGCCACCTTCGAGCCCGTAAAGGCGAAGGACGTGCGCCGGCTCCGACGCGAGATCAAGCGCCTCGGGCGCGGCGAGCTGCATGCGCGCGGCGAGTTCGTAGCCGCGGATGCGGGCATCAAGCCGCTGGTCGCCCTCGCGCGCGGCGGCGTGCCCGCGGTTCAGTTCCGCCAACAGTCGGTGCGCGTCAGCCTCGCCGGCGGGCGTCACGTAATCGCCCGCGGGATGCGGCCGCAGGTCGGCGATGGGCGAGTCGGCATCGGGGTAGACGAGCGTGCCGCTGTGCTGGCCGGGCAGGAAGGCGGCGTCCCAGTTCTTCACGCCGTTCGAGGCGAAGCCCCGGTGATCCGGCATCACGACGAACGTCGGCAGGTTATCGTTCAGCGAGCCGAGACCGTAGCTCACCCAGCAGCCCGCGCCGGGAAAGCCGGGCAGCTGGAAGCCCGTGGCCTGGAGCAGCGTCGCGGCGCTGTGCACGCCTGACTTGCCCGTCATGTTGTGCACGAACGCGATGTCGTCGACGACCGCGCCGAGCGGAGCGACGACCTCGCTCAGCATCTTGCCGCTCTTTCCGTACCGCTGGAACTCCCACACCGGCCGCAGCCAGGGGCCGAGTCCGTTCTGGAAGGTCTCCACCGGCTCCCCGAAGTCGCTCGGCTGCCCGTGGCGCTTGATCAGCTCGGGCTTGAAATCGAAGAGGTCGAGGTGGCTCGCGGCCCCGGCCATGAAAAACTGCACGACCCGCCGCGCCCGCGGTGCCGGATTCGCCGGAGCCGGCGACGCCAGTGCTTGGTCACGCCCGAGCATCGAGGCCAGCGCCAGCCCGCCGAGGCCTCCGCCCGAGCTCCACAGGAATTCGCGGCGGGTCGCGGGCTGCGGCGCATCTTGGCGATGATAAGGGGAGTCGTTGCGCATGGCCGGACGTCGCTCAGTCGACGAAGAGAAACTCGTTCAGATTCAGGATCAGGCGGCACAGCGCCGGCAGTCCGTGCGCCTGCGCAAACTCGACAAGCCGCGCGGCCTCCGCGGCCGACGGCGGCCGGCCCAGCGCCAGCGCGTGCGCCCGCGCGACCCGCGCCGGCAGGTCGGGCGCCTCGCCCTCCACCCGCGCCGCGAAATGCCGCGCCTGCGTCAGCATGAACCCATTGTTCAACAGCGCCAGCGCCTGAACGGGGGAAAGGCTCTCGTTGCGCCGGTCGACCCGCATCGACGGGTCCGCACAGTCGAGGGAGGTCATCCAAGGCTGGGTCTGCGAGCGCACCGTGAAGCGGTACACGGAACGCCGGAAGGTCGCGGTATCCTCCGGATCAGCCTTGGCGTAGACGTACTGCGGCGTGTGCTCGGGGCGCTCGATCACGAAGTCCTGCCAGCCGGGCCCGCCCATCGTGAGGTCCAGCCGGCCGCTCGCCGCCAGCACCCCGTCGCGCACCGCCTCGGCCTCGAGGCGGCGGCGATTCTGGCGCCACAGGAGCGCGTTGCCGGCGTCGACGCGCGCCGCCTCCGGGTCGCCGGAGGAACTTTGCCGGTAGGTCTCGCTCGTGACGATCAGGCGATGCAAGGCTTTGAGCGAGCCCCCGCCGTCGCGGAATTCCGCCGCCAACCAGTCGAGCAGTTCCGGATGCGAGGGCAGGCCGCCGTTGCGGCCGAAGTCGCCGGGGGTCTCGACCAACCCGCGGCCAAAGTGCTGCTGCCAGACACGATTCACGATGCTCCGCCAGGTGAGCGGGTTCTTCGGGTCCGTGAGCCACCGGGCCAAAGCCGCGCGGCGTTCCCCCTCGGGCGCGTCCTCGGGCAAGTCGAACCGCGCGGGCGCGAACGTGACCGCGGAAAGCGCCCCGGGGGCGACGAGCCGCCCGGGATGCGTGACCTGCCCGCGAGCCAGCAGGTGGATCGGCCGCGGCTTGCCGCCGTTCGCGCCGGTGCCCGTGAAGCTCCCGGTGCCGCGGTGGACACCGCCCGCATAGACGAGGGCAGGCTTGGGCAGGGCAGCGATCTCGGCGGCCAAACGCGCGGACTCCCGACGCAACTCCTCTCGCCGCAAGCGAGTCGCCGGCGCGGCGGCGGCAATCAGCAACGCTTCGCGCCGCACCTCGAGTTCCGCCTTCTCCGCCGCGGTCAGCCCCGACGGCGCGAGGCCGTCGGTGAGGTTCGCTCGCGACCAGCGTTCACCCGACTCGATCGAGTCGAGCGAGGTGACGGGCCTGCCCAGCGCGACGTTTTTTCCAGCGCGGTCGGTGACCTTCAGCTCCGCCAACGCGAAGATGTAGTCACCTTTCCGCGGGGCGAGCCGTGTCGCCGTCACCCGCACATGGCGGCCCACGATCCCATCGTCGCGGCCGCCACCGGTGGAGAACGGCGTGAGGCCGGGATTCGGGAAGTCGGCCATGAAGGTGGCGTCGTAGCGAATCCACGCGAGCTTCACTCCCGCGCGGAACTCCGGGTCGTCGCTGACCTCCACCTTGAAGCGCACCGGAAAGCCGAAGCCCTCCCCGATGCCGTTGAAGGGATCGCTCGCGGGCAGTAGCGAAACCCGGTCAATTTCGACGCTCTCCCCAAGGTCCACCTGCACCCATTTCACCGTGTCGGGCGACGAGGCGACCGCGCTGTGGTAACCGCGGCGCACGTTGGGGCCCTGGTCGGCGGGCCCGCGGATCCGCCCCTCCAGGGCGGCGAGGTCGGGACCGGCCTTGGCGCGGAGCGGCGACTCCAGCGCGGCGAGTTCTGCCTCATTGACCGAGCGATCACGCTCGAGCGCCCGCGCCCGGGCGTGCACCGCCGGATCACGGTGGTAGGGCCGGTCGGTGCGGTCGAGCGCCGCGAACACCGCCTGCAGCCGGTAATAATCCTCCTGGGGCACCGGATCGAACTTGTGGGCGTGGCATTGCGCGCAATGCACCGTGACGCTCGCGAAGGTGCCGATCGCGTTCGCCACCATGTCGTCGCGGTCGAGATGCCGCGCCAGCTTACCGTCGATCTTCGTCTCCGGCACCTCCGCGTGCCCGATGAAGTCCCAAGGGCCGGCCGCGATGAACCCGAGAGCCTCGACGCCGTCGGGCGAATCGGGGAACAGAATGTCCCCCGCGATCTGCTCCTGCACGAAGCGGGCGTACGGCTTGTCGTCGTTGAACGCGCGGATGACGTAGTCGCGATAGGGCCAGGCGTTCGGGCGGGGCTTGTCCTTGTCGTAGCCGTGCGTGTCCCCGTAATGCACGACGTCGAGCCAGTGGCGGGCCCACCGTTCGCCGTGCCGTGGCGAGGCGAGCAGCCGATCGACCAAGCGCTCATAGGCGCCGGGGGAGGTGTCAGCCGCAAAGGTCGCGACTTCCTCGGGCGTCGGCGGCAGGCCCGTGAGGTTTAAATGCAGCCGGCGGATCAGCGTGCGGGCGTCGGCCGGCGGCGCAGGTCGCAGCCCCCGGGCTGCGAGCGTGGCGCGCACAAACGCATCAATCGGATGCGAAGCGCCCGGAGGCGGCGCTTGGCGGACGATGGGTTTCAGCGACCACCAATCCAGCGGATCGGCGAGCACTACGCTCGCGGACTCGGGCCAGGGCGCGCCGGCGCCGATCCAATCGCGGATGACCGCAACCTCGGCGGCGGAAAGCGGCGCCTCTCCCTCGGGCGGCATGCGGAGGTCGGGGTCGGCGCCGCTGATGTAACGCACGAGCGGGCTAGCGGCGGCGTCGCCGGGCACGATGTTTGGCGCGGAGCCGTCGCCGCCATTGAGCGCGACGCTCCTCGCATCGAGCCGGTAGCCACCCTTCTGCTTCTCCGGCCCGTGGCACTTCACGCAATGCGCGGCGAACACCGGCTGGACGTCCCGCTGGAAATCAGGAGAGGCGACTCCTACCGCGGCAAGCGGGATGGCGACCAGGGACCGGAGTAACGCCCGGACGGCACAGGAGGGGCTCACGGTGAGACGCACGACCCGGTCAGGAGAAAGGGACGAGATCGTGCGGCTCAACCCCAGATCACGCCGTCTCGCAAAACACTTCCCCCATTTGCGGGCACCGTCATCGGACAGTACCGCCGCCGATCGCCCAAGGTTCAATTACGGGGAGGGGTGAAACGAAGATCACCCACCGGCTTAAAGCCGTTTCGGGGTGCGGATCCCCACCTCCGGACCCGACGGAGGGTTGAGGGGATCCCCTAGCCTCCGCCGACAACATGTGGACGGCCGACCCCAATCGTCAGGGGGCCGTCAACTCGTCCGACTGTCCCATAGCTTTCCGCAGCGCGGCCACGGCGACGTTGTAACCGTAGTACGCCTGGATCTGGTTGGTGCGGGCGGTGGTAAGGTCGACCTGCGCGGAGAGCACGTCGAGCTGCGTGCCCGTGCCGGCATTGTAGCGGGCGTTGGCGAGGCGCACGGCCTCGGTGGCCTGCTCAACGACGCGGGCGGACGCCTCCGCGAGTTCACTGGCCTGCTGCCATTGGGAGTGGGCGCGGGAAACCTCCACCTCGACCGCAAGGCGGGCCTCGCCGAGCGCGAGTTGCGTCTGGGCGAGCGCGGAACGGGCCTGCGCCACCCTGCCCTGCGTCACGCGTCCGTCGAAGATAGCCCAGTCGGACTGAACGCCGAGCAGCCAGCCATTGCTGGAATCGCCGAAGCTGCCGGTGGGCCCCTTGCGCAGGGCCCAGCCGCCGTAGGCGGAGACGGTGGGCAATCCGCCGGAACGCGCCGCAGTCACGGCCTCCTCGCGGGAGTCGGCGAGGCGCGCGAGCCGCGCGAGATCGGGCCGGTTGGCGCGAGCCGCCTCCAGCGCGGCAATCCGGTCGAACTGGCGCGGGGTGAAGTCGAGGGTGCCGACGAAGGCGGGCTCGTTGCGGCCCGCGGCCGTGGGCGGCGTGGTGAACCCGAGGGAGAGGCGAAGGGCCTCGATCGCGAGCCGGTAATTGTTGCGCGCGGTGATGAGCGGCACCTTCGCGTTGGCGACGGCGACTTCAGCGCGGAGCTTCTCGAAGCTGGAGACCGTGCCCGCCTCGAAGCGGTCCGTGGCCGTCTTGAGCTGCTGCTGCAGCAGCTCGAGGTTGGATTCCTGCACCTTGATCTGCTCGCGGGCGAGCAGAACGCCGTAGAAGGATGTGCGCACCTGCAGCAGCGCCTCGTTGATGACGGCCTGCAGCTCGAGCACGGCGGCCTCGCGCACCAACTTCGAACCCTTGACGGCCGACTGCACGCCACCGCCAGAGTATAGGACCTGGGACGCAGTCACGCTCACCTGCCACGTGCGGTCCGACGCCGGAAACCCGGTGGAGATGTCGCGGTCGTTGCGCTGGTAGAGCGCGGAGGCGCCCACACGCGGGATCTCGCGTGCGGAGACCTCGAGGAGGACGCCGTCCTGCTGGCGGATGCGCTCGCGGGCCTGCCGGATCGCAAAGCTGTTCTCGAGGGCGAAGCGGACTGCCGTCGGCAGGTCGAGCGACTCGGGAACAGGCAAGGGCTGGGCGGCGCGGGCGGCGGGAACGGCCGCGGCGAGGAACAGGGCGGCAAGGAACGGGCGGTACGGCGATGGCATGGTCTTAGCGGGCCGGGACGGTCACGGAATCGAGGGAGGAAGCCGAGGCTTCGCGCCGCGCGGGGGCATGCTCCCGGGCTATGAGCATGTAGAAGGCGGGCACGGCGAACAGGGTGAAGAAGGTACCCACGGCCATGCCGACGACCAGCACCCAACCGATGCTGTTGCGGGCGGCGGCGCCGGGGCCGGTGACGAAGATGAGCATGACGTGGCCGAAGACGGTCGCGGCCGAGGTCATGAGGACCGGCCGCAGGCGCGTGGCCGCGGCGCGGCGGATGGCGGCGAGCTTCGACTCGCCCTGCTCCTGGAGGCCGTTCGCGAACTCGACGATCAGGATGCCGTTCTTGGCCACGAGGCCGACCAGCGTGATGAGCCCGATCTGCGAGTAGATGTTGAGGGTGGTCTCTCCGAGGAAGATCGGCAGCATCGCGGC
>JACCDO011858473.1_pt1 | contig 10462 bp, 8 predicted proteins | sample 7446101 | NCBI WGS metagenome assembly JACCDO01 (sample SAMN15323440, study PRJNA562643) | freshwater metagenome | isolation source: river surface water | place: USA:Blue River Watershed | collected 2017-08-16
AATACTCCCAATACTCCCAATACTGATAATGCTGGTTTTATCAAGGTTGAAAAAAGAACTAAATCTAAAAATCCCAGAGATCCCAGTAAATACAATTCTAAGTCCAAGGAACAATCTCAAGACACACCTAAAATTAGAGGAAGAAATAACAATAAGTAAATAATAAACTACAAAATATTTTTTTATAATAAATTTAATTTTTTTAGATTAAATTTTGATATTAGTATAAAAAATTGAAAAAATAAATAATAACTAAGATTATATAAAATAAATAATTTTTTAATACTTATAATTAATAAAGATGATAGGCCGATTAGTATTATCAAGTAGAAATTTATACAAGATAACAAATAAATCAAATGGTAAATTAGTTAATGCGAGGAAATGTATAATATTATCATCTAATTCAGATGACATATTAGTTCCAACAGATAAAGAATTTAGTACCCGAGATATTTATGTTAAATTAAATGAACTAGGTCAGATAGACCAGATTTTAGGAACTGTTGGTGATTTTTCTGATGATTTAAATATTTATCATTACTTTTATACAAAAGATTGGGTATCAAATAAAAAATATATGGATTTGTGGAAAGAATATAATTTTAATTCTGCAATTTTATTTGATTTAGCGCAAAATAAAAGGATTGAGTATAATAAACAAGTTATTACAATAGATCCATTAGGTTCAATAGATTTAGATGATGGATTTAGTTTTGATTCAGATGAGTTAAATTATTATTTGGATATCCATATATCAGACCCTACATCATATTTTGATTTTACAAAAGAATCAATGGAAAAAATATTTACAGAATTTGTAAATAGAATTAATACATGTTATATACCAAATTCAAAAGGTTCAAATAAACCAATACACTTGTTACCTGAAAATGTTGTAGAACATGTTAGTTTAATTCAAACAAATGAAAAAATTAAATTTAGAAGAGCAATTAGTTTTTGTTTTAAAATTAATAAAGTAAATGGGCAGAATGGGCAGGATGGGCTAGTTAATCAAATCGAATGGAAGGTAATTTTTACAAATTTATCAAATATTAAAAACATGACATATAATGATTTTGATAATTCAATAAATAATCCAGATAAATTGAAAAATAAAACTGACTTGGTAAATTTAATAAATATTATGCAAAGACAAATGGGTTTAAAATATAATCCAATAAATTTGGAAGAAAATATATCGCATGAGATGATAGAAATTTTTATGATATGGACAAATTTTTACAGTGGTAAATATTTAAAATCAAATTGTGAATTAATGATAGTACGGGCACAAGAACAAAAAGATTTACCAGAAGATTTGGATTTAGATAAAATTCCTGAACATTATAAAACATTTTTAAATTATTCAGCAAATTATGTTTTAATTGATAATAAAATAAATCAAGATTTAAATTTAAACCATTATTCACTTGGTATTACAAATTATACTCATGCATCATCTCCAATGAGAAGAACAATTGATATGATAAATCATATACAAATTCATATGTGTACAAATCAAAATGATATGATAAGACAAATAGATATAGGAAAAATAAATGGAAAAATAAAAATTCAAAAAAAATTATCAAATTCATATGATTTAATAAATTATATAAAAATATCCAATAAATTTAAAGCATTTGTTATGGATTTAAAACAATTAGAAACAAAAACAAATGCATTGTTAATAATAACAACAGAATTGGATTTAAATTTTAAAAAAATGATAAATGTAGAATTACCTGAAAATACAATAAAAATAAATAAATTTAATTCAATAGATATTGAACTTTATTATAATTCAAATAATTTTAAATCTAATAAATATCCATTTTCAATTAAGATTATAGAAAAACTAAATTAAATTTTTTTTAATAATATTTAAAAATTAATATTTTCTAAATCACCAGGATTTAATGGTTGAATACCACACTTAAATGTTAATTCAATACGCTTGATAATTTCTAATTCATGTTCATCAACTAGATTAATAGCATATCCCTTCTTTCCAAAACGACCGGTTCTACCAATACGATGGATATAATTGGACATTTTATTTAAATAAGGTACATCATAATTAACAACTAGAGATAATTGTTGAATATCAATACCTCTTGAAAGTAAATCGGTTGAAATTAAACATTTTGTTTGTCCATTCTTAAAATCAGCAATAATTTGTCCACGTTGTACTTTAGACATAGTTGAATTAATAGTTAAAACAGGAAATCCTTCATTTTCTAAATTTTGTTTAACAGCATTAAGATTATTTATTGTATTTACATATACAATAAATTTCTCTACATTACAAACTGAAAGCATTTCAATTAAAATATCTAATTTGTGATCAGAATTTTTAACAGGAATATATCGCTGTTCAATTCCCTTTAATGTAATTTTCTCACGTTTAATAAGAATTTTCACAGGATTTTGTAAAAGCTTTTCAGAAATTTGAATTGTTTCATTAGTAAGAGTTGCAGAAAACAAACACATTTGATAACTAACATTCTGTAATTTTGTTAAAATAAATTGAATGTCTTCTTGAAAATTTAACAATATTTCATCACATTCATCAATAATAATTAATTTAATAGCATCAAATAAATTACCATGGTCAGTCATTATATCTTTAAGACGTCCAGGTGTTGCAATAACAACTTGAGCAGGATTAGGATCTTTATTTCCTTGAATTGAACCTCCAAGTTTTAAAATATTTTCAGATCTTCTAACACCTCCAACTGTCAAAGAAAAATTTACATCTTTCATAAAATGTGCAAGTGCTACTCCAACATTATGTGTTTGAATAGCTAAATCACAAGTTGGAGATAAAATAATAACTTGAGGTTTTTTTAATTTTTCATCTAGCAATTGTAAACTTGATATCACAAATGCACCTGTTTTTCCTGAACCTGATTGAGCTTGTGCTAAAATATCTCGGCCAGCAAGAATTTGAGGAATTGCACAACTTTGAATTTTTGAAGGATTTTCAAATCCATAATTAATAATACTTCTGAATAAAAGGTCTTTTAATCCATCATTATCCTTATTATCATTATTATCATTATTATTTTTTTTTCCCATATCTTCAAAATCATTACATTCCATTTCTAAAACTTCTGCTGAACATACAATATCATCTTTTTCTGTTAAATCTTGATAACTTATTGTATATCTTTCTTCTATTTTTTTACCTTCTTGCTCTTGAGAATAAGAATTCATTGCACTTCTAAAACGATTTCTACCTCCTCCATGGGCTCCTCCATGAGCTCTTCCATCATGATCTCTACCTCCTCCACCATGGGCTCTTCCATCATGATCTCTACCTCCTCCACCATAGTGGTCTCGACCACCACCTCCTCTATAGTTATCGCGTCTTTGGTTATAGTAATTACGGTCACTCATTGTAGTATATATAATAATATTAGTATAACTTTATAATATTAAATCAATTTTTTTATTATATTAAATAAATTATAAAAAATCAATTATTTTTGCCTAATATATTAATGAAATTTATTAGATTTTATTACTATATTAGGTTAATTCCCAAAGATTCAACCAACTCATCTATAAATTTGTTTATTGGTGTAGTTAATGTACCCATCAAATCGTCTATTTCAATAAATTCACTAAATTTAAACGATTTTGCATCTGTAATTAAAATACATTGTTTAATATATTTGATATTATTAATTCTAAAATAATCAACACAATCTTTTACTAATAAGAAAAATGTTTTATAATGAGCAAAATCTGCTTGTTTTATTTGAAACCATGCTATATCATCTAAAATTAAAGTATTAATAACATGTTCTTTATCAATAGAGATAAAATTCTTTTCAATAAATGTTTGATTCATTATATCTAAATTAAATAACTATGAACTATGGTATTTGATATATAATCTGGAATTCTTTATATAAAAATAAAATCAAATTTTTCATGTTTATTATAAATAATTTTTTTAATAAAGATAATTTATATTATTATAATAAAAATATTATGAATAATTATAATGAAATTTATAGTATTTATGTACAAAGTTTATTTTCCATGTCATTTGATGAAATAATAAAAAAATTTGATAATTCATATTTTTCCTGGAATAAATTTGAAAAAATATTTATTTATTTGTATAATCAAATTATAAATTCTAAAAATGAAAATGATTTAATTACTAATTATTACTTGTTTACTTTTATTTATTTAAATTATACAAATTATTTATCTTATTCATCCCACCCAGATTTTGATAATCCTCTAGTTTATAAAATCATTAATAAAATAAAATACAATAAAAATATTATTTCAAAATTATTAAAATATAATAAAAATCCTATAATTAATAAAATTATTAAAATTACTAATCCATTTGTTAATACTTTATCAAAATACCATAAATTAAATAATTCTGATTACTTTGATAAATTTTTAAATGATTATTTGATTAATTCTAAACAAATGGAAAAAATGTCTGAAATGTCAAATGATACCTTAAAAAAATCTTTAAACATCATAATTTTTAGAAATATTATCTCAAAAAAAAATAATTATCTTAACTATAGTGATTTTTATTTAAAAAATATTATTGATAAAAATAATTTAAATATTCTATTAGATTTTGATACATTTATTAATAAAATATCTATGTCAAGGAAAATTTTAGATATTAAGACAAAAAATTCTGATTTTAATACTAATATTAAAGTTATAGATGTTATTAATTTTTTATTAACTAAATTTGAAAAAATTAATATACAAATACAAAAAGATAAATATGTTATTTCTAATAATAAATTTGGTGGTAAAGTTTTTGTTGTTTTTAATTCTAATACTACTTCAATTGAATTTAACAAACATCAGACTAATTATAGTTTAATTTATTATAATACTGAACAAATTAAAAATTTTAATTTTTTAAATAAAACTTCTTCTTTTGTTGAAATTAAATTAAATTCTAACATTATTACCGATTTATCATCTTTATTGGATATTATTCATTTACTTACTATTAGTTTTAAAATGTTAGAATCATATCCTAGTGATATTTATGAATGTCTTTATCCTATTGATTATACTAATTATTATTTTCTTTCATATTGTATGTTTTTTGAATTTGTTAAACCTCAAATCAAAAATTCTTTAAGCATTAATAAATTTATTATTGATTTGTTCAAATATTATTATATTTATGCTTATTATGATTACTATTTTTATCACTCTAATAATTTAATTGATGGTTTGATGTCTTCGTATTCTTATAAAAATAATATATTCCAAGATTTTGTACAAAATTTAAAAACAACTTTAAAAGTTCCAAAAGAATTATTTGCTTATCCTCCTTTCTTTGATATTTCAGATGATTTGGATTCATTAATTTATTATAGTTTTGAAATACCTAGTTATCTTAAACTATTTGATTTTATTAATGCAATTTGTTATGTTTTTGATAAAAATTATTATACAAAATATCCACAAGATATCGATTTTGAAAAAATTATTTATAAATATTTTATTACTTTACAACCTCAAACTCAGCCAAATATACAAAAACAAAATCAAAACCAATTAAAAACTTATTCCAATAAATTTGTTAACAATGAAGAATTGATTAGTTCTGATTCTGACTCAAATATTTCTACACAAATTTCTGAAACACCTAGAATTAAAAATAATAAATCTTATAACAAATCCAATAAAAGTAAAATATTATCATCAAATACATCAGATTCAGATTCCAATTCCTATTTTGATTCACAAACACAAACACAAACACAAACACAAACACAATCTGAATCTAATATTTCAGAATGTGATGATTTAAAATCAAGATTAAATCATGACCAGATATCTACTTTATCAAGCAAAGACAAAAAGCTTATGCATAATACTAATACTTATATTGAATTAAATATAGAAAATTCTGTTAATTATGGACTTGATACTGATAAATAATTGAAAATCCAAATATATAAAACTTAACTTATATTAATATCAATAAAACTAATTAATAAGAAGAATTTAATAAAAATGTTTAGTATATTTGATAACTCGAATAAATTATTTAATTACTTGTATGAAACCAATAATAAGGATTTGTTATATTTAAATGAATACAATATACCTATTTCAAATAAATATTTTATAACTCTGGTAAATACACAAGATGAACCTTTTGAATCATTTTTTTCCTATATATTGGATGAAACTAGAGAAGTTGCATGTCCTTTTGCTTTGGATGAAAATAATAAAACAAATATTGGATTAAAATGGGATTCAGAACAATTTTATTCAATTATATTGGGTGAAAAAAGTTTAAAACAAATTGAAAATGATATTGAACAAGTTTATTCGGATGTTCAAGAATCTAATGCAAATGTATATTTGATTTTAGATATTAACTATTTAATAAATTTTTTAATAATAGGAGAAAAGGCAAAAGTCCCAGTACATATTTTTGATTTTTTATTGCTAAAGTTAAGAAAATTTAATTTTGATTCAATAATAATTTATGATGATAATAATAATTATGATAAATCAAATTTATTGTATGAACAAATTAAAACAAATTTTAAAATAATCAATAAATCCCAATCTGAATTATTTTTAAATGAAATTCAGGTTTATAAAAAAATAGATTCAAATGATTTGGATATATATTGGAACATGACAAATCCAAATGATATTATTGAAATTAAACAACAAGTTAATAAAACAGACAATATAAATGAAAATTCAACCAATATTGATTTTGCTTTTGGTTTAGTTAATGGGTCAGAAGCATTTGTGTCTAAAATTAAAATTTTAGATATAATTGAGAAAAATATTTTTGAATTGGAAACTAATCCAGGAATTATTTTAGATCCACTTGATAAAATTAATTATATTGGATAAAAAAATTTATTCCAATTTATTTATAAAAAATTTTTTATTATTAAACTAATTAACTTTATTTAGTTTATTTAGTTTATCTATTTTGTTTTGTTTTCTTTCTTTATCAGTAATTTTTGCTTTTAACCACTTCCATCCTTTTGATACATGAAAATTACCATTATCAACCCATTCTTTGAATTTGATACAAGTAATAGAACCATCTGGTCTCGAATAATATAATTTGTCTATTGAAATATTTTTATTTTTTGCTAATTCTTGTGTACAATGATAACATGGAGCACTTTCACATAAGCTTCCACTTTTATTTATTCTTAGTACTATCAAATTCATTTTCTCTTTTTTAATTTTTTTACATCGAATAAAATTATCTAAATTCTTCATTGCATCCATCTCAGCATGAGTTTTAATTAATGAATTTCCATACAAAGATCTTTCAGAATTCTCACCGATTACGACCTTTCCTCTTCCAAGAGGGTATAAAACACGACCGGATTTCCACTGTCGAAGGCAAAAATGCTGCGATGTGTGAAGATGGTCCAACAACACAAGAATTTATTCGCTTCTTTATTAAATTTTCAATAAAAGGACAATCCTTGTCTAACCCACTTGTGTGTTCACTGGTATGTTTTTTATTGTATTCATTCAAATATATTAGTCGATTTGTGTTAGGGATTGTCTGTGTTTGTAAGTAAAACTGTGGATACGTCTGCGGATACGTCTGCAAATACGTCGGCATCTTCAACCTACTCCGATACTTGATATTCTGAGGCCTAAGCCAGTAATTATTTTCCTCATCTACAGATACAAATGAATCAGCTGAATTGGTTGAATCGGTTGAATCGGTTGAATCGGTTGAATCGGTTGAATTTGTTGAATTTATTGAATTTGTAGAATATGTTGAAACAGTTGAAACTGGTGAAAAAGTATTAAATGAGTTTGAACTATAATCAGATTCATAATCTAAATCCGCATCCAAATCTGAGATTAAATCTAAATCTGTATAATTTTGTACATAATTAATTGAATTAAAATTGATAGTTGGGCAATAATCCATATTTTCAAGATTTACATAAGATGTTACTACATTATTCATTTTTATTGGTATATATTATTATTATATATATGTTAAATTAAAATCAATTTTTATTATATAAAATCAAAGTTATCCAAATCCATTGATTCTGTAATATCTGAACTTTCAACTTTCCATCTATTACATTCTGGGATAACCGGGATAACTGGGATTCCAGTTATTCCAATTGTTTCTTCTTTTTTATTATCAAGTTTATTATCAAGTTTAGTATCAATACTTGAGTGTAAATATGTATAAGAATCGTAAATAGATTTAGACATAATAACAGCCCATTTATGATATTGTTCAAAAGCATCTGAATATTTTAAATTAATTTTCCCGATTGCTTGAATTGTATCAAAATCATTTTTTAATTCATTTGGAATCTGCATTATTGGTACATAATGTTCTTCATTTACCAATGCTAATCTAATTGTCTCAATTGAATTATCATGCGATTTGCCATGTGAATTATCATACGATTCATTAGGATTTTTACCAGCCCAAACATTAATTTCATTTATATATTGGGAATTATTATGATGTATTAATATTTTAACTTGATATATTCTTGATATAGCCATTAAAATCAATTCAGTTGGTAATCTTTTCCATTTGTATTTGGTTTTTAAATCACAAATCATCATGTCATAATTATACATATAAACTGCATTAGTTTTGCTATTTTTAATTAAATCTACTTCATTTGAATTATCAAATATTTCTTCAGGAGTTTGTGATACATTTGGAAAAAAATCATAACAATTTCTCATATACAATAGTATTGAAGCTATATTATTTCTTAACATTTCTGGCCCTTCTATTCCCAAATTATTTTCTCCTAATCCCAATATACTTAATGACTCAAATAAACAATTACCATTAGATTTTGTTAATTTGGGTATAAAGCAATCGGACCCCGATATATTTGATTTAATTTTTTGTATTTGTTTATTTGTGTCTTCTTCTTCAAATACATTGGATATTATTTCTTTTTCTTCTTCATCCAATTGTCTTGATAAATATACCTCCCACGCATCAATATCCGGAACTTCTGGATACCAATAATTATTGGTTTCGATTGGTTCTATTGGTTTGATTTGTTCTATTTGTTTTGTTTGTTTTGTTTGTTTTATTAAATTATTATTGTTAATAACTTGGATATATTCATCTAGTTCACTATTATAAGAATATTGGATACCATCAATTTCAATAATTTCATCCATTTTATTTAGTTAAATTATATTTAATATATATTAAGTATAATTAAATCAATTTTTATTAAATTGTAAAAATTAATCAGAATCTGATTCAGAATCATAAACTTCTGTTCTAACTCCTTTTCTAACAATCACCATTCCAGGTCCAGATTTTTTTTTTGATTTATCATTTGTTTTATTATTTGTTTTATTATCCTTTTTTACAGTATCTTTTTTTATATCTTTGATTTCTTCTTTAATATCTTTTAACATGTTTTTAATTTCATTTTTACCACTCACGGTTTTAGGAATTGTAGTAACTTTAATTTCTTCAATATTTGATATTTTCTTTGGTCTTCCTCGTTTTTTAACTGGGGCTTCATATTCTATTTGTTTTAGTAAATTATCATCTAAAACATCTTTTTTAATTTTTTCATAATTATTTATTATATCTGCTTTTACGCTATTAAAAAATTTTGTTAAATGAGAATTTACTACTTTGGAATATTCCTCCAATCTTTCAGCTGATGGTTGAAATCTATCTACGTCATTATCAAATGCGTTAAAAAACATTTTGTAAGCTTGCATTATTTCTTTTTCAACTTTTTCCATTAATTTTTTATTTCCAGACTTTTTGATTTGCTCAATATTATGTTTAAAGTATTTATAAAGCTGTTGATTTATTGTGGTTAACACAGTTGTAATAGGTGTTAAATAGAATTGTCCATCTTTATACGTCATAGCTTTATCTCTAGACAGATCGCTTATATAGAAATTTTTGTTTTTAGGTTTATCAAACCAAATATTCTTAGCAGAAGCTTCAAAAATATGTTTACCAAATTTATTAAAACAATTATCAAATAGTTTTAATTCAATTTCCTTTATATCTTCTTCTCCAAAGTTTACTAATTTATCTTTACTTATTATAATATTATTAATATTATTATTGGTTATATTATTATTAGTAATATTATTGTTAATATTATTCACGCTCATTTTTTCTAATAATTTACCAACCTTGCTGTTTAACTCAATATTCATATCGGTTAATTTTTTAACATAATCCTCTAGTTTTTTATTATTTTCTTCTAATTTATTCATATTTTTTTTATTTTCTTCCTCTTTTTTTTTATTTTCTTCTTCTATTTTTTTTTTTTCTTCCTCTATTTTTTTTATTTGTTCATCTTTTGCTAATAATAATTTAAATATATTTTCTTTATCTTTTTCTTCTTCTTCTTCTTTTATTTTTTTTACTTTACAATTATTATTATTAATATGTTTTGTTAAATTTGAT
>JACCDO012192321.1_pt1 | contig 10462 bp, 8 predicted proteins | sample 7446101 | NCBI WGS metagenome assembly JACCDO01 (sample SAMN15323440, study PRJNA562643) | freshwater metagenome | isolation source: river surface water | place: USA:Blue River Watershed | collected 2017-08-16
CCAAATTCCTGTAGTCGAGAGCATGGCTCACCCATAACCACGTAGCGATCGGTGCGCACTCACTCTGACACTCACTCTTCCAATCACTCACTCGTTAAATCTTTCATTGATTGACTCACTCACTCACTCACTCATCATTCATGACCTTACTATTTGTACTGATACTGACTCGCTCACTCCCGCACGTATAAATTCACATAAACTGATTCATTCATTCACTCGTGCACATACACGCTTACGCAAAATTACCCCCTTAATCAATAAATGGATCAATCAATCACTTATGTGCTGCTACATTTAGGAAATTTTGAGCACTTGCCGCATAAATACAACTGCAACAATTCAATCATGGGTGCTGCTGCGTTAGTCCGAAGCAGCAAGAAAGATATTGTGCGCGACGAGGACCTGAAAGACGATAAAAGCTTAGTTTATATCCCACTTAACAAAATCACTGAGAATATTAAGGTTTATCAGCACTGTGACAATGGCCAAGTATTGGTATTACTGTATCAGACATTAGAGGATGTCCTGCAAAATGGGGATATAGAAAATTGGGCAGAATGTCAAGGTAAAAATACAAATTATAATTACAATCATAAAATTTACTAATTTATAATAATGAAAACAGTTTCATCGCTGCAGAAAAGCTACACGAGCAACATTAAAGCTTATGTTCACGTTGATAGAAGTCCGGAAAAGGGCTTAACGGATTATCACGGGGCGAATGATCATAGTAGATTATCACTTAATTCGTTGCGATCTGAAGGCAATAGAGATAGTTTTATATCACACAAAAGTAGAGACAGTTTTTTTTCGCAGCGGGATAGTGTATTATCAGTGTCATCATCGATTGGTGATTTAGGTATACTAACGCAATGATAAACGCATTCACTCACTCACTCACTCACTTACAGAACGACCGATAAAATTGACGTCATCGCCATCAGAACTGGCGTATAATATGCTCGAGTTAATGAGCACCAACAAGAATAGCCCCGAGACTAAAGTGGATGTTGTGGAACTTCCCGATCATTTTAATCAGCCATACAACCGCGTAGTCTATCTGCCACCAAAGTACTCCATTCCCAATGACGAGCTTAAGCTGAGTACGAACAAGAAAGAAATAAGTGAATTTATTCAGAAATTTGAATCGTCTAGATTGACAAAATCAACTTTTGATGATCTCATTGCTAAAACTGAAATATCAGCCAAGAATAACGATATAGTCTTTGATAGCTTCACGAATGCGGTCGTGTGTCGACGGTGCGGCGGCGTCCTGGATCACTCCAAGAGCGAGAATATTTCGTTAAAAGAAGTGAATGATCATATTTTTAAATGTTCAGCAGCGGAAGAATTGCGACAACTATTTGTTGAAGTTGACGACAATCTGCGCCCTTACTTGCTAGAATATAAAGATAATAATAGTGCGTTGATGTATCAAGAGATATGCGATGCCATTTCCCGTTTTGAAGAAATCAATCAACGAGCAAATACTGTGTATCACTTACTTAGAAGGGTCATTTATATTCATAGTACATCTGCTGATGGAAAAAGACTGCAGTCGTTACAAAAAGAAATTGAAGATGCTATCAAGTACCAACTCTCACTCGCTCACTCACTCACTCACTCAACCACTTATCTTCGTCATATTGTCATGTCTATATCATTTTACACGTATACTAATTTTGCCTCTTTTTGCCACCAGTAACTTCAAGGATGCGTATAATGCCACGGAATCCACGATAGAGAAGGACCTTCTCAGTCGTCATTTAGAAGTATTAGGCAATTGCTTCGTGCATATCAAGTCTAAACGCACATTGTTGCAACAGCATCACCGAGTGCTCATGACAATCAGTGACTTCAAACTTGTCAAACCTATTGGTAAAGGCTACTTCTCTACTGTTTACCTCGCCAAACGTAAAAGTGACGACAGTGTTTGCGCGATTAAAGTCATGAATAAATCCCTGATTCGTGAACACAACATGGCGCATCAGGTGATGAAAGAACGATCAATTGCTTTCAAAGCGGGTAAAGATAACGATATATTCGTCAAGGCATTCTGCTCGTTCCAAACCAACTCTTACTTATGTCTGGTATCCGAATACGTCCATGGCGGTGACTGTCTCACACTAATACAAGCATTTAAACGAGTCGATGAAGTTGTTGCACGTCATATAATTGCCGAAGTCGCATTAGGCATATTTCACTTACATGTTCACGGGATTATGCACCGAGATATCAAACCGAATAACATTTTAATCACGTCGAAAGGACATATTAAAATTACAGATTTTGGTTTTTCCGCCACTATAATAAAACGGCCACAAAGTATTAATTATCTAAAATCTGCCGGGAATTACGTATCAACACCTTGGTATAGCAGTGATCACGGCACCGACAGCTCTGGAATCAGCTCTGGTATTGGGTCCTCTGACTCATATTCCTCGGTACATTTTAGAAAAGGCTCCAATACCACCAATACCGCACCGGGCAATCCATTTTATTCTTGCCCTGAAATAATTGTTGGTGGTGCTTATGACCATACGATTGACTGGTGGGCATTAGGGGTAATGCATTTTCATTTACTCACTGGTGAAACCCCATTTCATGATACTACAGACGAAAAAATATTGGATAATGTACTCATTACTCCCTTTTTGCTAATCATTTCACTCACTCATCTTAATTATTCAGGTCGTTATGAACCGCATCAATTGGAAGTGCTTTCCATCTACTGTGTCGGCGATCGGGAAAGACTTCATCAAGGCCCTTCTGCGTCCTACCAACAAGGATCGCTTAGGATACTATTCCCCTCAACAGGTTCTGGAGCACGTATATTTTGGTGGCTTCGAGAATAATTGGAAAGAAATATTTAATTTACCATCGCCGCTTTTGCTGTATATTGAGGGAGAGTTGGACAGCAAGTATCATACTTGCAACGATCTCAGCGGGGAGACCGACACCGCCGTTTCAGATATTGAGGTCGATGAAGATAACAGAATTGATGCCGATTCAGAATTTTCTGATTTTTCATTAAACAATTTTTAATGTTTTGTTATTTATATATAATATAATACAATTTTGTTTGTCATTTACAATGGCGAGGGCGAATGGGCTCGTTTCTCATCGGCATTAGGGGTGCTACTGGCACTGCTAGGTCCGCTTCCACCTTTCAATTTCTGTTTTAATCTAATTAAATATTTCAATAGTATTTCATCCGGTGCGCCAGTTCCGTCTTTGCCGTTGTTATCCCTCAAGAGTTTTACGATATCATTAACACTTGGATTTTTTGCTTTAAGAACACATTCACGACATGGTGCGTAGATAGACATGGTGCCGATCGAGAATAAGGCGATCCTTCGAGGTGCAATATCCTGGTCGTATAGAATTGTGCTCAACAAGGTTTCGATTATTCTTTCCTTCACCATTATTGATGCTAACTCGTTGCCATTGCGAACTAAATTACCTATAGCCCCTGCGGCATTAGCTCGAGTCTTCTCATCCGCATCATTCATGGCATCGCGCAGCATGGGGATACTACTGCTTAGATAAGAATACAATTCGTTTGAATGAAATGCGGCATTACCAACTGCAAAACAGGCAAATTTCTTTACTGCTGGATCTTTGTCGCCGCAACATTGTATTAACAACGACAGCACTGTTAGTCGTTGCGATCCTATATAGTGGAGAGTGAGCAGGTGGCGTGTGAAAGGATCAAGTGAAAAGGGTACCGTTGTTATTGGGGAAAGGTAAATCGACGTACGACGACAAGCTTTGGTAGAACCTGTTCGAATGCCTACAAAGATTCCCGATTAAATTACACGCTTTCGCCCGTAATCCCGTGTTCGTGATAGTTGGTGACAACAATAATATTAGTTTGTAGGGAGTAAACACGTTTTGTAATAATCCATAATGCTTCTCTGAGTGCCGAGCTAAATGAGAGCCGATTTGCAAGTAGCACATTAATGCTTCGATGCGATTCTCGTTCTCAATTCCGGTGACATTATAGTACTTGCTATCATTGACTTGCGGTATCAATGGGTTCGGCAACTCATCGATCACTTCTAATCCCTGCGAATCAACAAATTGGGCAATAAATTTACTGGAAGTTAGTACTAATTCGGATAGAACGTTGATGATACACGTAATGGTGCCGTCGCTCAACTTACTGCCGTATACGCGCATCGCTTCCAAAAAGCATTTAATAAATTGAGTTTTATAGATTCCCTCCAGGATAGTCTGCGATTCTTTGTTCTGCGTATCAGCGGCGGTTATATGGCCAATACTATGCATAACTGTCCGTAAGATTGAACTACTTGCGGACAGGATACTGTTCACAATATGACCAGGCGACAGTGCATTCTGTTCAATCCAGGTATCAGCTCCTGTCGCCGATTGCGATTGCGTGACCAGTCCCCACATATGACATAGCTCAAGATGTATAGGAACACATGCTAAGGACGTAATTCCGATAATTCCATCACTTTTTACATGGTGAAGCAATTCATTTCCATCCGTTGTTCCTTGCGAATTCACTAAATGTGATAATCGTAATGACAAATACTTTAATGCTGATGCGACACCTATAGGAGACAATTCTCCATTGCCACTGGATTGAAGAACTCGCGATACCACACTTGACAGAGTCACTGCTGGGTCCTCGGTTGATACGATTGATGTAAAGTTTGGGTATATTGATGCTACGGTAGATATGAGAGACAGTAGCCCATCATACATACCACCTTGACGATGCCCAAACTCACTTCCTTTGAGCCACATGGATGGATCCGCTTTACTTACAACCGCGCTGCCAATATTCTCGTGATCGACAGTATCACTTCCGTTACTGCTATTCATTTGGCTCTCTAGCATTCTAAATATCATTATCACAACGGAACTAGACATGGTGCCACGACAGACGGTATTTGTGAGTGACGTGGACTCATCCTTCGCTAATATGATAGGCTCCGTATCACTATCAGTAAACTCGTCTTTATTGGCGTTCATTAAATGGTTTTTATCTGCGAAAGAAAATGATGACAATGCAATAATAGACGAGAGCAACGAGAAGCCTGCTGCAGTTACTCTGATGTCATCGGTTGATTCGATACAGGACAGAGCTGCGTGGGTGCTTGACAATAACTGGTTGTATGTTAAGCACCGTGAACTAACGAGATTTTTGAGAGTTGCAAGAGCTAAACCTTGTGAAAATGTATCAATATCATTGTCTGAACTATTATTTTCTGCCTGTTTGGCGGTGTATTGCAACATATTCAAGAGAGTTGTGACAGCAGCACCTTTGCGGTATGATGTAATACACGAGCACAGATATCTACCCTCCATGGCTGTAGTATGAATCAGTACTCGTAATGCAGCTGAACGCAACGTCAGTTTATCCTTATTGACCTTTCGTGCTCCATCATTTTTACTAGAATTTTGCCGTTCACCATCCGGTTGACATACGATTTCTAGTAAATGTAGTAACGCATTCATTCGAATACCAATTCCTTCTACCAACTTCTCGGATACTAACCTGCAAACACGGTGTCGAAGCATCACTCTTTCGCTACATAATTCAAAATTAATCATTTCTTTACCGTCTCCTTTTCGGCGTAATACACATTCCAATGGCATTGCCGTGCTGGTGCACCATTGTGACCCGCTGGTGTGCAGTAATAGAGCCAACGAATGAATAGCAAATGCAGATATTTGCTGCAAATTGTTTGCATCACCGGAATCTTCTTTCAAATCGTCAATAGCTGTGTTAGTTTCGCAACTGTAATCGTTATCTAGATAATATATAGCTTGCATGGAAGGAACCAGGCACTCACATATTGCACTTGGCACTTGCTGTGCGAGTAGCATGTTGAACATAGTAGGGGAAGATTTGCTTATAATCGCACCAAGCGCCCGAAGCGAACGACGGCATAAACGATGAGTTGCATCTAATTTCGGGTTTATGTCAACGCTTTTTCTCACCAATTCAACTAGTAACCCAACTAACGACCATCTGTCCGAAATACTGACGCCAATAGTATCACTCAGATTAGAGATCATCGGGAGGGGAGAGGACAATCCTTTGCGGGTAGGACTCATGTTATTCATCTCGTCAATGGCGCGAATAACAACGCCCAGCTGGGATTTTTGTGTTTCGTCAATCGATGGGATACACACATAATACGATACCAATTCGACTAATTGAATCAATATATTTATAAAAGTGATGTTAACTATTTGCATATTACTGCTGCTACCAGCGTTTTCGTTGTACGCACCATCCTCCTCGTCATTACCATCCGTATATTGCATTAACTTCAACCGTTTGGACAATCTCTGGATGATGTCGATGATGTGCGAGATGCATTTACAGACATAAGAACACACCAATAGCGCCGATCCAATATGGTTATCGGTATGGGCCTCGTTTGCCGCAAGAGCTTTAAGGAGAATAGGCAAGACGACTGACATTGATTTGGTGGTTATGCTCAGTCCCGTTAATACAACTGCACTGGCATCTGATATGGCATCCACAACAGAGTTACTGAAATCACTGCGATTATCACATTCATAAATTTTCAACTCCATTGACGAGTACTCAACTAACAGTCGCTCTAGATGCTCACCATAGTCGTTGCCACTGATGTACTGCAGAATCTCTATTTGGCTGATGCCGTCGGAACTTAATATATTTTCTAACTCCTCCCAATACCTCGAATCGTCGAGGGAAATTGACTGGAATTGTGCACTAGCCACTTTGTTGATTACACTATTATCTATTCCAACAACGACGTCGTCATCTCCGTCTATTTCTGCAGCTACCATTGAATTACTTTGGTCCACTAAGTTGCAATAGTCATCATCCTTGTTGTATTCACCAGAGGATACTGTGTTAGTCTCAATTGAAAAACTCAATCCGCTGATGGATTCTTTGTTGATATTCTGACGAATGTCAGTTTCCACTGAGCTAGTGTAGTCCTTAGCCATATTATGGGTGTCTTTAGGCACAATGTTGTCTGATTTCTTGTCCATTTGTGCATTCTTCGAATTTACTGATTTGTAATCAGCAACAGAGTCGTCGTAAGCCTTGTAACTGTCGCTGTCTAGACGGTTGTTTTCTTTAGACTTCCAAGCTTCTTTTAATGGTGTATCATTGCTTGGAGTCACATTGCGGTGTACTTTATCTTCTGCGGTTGTTGGAGTTGAAGCGATATGTCTTGATGACTCTAATGTACTTGCAGATTTAGCTCTGGTAGGAGGAGTCGTATGAATATTGTTGTTACTACGACTACCGGCTGTACTTGGTCTCTCATTTGTAGTGGTATTAACCATTTTTTGGTGCTCAAGTTTAAGATTCTTGGCACGAATTATATAGTTTTCTTTCTCTTCTTTTAATCTTGCATCACGTTGTCGAACATCTTGAGCATGTGGTAATTCTTTACTGTTTGGCGAAGGACTTAGGACGGGTATATCGCGAATATTCATAGTACCAAACATATTGTTCGCATGGGAGCCCATTATGCTTTCTAAACGTTCTCTTGGACCACCTTGGCCACCGCAAGATGCATAATGTGACCTTTCTTTTCGCAACTTTTCTCGATCAGATTCTGTTTCACGAACAAATGGGTGGTCTAATAGATGTGGCCAAGTTAACCTTTTTGCTGGATTCTTTTGCAATAATCCCTGTAAAAATGATTTAAATTCTTTAGATATATCAGATGGGTATTTGACAGGATCCTTGACTATGTGATTTATAAGTGAGTATATACTATTCGTATAAAAAGGCGGCTGCCCAACATAGAGTTCAAATAAAATTACACCTAACGACCACAAATCAGATGTCGCATCGTATGGTTGTTCTTTTACTAATTCGGGTGACATATACAACGGAGTACCCTTGATAGATGTCAACACAATTGTATTTGAACTCATCGCTCTTGCAAATCCAAAATCACATAATTTAATTCTTCCATTTGAACCAATTAATACGTTTTGGGGCTTCATATCTCTATGAATAATGCGATTGGAGTGTAAATAGTGCAACGCTTTCACTAGCTGTTTGGCTATTTGTTGCACTGTTGACTCTGGTAACCTTTGATCATCTTGTAAAATATCAAATAATTCGCCTTGTGCATATTCAGTGATTACACAAAATTCACGATCGGTCTCAAATGCGTCAAACATTAAAATTATATTCTCGTGATTCAATTTCCTCAATATTCCTATTTCTTGACGTAAATTTTTAATATCTTTTTCACTTTTACCATGTTTGGATATAAATTTCATCGCCACAGTAAATCCTGTGTTCTTCCTTCGCGCCTTATACACCTTGCCGAAGGAGCCCTCGCCGATGTGTTCCAGCACATGATAGTTGTCCATTTCTATCAACTATTTCAACTTTTTAATTCTTAATTTTTTTTTTGAAAAAAGGATGAATGAGAGTACCGGCAGCCACACCGGACCGGTGTCACCGGTCCAAACTAGACTCTAAAGAATTATTAGTAAATAACGAAAATGAGTCGTGTCAACATGGCAAGTAGTATTAATTCCGGGTAGGAAAAGAAACAATCATTTTTGTTAGAATTTTCTACACTGCGATCAAATTATAAATTCCTGTCCGCTTTAATCTGTTTTAATATTAACTCCCTATCAGCTTTTGCTCGTAGTTTTTCCATTTGTAATTTCTTGGCGGCTACTTCCTTGGCATATCTCTCTTCAGCTTCAATTTCTACTATTGATTTTTTTAACTGTGTAGGCTGATGAGTAGAAATGTTAGGGTCTTGACGAGTTGGATTTTTTAAGATCATTGCTGCTTCTTTGAGTTTTTTTGTTTCTTCCGCTGCTTTCTCTAATGCAAGAATGCGTTGTTCACGTGCTTCTGCTGGAGTTAATACTTTAACTGGGATTGCTTCTGTAGAATCACAATTTTCAGATGTAGACCCTAGACAAAATGCATTACCTCTTATAACTTCGGGTAACGATCCATCCCAACAAGGGTAGTCGCCCCAGGTGCCTGAAAGAAATTTGCATTGGGGGCATCGATTATCTATCTGTACTTTTACAATACCCTCATCATTATGGATCTCTTTTATGACTTGATTATGATGTGATAATAGGTTATCACACGCACGATTTATCATAGGCCCAAATTTGCACTGTGGACACATCCTAGCATCCGGAAATTGTTTCATGAATGTCCCCGTTAGTGATTCTAACTCTTGACGCTTTACGACAATGTTTAATTTTTCTATAGCAGGATTGCTATTCGTAATAATAGATCTAGTCATTGTTGAATCACATTGATTATAATTAGAATCTATCTCTTCAGAAATTATAGCATCCTTAAGTTCTTTCGTTGCGGCTTGCAATTTCTCTTGATACTCTGCGTAGAGTGATAATGATTCACAATATTGTAAGTTATCAAGGAAACCTTCAAGAACGTCCGATCGAGTAATGTGCTGACAAACAGTTGCGCGGCTGTATGGATGAGAAGTGCACCCTTCAATACTACATTTTACTAATCCATGTCTTTTTTGCAATGCGGTAGAATTTTCTTTCCGTTGTTGATTTAGCACTTCAATCCAATTTGTTAAGCACTCACTACATTGAAAATGACTATCACTACTCATCTCATTGCAAAAAACACCAGATTTAACGGAAGAATAATCATTGCACACATAGCATTTTAACTCTTCTGTTTTCTTTTCAACCAAACAAAACTCATCATTTGATGAAACGCTAGAACTAGATTTATCTTCAGCTGCACATTCATGAGTTTTGTCATCATCACACGTAGAATCGTAATCATTTATACAAGATCTTTCACCAGCTGAAAGTTTTTTCATTATATTTAAATCAAAAGGCATGTGCCTTTTTAACTGCTCTCTCAGCTCTGTTGCTTCATCTGTGTTTATGCGACCGTATACCCATGCCACTTTTATTGATAGAAGTGCCAAAGCTGTCTTCTCTTCGATGCAACTAGGTAATGAAGTGGCTGAAATGTCGTCAAACTCCCCGCGTAGCAGCTCCTTCAGCTTTTCTGCGGCATCGGCGCACGACATTTCTTTTTCTTCTATTCCCGATTAGAATTTTCTATCTACGGCTTCCAGGATCCAGGATCTTGGTAGGGATTAAGAGCCAGTGGGAGAAAAGACAATTGATTACAGTATGTACACGGTATAATAAATCCTGGGTTAATCTATTGCTTTGTTGCGCCTAATGTTAGTAGTATAGATGGTTGGGTGATAATTCGGTGACTAAATTCAAAGGAAGAATCAATATCAACAATATTAATTATTTTCCATTCTGAACTTGAATGAATGTGTATTTGCTCTAATAAATGAGTCATGAAACTTGATGACGAATGACAACGAGTGGGCAAAATAAATGCTACAAAGTTAACGTTGTAGTGAATAATTCCTTTCAGTATAAACTCTAGAGGATAATGCCGATACTTCTGTTGATC
>JACCDO011563410.1_pt1 | contig 10461 bp, 7 predicted proteins | sample 7446101 | NCBI WGS metagenome assembly JACCDO01 (sample SAMN15323440, study PRJNA562643) | freshwater metagenome | isolation source: river surface water | place: USA:Blue River Watershed | collected 2017-08-16
CTATCACGATCACGATGACGATGTTCTCTATCCCGATCACGATCACGATGACGATGTTCTCTATCCCGATCCCGATCATCATCACGTCTACTTCTATGATGTCTACGATCATCATCATGACGATCACGATGACGATGTTCCCTACTATCTCTATCTCTATCACGATCACGACGATCATCGTACTTGGTACCTTTCTCTGATGATGCAATAGCTAATGGTGGAAGATATTTGGTATTCTTTTGATTACCATCCATCGATCCATTATCATCCTCTGGCGCACCCGTATACCTAACGGCACTATTAATAGGTGGCATTTCTTGATCCTTTAGTCTTCTAGTTGTTTGGGTATTAATAGCTGCTGTAACACCTTGACCATTTCTATTTGGTGATTCATTTATTAAACCAATTTCTTTTGCTTTTATTAATGCTGATTTAAATAATGAGACAATAGGATCAAGACGACGATCAAGTGCACGAGACATTGGGGTCCATTTCTTTTTGACCCATTCACCTTCCCATGTTTCAGGATTAGCATTTTCATCACTAGGTACAATGTCAACGGCTACATGCTCGGGTGAATCAGGCATTAATTCCAATAATTTATGTATGATTTCTAGTACAGGATTCATGCTGGATATAATGCAATGGAGTGGTAGTAACCCATCACGTGATTTACGATGGGCTGCTTCTGGATATGATTTTATCAACATATTCACAACTGGTACACTCGGTGATGCACAATCTAATGCTAAGTGCAATGGTAAGTACCCTTCATCATCGGATACTTGGGATGAGCCAGGATATGATTGTAAGATTGCTTCTACCACCTCTAATGATGGTAAATGATGATCTAAACAACGATGTAATGGTAGTTGACCATCAGCATTAGGACATTGTAATCCTTGTGGATATAAGTCATTTAATAAATGAAATGAATCCATATCAACATTAGATCTATCTACTAATCTATGAATAGGTAACCAACCTTCATCGCAAAAGGTTCTTACAGCATCAGGATGTGCTTGCAATAATGCTTGTACTACTGGTACACATGGTTTATCTCTATTCACTGCCCAATGTAATGGTAATGATCCTTTATTACATGGTTTACCTGCTGCTTCAGGTGCAGCAGTTAGTAATGCTGCAACAACATCAATATTTGGTGTATCTTGATTAACTGCCCAATGTAATGGTAGATATCCATCCATATCTGATATCATTGCACCTTTAGGGTATGCACTTATTAAATAATTCACTAATTCAAAATTACAACTTAGATTATGTGTTATCCAATGTATTGGTAATGCTCCTGATGCATCTTGGCAGGAAGCAGCAGCTGGATGAGCTTTTACAACCATTTTTATAGAATTAATTGCCATACAAGGTGATGATTTCAATGCGGTATGATGTAACAACATTTTACCACTTGTTTTCGTTACTTGTGCTGCTATTTCAGGAAATATACCAAGTATTTTTTGAGCAACTTCAGTATAATATTCGGCTGCTTCTGCTAGTTCTATAGGTGGGTTGAACGTTATTGCGTCCAATAATAAATTTCCTACAAAATAATAAATGAGTAAGTAATGTAGGGAGAGTAAGTAGGTAAGTAAATTACCTAATTCAGCAGTAAATCCAAACATACTTCTAGCACCAACAGATCTGGACGACAGACTACCTTTGGCTCTATATACTTTATTAATATCACGTAATGCGCCTGTGAGTGAATAAGTAAGTAAGGAAGTAAATAGGTGAATAAGGAAATTCAATGCGTGAAAACTTACCTAAACAATCTATAATATGTGAAATAATTCCTATAGTTGGATCGACGTCAACCCCATTCATAGTTCGATCTGTTCCATGTGATATTTTCAATGATTTCAATAATTTTACAACATAACCAGGCAATAATTGTTGTCCTGGACGAGTCTGTTCTGGTCCTGCATTAGGATCTTGTTTTTTTGAAGGTGATGACATTTTATATTTACTGGAGTAAATACTCACTTACGCTCACTCACTCACTCGATAACTATTTACTCACTCAATTTCCTGGCGAGTTTTATATATTTCCTGCAACGGAAGAAGGCGAGGAACTAGGCCGTACTACCGGCCGATTGAATGAAACAAACATGTTTAACATCCAATGTAACGACTAATTAAAGTAATATCATGCTTACAACAAGCAAAAAGTAATTGTTTGAGATCATTGATTAGATTTGTAGTGCAATCTTATCGGTAATAAAACGAAATATCAAAACTCTCTAGTAGATACGAACACATCTGGTACTGCAGTGACATTATACTCTAAGCTAGCTAGTTCTAATAACATAAATAGTAAATTACAGTTTATATAAATTAACATACTTTCTAACATTACTCTCGCTACCTAAGGCCGCAACCATTTTCAAGTTGAACGAAACAAAAATCACGCTACCACGGTCACAGTGCTGCGAGATACAGTATTGTATCTTGTATCAATTTAATCAATGGCGAATCAGCGCAAATCTTTTGTATTGGCTCGACAAATATCCGAGGAAGGGATAAGTAATGATGAATTGAATTGTTTTTGTGGCGATTTTTCTGTTAATTGTACTAATGTGGAAGATTCGTCATTGTATTTGCGGCTAGGATGTAGGTGTGTCATACATTACCATTGTTTAGTACAGTATTTACATTACAAAATCAATGATCGAGTAACAATGAGTTTATTTGGTATTGGATGCCCATATGGTGATAGTTGTAAATCATTTCAAAGTCTACAAGAAGTTAATAATGATGAATCAAAAATATATTATATTACTATTGAGGACTTGGATAACATTGTAGATTATTGTAAATTGCAACATCCTGATTTAAAACGTTATTTGATTGAAAATAATTATGAAGAATTGTCACATGAGAAGGTACAATCGTTAAGAGAATGGATTGAAAGTGAAAATCAACGGAAATTCAATGATGAAACAGACATTAAGGTTGAGGATAATCTTTTTATATTGGCCTCTACAAAACCATGTCCTTCGTGTAAATTCCCTTCTACTCATTATCATATGCATGGTTGTCACCATATTGGTGCCACAATACCTCCAAAGCGTGGTGGATGCAGTAATTGTCACGTTGAATATTGTTATAAGTGCTTATGTACAGGTCTGGAAAATTATAGAGAAAGAGGTGATGCGTCATCTTGTAAATGTGGTTGTTGGTCTAATTTTTGTTCACCAATATTAATCAAAAATGATGTAGACTCTTACATTGGAGTGAACCATGGTATACCATATGATAAACGCTGTGGTTGTGTTATATGTACAGAATGTCAATTTGGAAATAGTTGTAGTTTGTGTGATGGTGACTGTCCAGTTTGCTTAGGTTTATTGAAACCTGCACCATTAATGGCTACCAAAGATCTGTCTCAATTACAACCTGAAATGTATGGATGTGATATTGATAGAACAGGTACTAACGATAACTATTATGATGACGAAGAGAATGAAGAACTTGACGAAGTGATAGATCCTGAGAGAGAATTGGCTGAATATAGAAGACGTGAGGAAGAAAGAAGACAGAGAGAGGAAGCAAATAATATAATCCGTGAAAGGAATGCAGCTATTGAGAGGGAAAGAAGAGAAAAAGAATATTTTAATCGTGCCATCTTCATATCGTTTGAAGTTGCTTATGGTGGATATGTATTCGCGTATAATGCATGGAATCTATTGATCCATTCCAATCCATCCTTGCATAATCTATCCGTTAAACGCATGTTTATAGCACTGAGTATACTATTGATTGCTGTTGGGATACGTAGGTGTTTCATTCTACCATCGCGAGCTCCAACAGGGAATACCTCGATAGAAAAGCTTAAAGCCGCTTATACTAGCTGTTTTCGATGGATAAATACAATACTTATCGTTACTACATCAACTAGTTTGGCATTAAAAGTGTCACCGTTAAGGAACGATTATTATTTTTTTCCACGACCATTTTCAATAATTGAAGACTTGTGGGTACTCGTTATTCTTATAAATCAGACAGTAAGAAGTAAGAAATACCTATTCATTACTAGATTTATTCAAAATATATGTTTAGTCCAAATTATTCTACCATGGGTATATCCACACCCAGTCCAATCAATTGGAATCAATTTTATTGATGATGTACGAATAGTACCCCTTATTATTCCTATTTTTATACTAAATTATGGTATCCATAGTGTGAAAAGTTATATGGCACTCCATAACATGACTCTATTTCCGCCACTCAAATATAATGGTAATGAATTGGAATATATTCCATTTAGTTTGGTTGTACTCGTGTCAATTGGTGTTGCAGACATCTTTGCATCACACCCTTGGTATGCTGCATTAAGATACGTGGTTATCCCATGTGTTATTGCATTGTTAGGGTGGTACTATTTTGGGAAATATAGAATAAATGTTGACCACACCGTCTTCGATGGTGCGCACGCAGCTATACCTATACTATTCGTAGCGGCATGGATTCCTTCCGTGATAACCGGCTTTATCAAACTAATTCATATTCTTGATCATATACGTCACGCGGTGTATGTTCATTATCTGCAACAATACATCGCACCGACTGTCATCCATATGGTTGAGTTAATATCGTGTTTTGTGTTACCACGCATGATTGAAGGAAGAAATGGTGGCAATATGATGACGATTTCGTTTGTTGCATTGAAAATTATTGATTTGTATCGTCCTTTATTGCACTATATTTGGCGGTCGGCAGGTTACACTCTAATCTCTCAATATTTCTCTGGTGGTGCTATATTCACTACGCTTATTGTGTTATCCACGTTCTTTTTAACATTCAAGATAATCTATCGCTAGGTGTAAGGAACGATGTGGATTAAAACCATACATATTTTTTGACATTGTCTATTGTTATTTGAACTTTCAATACTATAATAGTATTATTTTGTACTGCTACCGTGTGGCCTCAATATTAGATGCTTTATGATCAAGTGACTACGTTAATGACGGAGTATATAACATGTTTAAGTCGATTTCTATATTTTCCAAACCCTAAGCAGTGTTGGTACCGGTGAAAATAAAAAAGGTTCATTTCATGCCATTTATATAGTAGGAACATTTCGTCTGGAATTCGAATCTAAAGCGAGAATCGTGACGAGAAACGGCTTTGTGGTGATCACATTTATAGCCTGCTTGGCGACGGTGTCAACGATTCGTCACCCGTGGTTGGACTAGTATTGGAAGTCATTAATTGCAAAATAGAGTCTTGTGATTGGTTGTCATTGTCGAACATTGATAGAAACATGGTTGTCTTACTGTCGACTTGGTCATTCCTATGGCTTTACTTGGCGGTTGGAGTAGTGGGAGCAGTTACTACGGGATGTAGATCTGCATGTGACCCTACTTGTGCCTGTTCCAGTGGGGATATAGCAATTGATACCTCCGTAACATCTATTGTTGATAATGCTTTTGACAGTAATTCCATAATCAGTGTCGACTTTACTGGTTGTTCATTACTTATAAGTATTGGTGATTATGCTTTTCAAGGCAATTCCATATCTAGTGTTGACTTGTCTGGTTTATCATCACTGACAACTATTGGTGACCGTGCTTTTGATAGCAATTCCATATCTAGTACTGATTTATCTGGTTTATCGTCATTAACAACTATTGGTAGCCACGCGTTTGCGTTTAACTCAATAACAAGTGTTGATTTATCTGGTTTATCGTCATTAACAACTATTGGTAGCTACGCTTTTTCTGTTAACTCAATAACCAGTGTTGATTTATCTGGTTGCTCATCACTGACAACTATTGGATTTTTAGCTTTTTATGGTAATTCCATAACCAGTATTGACTTATCTGGGTGCTCCTCATTGACGACTATTGATCAATATAATTTTTATGAGAACCCCATAGAAAGTGTTGATTTTACTGGATGTTCGTCGTTAACAACAATCGATGACTACACTTTTTACAGAAAATATTTAACCAGCGTTGACTTGTCTGGATGCGTATCGTTGACAACCATTGGGGAACGTGCATTTGACAGTAATGCTATAACTAGTTTTATCGACTTATCCGGATGTTCCTCGTTGACAACTATTGGCACCTACGCATTTTACAATAACTCTATACCTAGTCTTGACTTGTCTGGTTGTTCATTGCTAACAACTATTGGTGATAGTGCCTTTAGAGAAAACTCCATAACTAGCGTTGATTTATCTGGATGTTCATCATTGACAACTATTGATGGGGGTGCTTTTCTCGAAAACTCCATAACCAGTGTTGATTTATCTGGGTGCTCTTCATTGGTATCTATTGGTGGTGGTGCTTTTCAAAGAAATTCGCTAACCAGTATTATCGATTTTTCTGGTTGTACAACATTGACAACCATTGGTGTTAGTGCTTTTGCCAATAATTACATTACCAGTGTTGACTTGTCTGTTTTTTCATCATTGACGAGTATCGGTGGATTTGCATTCAACCATAATTCCCTAACCAGTATTGACTTGTCTGGATTGGTATCATTGACAAATATTGGCTTCTGGGCTTTTAGCAATAATTTACTCACAAGTGTTGATTTGTCTGGTTGTTCATCGTTGACAAGCATTGGTCAGTATGCATTCGCTTTTAATTCCATAACCAGTGTTGACTTCTCTGGTTGCTCGTCATTGACAACCATTGGTATCTTTGCTTATTTCACTAGCTCCATAACCAGTGTTGACTTCTCTGATTGTTCGTCGTTGACAACCATTGGTAACTATGCTTTTCATAATAACTCCATAGCAAGTATTGACTTGTCTGGATGCTCATCGTTAACAACCATTGGTGAATATGCTTTTTACGATAACTCCATACCAAGTGTTGATTTGTCTGATTGTTCGTCGTTGACAACCATTGGTTAATACGCTTTTTATAATAATTCCATAACCAGTGTCGACTTCTGTTCATGTTCTTCGCTGTCAACAATTGGCGACTACGCGTTTTACAGTGGTTTCATCTTAACCAGTATTGACTACTTATCGTGTCCTTCATCGTCCCCTTCTGGTGACGACACGTTGACAAACAGTGTGTTCAGTGTATACTTTGATGCCTTTGACACTTTATCCATTGGGACTAATGCCTTCGGGATCGTATCGAGTTATCCTACTAGTCAACCATCTGCAGCAATTGAATCGTGGGGGCAAGTTGTATGGGATCAAAAACGTCATCGCCAAGGTGGTATGTGCGAGAATGCATGTTCAGGACATGGTACCTGTGAAAAGAATTACAATTGTAACTGCTTTCGAGGTTTAGATGGTAACGCTGAATGGACTGGACCTGATCGCTCTCTAAGACTATGTCCATATGACACAGCATGGGTAGGGTATGTAGTCAATGCGAATGATCTGCATCCTTGGGCGGAGTGCTCTAATAAAGGTTTATGTGATCGTAAAACAGGTTTATGTAATTGTTTTACCGGCTACGAAGGCATTGCATGTCAACGTACTACCTGTCTCAATAATTGTAATGATCATGGTACTTGTTGGCAAGAGAAACACTTGGCATCTAAAGCAGGCCGCACGTATGAAGATCCTTGGGATGCTCTCAAACATGTTGGATGTTTATGTGATGCTGGCTATCGAGGTCCTGCGTGTGATTTCAAAGAATGTCCATCTGGTGCAGATCCATTAGCGGGTTACGGCAATGAAGCTGGTCGTGATTGCTCAGGTAGAGGTATTTGTAATTATGCGGAAGGATTGTGTGATTGTTTTAGTGGGTTTTATGGTACTGCGTGTCAATATGCAACCACGTTGCAATAGTATTTTATTTGTTAGTTAGAGCACCTAGCTTCGCCTAGAGGGGTACAGTGATGATAGAATAATAGCTAATACATAATGTCTTAACGAGAGTGCAGATACACAACTACGTGGTTTACTGGATTTTATTTCCGCCTTGTTTCTCACAGCATTGAATTAGTGCATTAAGTTGACCGGAGTGCTATTACGAAACAATAAAATACTAGCCGTTACATTTCCGTCAAATTTATATTTCAAATATTCAAATTGTTTGTATTTTTGTCATAAATATTATTATTTTTACCAATTATTCCTTTGGCAATTGCCATTTTTAACGGCTAGATTCCTCTGCTCAACAAGGCCGCTCATGCGGCCTTCAACCGATCCAGAAGATCCAGTAAGTGAGTGAGTACTGACTGTAAGTGAGTAAGTAAGTGAGTGAGTAAGTGAGTGAGTAAGAAACCATGTCGCGAGAAACACTCTTTGATGACGTTTGCAGTGTTGATTTTTTACAATTCAAATTTGGTATGAATTTATTTCCATTTGCATCATAAGATATATAATGATACATAATCAAATGAAACTGAAATTTTATGTTTGTTTTATTTGCGTGTTTTTTTATATTGTTGCAAAACTTATTATTTATTTACTGATTTTAATGCTTATAGGTGCCAGAGGCTATCAAGATCAATTGTATGATTCTATCGCTAAAACTAATGTATTAAGTGGTAAGTAACTAACTCGCTCACTTACTCATATACTATATCGTTTACTCAGTAACTCATGTACTAACTTACTCACTTACTAGGTGTAAAAGTTGAATTGGTTCAATTAAACGCTTCTCAGCGCATCGTTTGGGTAACACACAATTTTCAATTTCTAGGTGGTTCATTAGGTTCATCTGAAGGTGAAAAAATTACAAAATCATTTGAATATGGTCTTGCAAACAAGATTCCTGTCGTAGTTCAATGCAAAACTGGTGGCGCAAGAATGCAAGAAGGTATTCAACTCACATTTATTTACTTACTTTCATTTACTCACACTTATTCATCCGTTATTTAAGGAACCTCTTCATTAATGCAAATGGCCAAAGTGAGTGTAGCCGTTGAGGCATTGCACAATGCCGGCATTCCATTCATCTCCGTGTTAAATGATCCAACATATGGAGGTGTCTCCGCATCTTATGCCATGCAAGCTGATGTAAAAATTGCTGTTGCTGATGCTCGTATTGGCTTTGCTGGTCCAGCTGTCATATTAAACACTATGTGTGAGGCTAACCAAATGAAGTATGATACCGAATGCCCAAGTGACTTTCAATCGGCTCAATATTTATTTGATCATGGTATCTACTCACGCACTCACTCACTCATGCTGACTCACTCACTCACTCACTCACTCATTTTGCTGTATAGGTCAAGTAGATATCATCGTCCCAAATGAAGGTAATGTGCAACAAAGTATTGAAAATTTAGTGGCCAATGTTATTTCTACGTTATCCAAGAACAATTTGACTGCGCAGAACAATACATTACACCAAGTTGTTGTTACTAATAACGTGAATAATGATTGTTTAGCTAACAACAATGACGAAGCTGATCGTTCACAAGTATTTAATTACACCCGATCCCGTCAAATTGACCGTCCTCAAGTACAAGATATTATTAATAATCATGATATTTTTACTAATTATATTGAATTATCTGGTGATGGTAAAGTTGGTCGTGATGTATGTATCCGTGGTGGTATCGCATTATACAAAGGATTAGGATGTGTTGTTCTTGGTAATTACAAAGGACATACACCACAAACTATGCAAGAAGCTAATTATGGTATGGCATCACCACATGGTTATCGTTTTGCTTTACGTTTAATGCAATTAGCCGAGCGATTTAACATGCCAGTGATCACATTGGTGGATACCGTTGGTGCCTGGCCCACATTTGATTGTGAATCAGATGGTCAAAGTGAAGCGATTGCTACCAATCTAACCGTTATGGCGGGATTAACGGTCCCAATTATTACACTTATGGTTGGTGAAGGTGGTAGTGGTGGTGCATTAGGCATATGTATGGGTAACACCATTGGTATGTTGTCTGGTGGTTACTTCGGTGTTATCTCACCGGAAGGTGCTGCATCCATTCTTGGTAGATACAAAGATGATGCACAAAAAGCCAAGCAATTCCCATTAGATTGTCAAGAATTAGCAACGGCTCAATGTATTTATGCCTATCAATTAAAAGAAATTGGTGTGGTAGATGAAATTATATGGGAGTCCGTGGCTGTTGCAGAAACATATCAATCGTATCCTATCTTAACGAAACGTATTAATAACTTCATCACCTCGTCATTATTAACGTTATTACCAATGAATACGGATGAAATTATTTCACATCGTTATAAGAAATTTAGATCACTAGGTACTTATTCTATCTTGAATGAGGAGGAGAGACAGGCGATGATTGCATTAGCTAGTAGTAAGAAAAGCGATAAACCATCCAATTCAAGTGGTGGCAAACCAGTTCCAAGCAAGTTAATTACCTTTTTAGCCAATGAAATTGTTAGTGGTGAACGTTCTCGTTATCGTAAATTATGTCCTACACCATGTCCAACTGTTGTGCCTGTTATCCCTGCTAACATTACTCCAGTGAAGGCGGTTATCCCTGGCACAGCAAAGCATGTATTAGATACACAAGGAC
>JACCDO010224337.1_pt1 | contig 10459 bp, 14 predicted proteins | sample 7446101 | NCBI WGS metagenome assembly JACCDO01 (sample SAMN15323440, study PRJNA562643) | freshwater metagenome | isolation source: river surface water | place: USA:Blue River Watershed | collected 2017-08-16
GTTTTAGATTTGTATGAACTATTTTTTAACACATAATAATTAATATTAATGTTAATAAAATTTTTTATAAAATTATTTAATTTATTAACAGTAATATTTTGGTAATTTGATATATAAATATTTGTTTCATTAAATTTTATTCTGTTCATATTTGGTATATATGTATAAAAATTTGTTATTAAAAAGTCATCATAATTATTTTCATTTGAACTTAAACTATTTTTTAAAAAGTTTAATGAAAAATTTGATCTTTTTATATCATACAAAAAAATCTCTTTCTGTTCAAAAATATTTATTCTTTCATTTGAATTATAAATATGAGAATTTAAAGATAGCGTACAGTCTTGATTTGTAAATAACACATATCCTAAATCATCAGTGTTTTTGGTTATATCGTAATTTAATAAAGTTATATTTGAAGCATTATAAAAACAAATACCCAAAATAATTATGTAATTTGCTATTTGTGTATTTGTTATATTAAATTTAAAATTTATTTTATATTTATTTATGTAATAAGTATTTGTAAATCTTGGTGTCCCCTTAAAATACAATGTTATTTTATCTATTCCAAATCCAAATACCAGATTATTATTATCTGAAAACATGTTATTAATTGACAGAATTACTTGTGAAGATGCTAAATATTGTGAACTTAAAATAAAAGGATTTATCATTAATAAAGTTTTATACAAATACGAATTTATTGTAAAAAGTAAATTATTACTATCCGTTTCGTTATAACTTAATATATCAACATATCCATTTACATAATAATTCTTTGTCATTTGATATATTGATGGAATATTTAAAATAGTATTATCATATGGGTTATATTTAAATTTTGTATTGTTAATATATTTTTTTACATAAGATAACTTATTATCTAGACTAAAAGAATAACTTTTGTCTTTCCCTGAATAACTTGTATTATTATTTATATACTGATTATTTAAATTTTTTAATGTATATGAATTTTCATTAGTTATTTCATAATCTAAATTATTAAAATATACCATTGAAATCTCATTACAACTTATCATAATACTACCTGAATTTAAAGATTTTAAATAGTAATCCTCAAAATTTTCATAATTTTTTTGTAAATACTTTAATAACTCTACCTTGTTATTTTGATTAACATAATATTCTTCCCGTTCCATATATTTATAATCAATTTTTTCATAATACTTTATTATTTCTCGATCATCAAAATCAATTGGATCAATATTTTTATCAATATCTCCGTTTGGTTGACTTATAGAAAATATAAAACTTCCTAAATTTCTTCCAAGACCAACTATTTTTTCGTTCACTGGTGGGATATTTATATATGGATAAATATAAACATTTCTATATTTACCTTCGTAGAATACAGTTGAATTATAATTATTATAATTATTTATTGTTTGATTATTACTGTCCTCACTTGGATCTTTTTGAGTAAAAAATAAATAAATTATTTTTTTTCTTGTTGTTAAATTAAATGACACATCTGCACAATCTAATTCCGCGTAATAAAAATTCTTTTCTTCAATTAAATTTATGTCATAACCTATTTGTCCTATTAATGTTTTTATAGGAATTGTTAAAATTGTTGATTCATTTATTTTATCAAAAGGTTTTCTTTCTATCGCTGTTGCAAAAAAATTAAAAAAGTATGTTGAAGGTAAAGTATAATTATAAGAAGGAATAGGAGAGGGTTGAGATGGAGATTTTGGTAACCCATATAATAAATATTCAGGTGAATTATAATAATAATATTCTTCAGTAGTTTTACATTTAATATTAAAAACAAATATTGTTGAATTTATTGAAATATATGATGTATAATCAACTTTATCCATTGACTGATAAATTTTATCTTTTATAAATAAATCTGGTGTATATGGTGCCAGATCCATTCGCATATTGAATTCAGACATAATTATATATATAAACTATTTTTATTATTAAATTAATTTTTATATATCAAATATATATACACCAGTCATAATGATTGATAAAGATCTCGCTATTTTAATTGCTATTGTTTTACTTTTCTTATTTATTAAAGATATATTATTAATTGTTCTAATCACATGTGTTATTTGTATTTTATTACATTACGGTATTGATGACACTACATGGAATAAAATTTTTAATGTTTAATATAAAAAATTGATTTTTTTAATTTATAGTATACATTACTATATTATAAATTAATTATATAATAAAATGTCAGAATTTTTTGCAGATAATTATCAAACCTCTGAATCAAATTCAGATAATCAAGATTCCCAATCAATTCTAATTATTCAACCAACGGAAACTGTCCAAATATCTATGTCTTCAAATCCTATCCAAATAGAAAACTTACATTCTAATGAACATCAAATTAATGAAATGATTATTGAAGAAAATGTAGAACATGAAGAACACGAAGAACACGAAGAACACGAAGAACACGAAGAACACGAAGAACACGAAGAACAAGAAGAACATGAAGAACATGAAGAACAAGAAGATGGAGAATATTATTTAGAAAATATTCTACCACAAAATTTTGTTCAACATATGAATCAACAAGTTGAAAATAGAGTAAACGAAATTATGTCAGAAGCAAATAAAAATCTTTATAATTTTAATGAAGAGTTAATGCAATTTATTGAAATGTGTTATCTAAAAAATTTACAATATGATGATGATGATATTGATTCAATTAGATACACTATTAGAAGTATATTTAACTCTACAACTAATTTTCAAATAAGTTCTTTGGTTGGAGGAATTATTTATTATGGAATTTCTGGACTTAATACAGTATTTGAAAATAATTTTGAAATTGTTAATGAACTAATTATTAATGAACTTAAAAGTTGTCTTAGAAGAAGCTATCTTTTTACTTATATGATAACAATGGGTCAAGGTAATATGGAAGATGTAAAGCTAATTTTATCACAAGAAGAACTTGACAAAATTCCTTGTCTTAATTATAAAGATATTGAACAATCAAATAAAGAATCAAATGTTAAATGTGCAATTTGTCAAGACGAACACAGAGATAATGATGAAGTCAGAAAATTACCTTGTAACCATGTGTTACATAAAGACTGTATTGATCAATGGTTAACTAGTCATTCTCATAAATGCCCTTGTTGTAGAAATCCAGCTGGAATCCATACAACAAAAAATTAATTTTTTCATAAATTTATATATATAATACAAAATATTTTGTCATATAATTATATTATGATTGAACAAAAAGGTAATATTGAAATTACACAAAATGATATACAGAAACAATCAATTAATTTAGATATAAATAAAAATAAAATGGTTGTACAACCAATTAAACAAAAAAATTCTCATAAAACAGAATATAAAATAATTCCTGTAGATAGTAATAAACTATGTTTACTTGATCCTATTTTACTTTTTTGGATAATATCAATTATAGGAATATTGTTGTATATTATTGGACATAAAATAAAATCTAACTCGAATTAAGTTGATTTACAATATTTATTTATAATTGTTGTTTACATAAATTTTTATATAAACATATTTAAAATGTCAAAAATAAATAATGACACATATTCGTCATCTAAATTTGATGACTTATTTCTTAATTATAATGGATTTGGTAATATAAATAAATCTACTATTCATGTTATAAAAAATAAAAAAAATGAAATAAAACTCTGTGATTTAAATTCTTCTTGTATAAAAATAGAATTTGATATAAAAAATAAAAATATTTTTAGTGGTAATATAGATATTTTTAATTCAAATAACGATCTTAATGATATTTTTAATGTTCAAGTTATTAATATTGAAGAAAATGATGTTTATAATACTGATTCAGATAATGATACTGAAACAATAACTGATTCAAATAATAATTCTAACAATTGTAATATATCTATAAAAAATAACTCTTCCAAAAACAATAATGATAATCAAAGCTATTATGTAAAAAATAAATATGAAAATTTTCAAGAAATATCATTAAAAGATAATACTGATTTAAATTTATCTACATCTGATAATTTAAAAAAATATTCAGAAGATTTTATACAAGAATTATTAAATTATCATACATTGGTCGTTCTGTTTATTTTAATATTGTTGATTTATTTTTTAAGAAAATAATAAATATAAGTATTATATATAATAGTTATAATTATGTCTGATGACTCAAATAAATATTATACTAAATATAATAGAGATATAAAATCTATTAGAGGAGCTGGTGTTATTACAAAAAGAGGACCTCCTGATACTAATGAAACTGTTGGAACTATTCGTGAAATTTTAGATGATGATTTAGAAGCTACTCCACCTTTATATCCAAGAACATGGCAATATGATTCTGAACAAACTAGTGGATATTTAAATGAATTAGATTATTTGGATTATGTCCCTGATATTGATAAATATTATTATACATCTCAACAAATTGATGATATTGATGTACGTAGAGATAAACCAACAAAAACATACATAAAAAAAATAAATAACAATGAAATTATTCAATTACCCCCACCTTTAGTAACAACTAAAAGTAAATTTAAACCAGATCTTTCTGAATATGCTATTACAAAAACAACCAGTAAAGAAATTTTAAAAACTGATGATTCAACTAAACCAGTTAAATCTGAAGATGAAAATATTAAAAAGAAAAAAGATTCAACAAATACAAGACCAGATTCCAATAACAATGCTGGTGAAGATGAGTCAGAATTTGGTATTGGACAATCTGATATAAATAGAGATTGGTATGACGGTAGATATGCATATTATTTTAGTCCGAATAGTTTAAAATCTATATATCCTTGGGCCAGTTATTCACCAGTAGCTCCTTATTTAGGATCTAATCAAGGATTACAATTTATTCAAGACACACAACAAACAAATATATCATCTAGTCCAACTCAAAAAGTTGATAATCCTAATCAAGATCAAAACGAATTCTTTTCAAATATAGTAAAAGATAGTAGTAAATCTAATTACAATCTTGATATCCAAAATATAAATATGTTATATCTTGCACTAATTTGTTTATTACTAATAATATATTTTATTCGTAATAAATAAATATATAACTAATATATAAATATTTTAGATGGAAGATGTTATAAATAATAAAAAATCACAAATTACTCCTAATACAATTCACATATATAATAACAATTTAATAAAAGATGATTCTAAAGATAAAAAAAAATCAGATCATGAATTTAAAATTTTTGATAAAATCAATAAAGAATCTCAAATGATTTTATCAAGTGCTAAACCAAGTTATTTTGTAACACAAACACCAGAAAATCCTTATACTTTATTTTTATGGTTACTTGTAATACTTATTATAATTTTTTTAATTGTTGAATATATAAATAAAGATTCAAAAGATATTGAATATTAAATTTTTCAATATATTTTTTATAATACTTAATTATAAAATAAATAATTTATGTTTGAAAAAGAATACTTTTTTGTAGATGAAAAAGAAAAAATTAATATAGACAATGGTGACTTTAGAGATATAGATATTAGAGAACTTAGAAATATAAATATTTGTTCATCTAATTTATATAATAGTGTTATTTATCTAGTTTTAATTGGAATAATTATATTTTTTGTTTGGTTTGTTTCATCAAGGCCATATATTCAAGAAGAAAATTTAACTGTGAAAACTACTCCATTTTAATCTATAATATTTTCTTACTTACAAAAATATTTTTTTAATATATATAATTATATTAAATGAAATTGGAATTAGATCCTAATGATCCTGATTTAAATTGGAATTTAGCATTATTAATCTCTATTATAATTTTACTATTTATTTTATTTAATTATGGAATCACATTAAATAATAGAATTATTGGAGTTAATACAGGAGATTTTTTGAGGAAACCTGGCTCTTAATATTGTTTTTTTTCTAATTTACTAACATCAGTTAATTGATTTGATAATTCATATGCATATTGTTCAAATGGATGTTCATATTGTGAAATTATTTTATCCCATTTTTCTAATGTATATGATTTACTTTTCTTATCATAATCATCATATTTTATTTCTGTTATCAAAAACCATTGAATATTAATTTTTCTTTCTGGTCCTAAAAACAATACCCCATAAAATAAGTTATCATTATGTTTATATACATATTTAAAATCCTTATATATTGTATCTGGATTTCTTACAATCATTTGAGTCATCAATTTATCAATATTATATAAATCCAAAAAACTAAACATACTATCTGAGTAATTAATTTTAACCCAATTCCTATCTTTTCCATAAATATAATCTATCCACCCTTTTACATTTTTTCTTTGTAATACATGAATTCTCTCATGTATTAAAGTTTTAGTTAAATTATAATAGCTTTCAGAATTTTTACTATCTGATAAATGTTTTAATGGAAGAAAAATAACATCTTCCATCGTAAAAGGTAAATTCCACATCATATTGTCATAAATAAAAATTTTCCAAACATTCGTGTTATTTGAAAGAATTGGTAATTTAGATTCCATTATAACTTTATTTGCCAAATTAGTAGAATCTAAAAGAATATTATAAAGTTGTAAATCATTAAATATATTTATACCATTAATATCAACTTGTCCAACATATTTATATTGCTGTGATGCATCTATATTTGTTAAAAAATTAGCAAACATATAATCTACCTCACCAGGGTTTAAAAGCACAATTGTTAATTTTTCTTCAAAGTTTACATTAGCTATATTGTATTTATTAAAAACTTGAGCTAATTGAATATCATTTTCAACTAAATCCATTTATATATTACTATATATTCATTATAGTAAAAAATAATTATAAATTATTTATTAATCATTTGCAAAAATAATTGAAATTTATTTTAAATAATGTAAGTATTATATTATTATATGCTATTAAAATGAGTTCAGATTTTAAGTTTTTAAACGATTTTGAGTGTGGATTTGGAGGCATTGATTCTGGAGGTTCAGGAGGATTTGGAGTTCCTCGTGATGATAAAACTTTTTATTTCGCTATTAGAGAAGATCATCTTGCTGATTCAAATTTTAGATATAGATTTTTTGATATTTCTATTTCATATTCTGGTAAACATGGCAATAGAACAACTTATTTTGAAAATTCGGAATATTTTGCTGAATCAATTAAATTACCAAGTGAATATTTTGCAAAGTATATTGGTGGTAGACTAAGTTGCTCAACAAAATTTGACACAGACAAAAAATGTCAAACATTTAAGGGAGAATATGATTTTGATGATATTAAAAAATATTTTTTTGATTTTATTCAATGTTATGTAATGTGTTCTCAATGTGATTATCCTGAATGTTATCTAAAGTTAGATGATAAAAAAAATCTTACAAAACATTGTCAATCATGTGGACAGGATTTTAAAGTTAATTATAAATCTAATGATAAAGCTTTTGATTTTATCGAAAAAAAAACAAAATCAAATCCAAAACCAAATCTCTCTTGAAAATATTAGTTAACTTAATTTATAAAGTTAATTTTTTCTGCTTAAAAGTTTATTTAATAATATAAAATTAATACTCAAAGTATTATGTTATTAAATGATAAAGTTAAAAAAGATATATTTTTAAAATTAAATGAGATTATTGATATACAAGATGAAAGTTGGAATAAATTAGACTTTCAAATTAAAACAAAAATTATTCATCATTTTTGTAATTTTCTAGGATGTGTATCTATTTATAATTCAAATAATAATTTATCAAACAACATAACAATACCTTTAAAATCTAATAAACCAAAAAAACTTGTGGAATTTATGGGTATAAATAAAAATTATAATTCTAATCTTTTTTCAGAATTTAATAAAACTATGTTAGATTACACATTTGTGTTTAGAAATATTTATAAAGTAAATGATTCTAATAGAAAATATTATACTTTTAATAATTTACCTAAACAAAATTATAATGAAATTTTGTCTTCTATTAACAATATTGTTTATAATTTTATTTGTAAATATAAAAAATTTATTTCTACAAGTAGATTTTATAATAATATACTAGGTTCTAATCAAAAAAAATTAATTATAGAAAATAATCATCCTAAAGATTTTAACATCCAAATTGAAAATCATTTTTTGTTTGTAAAATTTTCAAATGATATTCAATTAAAATTAGAACTTTTTTACACTTCTGATAAAATAACTAAAAATATTCCTGTTAAATATAATATAAAACTTATTAACGAAATATAAAATAATAATATACACTAAATTTTTATTGTATGTTTATTATATAATCATGGAAGTTCCTTTAATATATCAAGCTGTTCTTTTTGGTGTTGTAACTGTTCTTATTGGATTATTTCTTTCTGCTATTTTAGGATTTTTAAAACCTGAATTACCTTTAGAATGTGAAATATGGGATAAATATTATGTTATGGAGGTAACATTCTTCTTTACAGGTATAATCATTAGATATCTTATTGTAAATCCAAATATTAAATCATATATGGCAGATTTATCTTAAATAAATTTTTTATTTGTATACTAATTCTTCAATATCTTTTATTTCTATATTCGATTTTATTTGATTTGTGTCTAATAAATTTGCAAAATCTTTTCCCAAATACAAAGTATATCTTTTACCAGATTCTAATCCAGTTGAATTATTAGTCCATTTATCTAAACTCAATACTAAATTTAATGATTTTATTCTCCCTTCTACTCCGCAATATTTTTTAGGTCTTAGTCTTGCACCTGTTGGATGTTTAATTCTCCATTCACAACTTAATGCTTCTTTATGTGATTCAAATCCTGAAATAACTATTAGGTATTCCCATGGACCTTTATTTTTGGTTGATTTTGCTCCCCCTACTAATTCTCCATTATGTTGTCTTATCCTCCTTTTTAAATCATTTGTTGATCCATTATATGTTTGATTATTATAAAACGGATTATTGCTAAATAAAATATAACAGTAGTATTCTGATTTTAATTTGGTTTCTTGTATTTCCATTTATTGTATTATTTAATTATATATTATTATCTAATTAAATTTTATTCTATTAATCTTCTACAAATTGGACAACGACTTCTTTGTGAATTTACTTGATTTGATGTCATCCATATATTTATACAATTAATACAAAATGAATGAGAACAATTTAATATTCTTCTAGATCTTAAATGTCTTGTTCGAAAGCATATTGAACAATCAAATGAATTTGTTGAATCATAAACTGGACTTGATATATTAAAATATCTTGATAATATATTTGGCTGATTTGATTGATTTTGTTGATTTTGTTGATTTTGTTGATTTTGATTATTAACTGGTCTTATGTAAAATGCTGGGAAATTTATTGAAAAAAATTCTATTATACTTACTGTCGAATTTGTATCTATTGCTGGACCATTTTCACTTAAAATTGATCCCACTGGAACTATTTCATATTCTCTTATACCAAAATTATTTAATACCTCATTATTTATTTGATTTTTTAATTCGCAAAATCTTGTTTCTAGACTCAAATTTTTATTAAATTTTTCTCCTGTAGTTGTTAACTTGAATGGTATACTCATTTCAAATTAATTTGTTCTTGTAAATATGTTAGTATAGATACAGCGATGTTTTAACGCATCGAAATAACTGGTCTCCCAGTTGTTATTTAGATTAATATTTCTTGGATTAGGTTAATTTAATTCCCTAATCATAAACATTAAATATCAATTTTTATTTTGTTTTGAACAAAAAACTTCTAAAAATTGATTTATTATTATATAAATAAATAAATCTTATTATTATATAATATACAAAATGATGTATCTTAAATCATTATTTAGTTTTATGTTAATAGGATTTGCTTTTGCAGCTAGATCTTTGCGAGGTATGAGTTATACCTCAGATGCATTAGCTGATCAAGTTGTAAATTTACCTGGGCTTAATAATGAAATTAATTTTAATCAATTTTCAGGTTATTTTAAATTAGGAGATTCTGATAAACATATTCATTATTGGTTTGTGGAATCAGAAAATAATCCAGCAACTGACCCTATTGTGTTTTGGACAAATGGTGGACCAGGTTGTTCTGGTTTACTTGGTTTTTTAACTGAACAAGGTCCTTTTAGACCTAATGAAAATATGGGTTTGGATATGAATGAATGGAGATGGAATAAGATTGCTAATGTTATATTTTTAGAGCAACCAATTGGGGTTGGTTATTCTTACTCCGATAACACAGATGACTACAGAATTGGAGATGAACAGGCTGCTAAAGACAATTTACAAGTAGTTCTTGAATTTTACAATAAATTTCCTCAATATGCATCAAATCCTTTATACATTAGTTCTGAAAGTTATGGAGGTCACTATATGCCTACATGGGCTTCTGAAATTGTTTCATACAATAAAGAAAATAATTTTAAAATTAATTTCAAGGGTTTTGCTGTTGGAAATCCTTATACTGATTATTA
>JACCDO011873719.1_pt1 | contig 10459 bp, 14 predicted proteins | sample 7446101 | NCBI WGS metagenome assembly JACCDO01 (sample SAMN15323440, study PRJNA562643) | freshwater metagenome | isolation source: river surface water | place: USA:Blue River Watershed | collected 2017-08-16
GAGCGATACGGGTGTATTTCGATAGTCCAATAAGTTTATTTGCGGCGATGATGCCAATATAAGCAACGCCTGTGACAGGCTGATGATGGTGACTACACATACTACGAAGTTCGCTACGAACAACAAGCATACCTTCATATCTATCTTTAGCATCGTTTGGAAAAGCAGTAGCATCTGGACTTGGCTCATATCTTCCACTCATGATTTCGTTAAAATACATTTTAGCAAGACGTCTTGCTGTACCTTGACTGTTAGGATCTGTTTCTCGATCAATTAACAAACGGTCTAAAACTAATTCAAAAGCTTCTGTAGCTTCGTCAATTAGTTTGTGCTTCATTTCTTCAGTGACGTATTCTGAAATATTGTCACCTGCCCAGAAACGTTTTTGATCACGTTTCATTTTAAAGCGGATCACATCAGCAAGGTATGCTTCTTGATAACCACCGTCGCCTGCCATGGCATCAAGTGCTGTTTCTTTTTTATCTGTCAATTCTAATTCTCCGAGTTAATGACGTGGATGTCATGTTTAATTATTTTAACATCTCTAATAGATTGTCGCAACTGAAATAATGCTTAGTTAATGCATCTACCTGTTTATTTAGGTTTGGAATAAACTTTTCATAATTATCCATATATTGAATAATCTTATGACATATTTCTTTTCTATGCATTATATATGCTTCCCAACTCTCGGTCCATTCGCTTGGGTACTTGAATGTGTCAAACGCCATTTCACTGTAGCTCAACCTATCTGGAACCATCGGTATAGCATCTACCAATGCCCCTTCATACCAACTGATACCTAGAGTTTCTTGTAGGTTAGCACTAAACACTAGTTTAGCCTCACCTAACATATTATGATATTCGTTTTTAGTCAAAGGATATTCTTGACAAACTTTAAAATCATATTGTGGTAAGTGTTGTCTTAGATCTTCAAATATTGGTAGTTGTTTTTCTGGAGCGATTCGATGCGGGAAAAGAATAAGATCACGTTTAGGCATGTTTTTATACATCAACAGAGCATCGTGCATATATTCCATAGGCCAGCCACTGCGAACTATTTTTCTTTCTTGAATAAATTCTTGGATAGTATCGTCGAATGTATCATCTAATAAATTATCACAGAACATCTTAATATGAAAGTCGCTGGCAAAATAATTATGATCTATAGCAGCAAAGAAAGATTTTTCAGCATGTCTTACCCAAGCAGCATCTCCGATAAGTCTTCCTAAGAAATCTTGAGGATCATAACTGCCGGCATGCCATAGAGCGTGAATTACGACTTTGATGCCAAGCAATTCACTCATGTATTTTAAGTTTATGATACCAGGATGCCAAGCATCAGTAAAAATAAAATGATCCCCAGACTTAATTGCTCCGGATGTAAAAAGCCTACTAAATTCTTCAACTTGACGAGACTTATAGATATTAGTCCCCCCAAAATTAAGAAAGGCGCCAGGAGTAGTGGCTTTAGGAATATCCTCAGGACCACTAATAACTTGAACATCATGTCCTCTCTTTCTTAGTAGAGAAGGCACATGGGACTTCCATTGTCCCGTGTACCTTGTTTCTACAGCTTCTAGATCAACGAGAAAAACTTTGGCCATTGCGTTTCTCGAATCTTGGCTTATTGCCTTGATATGGTCTTCGTGGACGCTTACTTGCTAGGTAAGCCTGATAGTTTGCAGAATCTTTGCGATAAAGATCTGCTGGATTAAAATCGCAGAGTTCAAATCTGCAATAATTATGGTAGGCTTCAAGATCCTCCCATACTCTCACAACATCAGGACGATTTTCGAAATATTTGTAGTCCTTGTAGTTTTTCATCTTTGTTTCCTTTAATATTTGATGAATGAACCATTTTCTCCATCTTCGGAGACCTCAATCCAAATCTCGCGACTTGGATACTTTTTGCTAATAATGTCATATAAATCATCTGACATCATTTCGCAACTCTTGTAGTCAAGGCTTAGAACGGCACCTTGACCATTATACAGCGACTCGAGCCATCGTTTGAATTGGATGAACTCGATGTCCCTGTCATTGTGTTGCACACTGATCCACACCCTGAAATGAAAGATATGACGATGAGGGTAACCAAGGAACGATACATCGTATTCATCTCCTGTTGCTAAGTTAGGATCTGTTAGTGCGGCTGGATATTTGTGAATACCTTCTTTGCGGAAAGTCACCCAAATCATTTTATTGGGACGAACGTCTTGTCGAACAATCATACTGATAGTAATCCTTCGCAGAGTTTTTTGATTTCCTGTCTAGACATATGAAAATTATATGTACTAGCCGATGCAATTTCACCTTTGTCATTAATACATTCTTGAATGATGTCAACAGCCAATAATCCAGACGGAGCCACGGATTCCCAGGATTCTACACGGATTCTGAATGCTGGTGAATCCTTAACAGTAATATTTTTAATCTTTAGATCTGGGTGTTTCATCGCTTCAGTGCCTCCATCATAACAATCTTGCCTAATGCATCACCTAGGTCTTGATCTTCGGTAATGACATGCATGGTGTGAAAGCTACGATCTTTGATTTGATCGTAATTACGAGTCTCTACAACATAACCACCGGATGCTCGATAAATCTGTAAACGCATGCCTTCGCTAGATAGTCGATCTGCTTCTACTAGCTGTGGAACATCTTGTTCGTAGTCATCATTGTTTAACCAATTACGAATACGTTGTTTGAATGTAAGTTTCACTTTTTGTTTCCTAATTTTACGAGCAGGCCTAATTGCTGTTACTTTAGCTTGATTAGTATAGGCTGCTGATGTTAAACCATAACCGCTCATTTGATTATCTCATCTTTGCCATATTGATCCCAATCGGTAAACTTATCTCTACCCATTAGATCCTGTAGGTTATGGCACCAAACCCCAGGATTAGTTGCTGCAAAATCTTTGTCGTCAATCTTAAGTGTAGCGTTATAGCCTAGTTGATTAATATAAGGTAATTTTACACTAATCTGCGGAATAAATCTACGCTTTTCGGTTAAACCGCTCTCAAGCAATCCCTCCGTTTCGCGGACATCAAAATCTAATGTACACCAGAGATCATATTCACTGTCTAGGCAAACATAAATCATGTTTTCCCAAGAGCGCCATCCTTCAGCATCATTTACACCTTTGGTATGAAAACTTTGATTAGCACCAAAGTAGATGTGCGTTATGTGCTTGCTCTCGTCAGTATATGCTCTAGATTCTTTTACAATGTCTAAGATCGTATAAGGATCATGAACACCTACAACAAATAGAGTTTTCATTCCGTAGGCAGGAGTCTTTTCTATTTCTATTCCTGTGAAAAACGTAATATCTGTGTCAACACCTGTAGCATAATCTCTTTTCATTAATCTTCCTTGTAATCGATTACGTTACCGTCGTTATCTGCACAGATGATACGTACTTGATTGCCGTCCGAATCTTCGATAAGAATTGGTCCCCAAATCCAAGCCTGGGTTTCGTCTAACATCCACCCTTCTTGATTTTCTAGTATTTCATAGATACCTTCTTCTTCGAACAACTCTTGAAGACGCTCTTGTTCTCCTTCATCTATTTCGTCTGGAAACACGATATCTTCCCAGCAACCGTCCCACATACTTTCTAGTTCTACGTTTTCGATGTTTGATCCCGGGCAATCATACATATTGATGCTGTCTTTTTTGCCATCACCACCTGGTACAAAGTCGAATTCTAGCTCGGGAAGATTGTCGTCTGTGGTTTCTACAAAAAAACTAGCACCTCTGTAACCAGTTTTACGCACGATAGTCATTCCATCTTTGTAGTACTGTTCGTGCTCTTCACAAGATTTTTTATAGTAAGGTGAAACTTTCCATGTCGCCATGTTACTTCCTCTTAAAAAGATTTTTGATTGTGTTAAAAAGATTAAGATATCTTGTTTTATATGGATCAGATAAAATTTGATCCGCTAATGAAGGATGATGCGGACAACGTCCTTGACGCCAGTCACAGCTAGGGCTGTACTCTTGACCGCAGGTTTGGCAGTGTTTTGACATTATCTATCGTCGTCGTATTGAATAGTTTCGTGATCATGTTCCCATTGCAGTCTAATAAGTCTAGCAATTTCGTCTTTATAAAGCAACCTCTGTTTTTTCAATTCAGACAATTTTTCGTCTGTAAAATTACCTGATTTTTCCATTTGATCGATTTGGTTATCCAACAGTCTATGTGTTTCGGTTAGAGTTTTGATACGATTTTCGTACATGATATCTCCTTATTCTGGAATCAACTTGTCAAGTTCTTCGTCTTCTCTTTCATCTTCGTAGGCCGCTTTGTCCTCCTCTCCTTCTTCGTAGAACAATGTGTTAGCGATACTCTTAACACCTCCACGTAAACGAGCACCTTCCACACCATTTAAGAATCCTAGTGTAGTAGCAGTTTCAATCATCTCAAATGCTTCATCTTTGGTTTTACATTCAAAGAGTTCAGTGACAAACGAATCAAAATACAGAATGTTTCTCGGAACCCAATCTGAAATCTCATCGCTGTAGTCATTGTCTTTGACCTTAGCACGATAAGTTCTCCAATTCATTCTTGGTTTGTTCAATAGTTCAATATCCATTAATTGATTGGCACGTTGTACAGCTTTGATATGACATTCAACATTATGACCCATCATTAGAGCATATGCAAAACTATCCCAAGAAGTTTTACCTTCTTTGCCAATCTTGTTTAGCATTCCTGGTGCGTAGTGGCAAATATCTGCGATCGTAAGTCTTCTACCAACCTCGGACTCGAAAGGAAAAGGTATATCGTGCCGTCTGGAAAGACTCTTATTATCCGGGGCTTTATCCATGATAACACTCCATCGTTTAGGGGTGTGTTGGGCGTTAGTGTATACCAATCCGTGAGCTGTTGCGATGAACGGTGATGCGCAGTCAAATGAGATTGTAAAGTTTTCATTGATATGCTTTCTAATTTGTCTTTGGATACTTGTAAGGTAACAACTCCAATCCAACTGTGCGGTACCCAAGAAGTGCATCCAATTCTTGCCTTCCAACATACCGTCGAACTTCATAGTGACAAGACGCTTAAGAGTTACAGGCATCTTGCACATATTGGCACCGCCCATAGCCCAACCTTCTGCGGCTTTATCACCGTAAATGCTGTTATCGCTGAATTTTTTCACTGCCTGATACCAGGCTTCAGCAGTTTCCCAGTTTGAACCCTGTAAGACATTCAATAGTTTTGTTCCGCCATTAGCAACGCCTACTCTATTCTGGATAAAGTATTCGTTATTAAAACAAGTTTTGTCTAGACAATCGTCAAATGTTTTAAGTCCTGTCTTAGGACTATGAATATGATCGCAGGCCCAAGTCGGAACGTCTAGCATCATAGACCAATCAGCAGTAACATCTAACCAGGTAAGAATCTTTTCGCGAACTTTGTTAGCAGCAGGACCTTCGAAGTTCTGCCAGTCGAATTTGATAACACCTTTACCGATCTGATATCCGCCTGAGTCACCGAGAATCATAGTCTTTGAACGATCACGCTGTTGGATCATTAATTCTTGATCTAGACTTTTTTCGATATCTAACTGCGCATGACCTGCTGAATATAGAGCATACTTGTAATAAAAATAACCTTGTTCAGGATTTAGAAAGTTCATTCCTTCGATACCGCGATCAAAATCTTTAGGTATACGATCAGTAGGAACAAATTCTTCTTTGCGCTGTTTGTCTACATATGTAGAATAGAAAGAGCTAATTGCTGGTAAGTATACCGCATAGTCTTTTTGTAATGGAGTTAAATCAATTGGTTGTTTGCTCATATTCTCTCGCTAAAATTGCCGTAAGTTCTAATCTTGTCTTTGCCTGTTCTAATTGTTCTAGTGCGATACGAACAGCTTCATTATTTGAAGCAAGATCATACCAATCCTTTTCTTGTTGTATTTTCTTTAAAGCCCATTCTATGGCCTTTTCTGCATCCGGATTTAGACTAACAGATGCGCTGTTTCCTGACATAATCCTCCAGCTGGTGCCGTCATAGACTTCCATCTGTCGACTATCACCATTGAATCTCAACATACCCGAACTAGGTGCGCTCATGCTGAAATAGGGATCGTTGTTTGATCCCATATATGCAGTAACATACTTGGATGATTGTGTAAAAGAATTAATCATTAGGCCGCTTGTGCTGGAATGATATATTTGTAAGTAGCAAGTCCGCTGTCTAGAGTAATTTGAATAGCACCTTCGTTTGACAAGCTCATTTTTGTATTGTTAACGTCTGCAATCTTGAGGATGCTCAGGATTGGTAGCACCGGCCAAGTCCAACCTCGATCTAGTTTACCTGCGACATTCTGTGCAAACACGAATTCACCACCGTGCGTCGAAGCATCACCGAAGATAAACTTCAAGTTGCCACCGTCAGTCTTAGCTAAGAACGTTGGATGCTCGTTATTAGCACCTGCCTGGAAGTTGAACCGTTGAACAGCGGCAACTGTAGGTTCAACATCTACGTCCCACTTAACTCCACGGAACTTAACAGTCTTCATCTTTTCATTAATGATTTCCTGATTCATGAAGCGATAGTCGTTTTTAAAATCGCCGTCTTTGTTTTCAAAGTGGATGCCAACAGGAATAGTTTCGCTATTTCTTTCTGCGAATGTAATATTGATCTTGGCATCATCTTTGTATTCGCTACCATCTAACAGGTATTTTAATTTCTGTAGTTGTGGCATACCGAATGTGCCCAACATGTCAGGATATGGATTAGCAGTTTCTGCCTCCATGATCACTGAACGATCGTCAGCCATCGAAAAGATCTGTGTCTTATCTTCTGTGCCTGTGACTTTGACTGTGGTTAAAAAGCCTAGATTTTGCGTGTGGCTTACGATGTCTTGTAAAATGTCTTTCATTTAGAGAGTCTCCATGTATATTAAGATTATATTTAGATCGTGAATAAAAATCAACCTTGAAATCATTCAAAATCAAATAATTTGCTGAATGTGTTGTCGGACCTGGTCGAGCTGATGTCCCATTCCAAAACACCAATTAGGTTTTCTAATTTTTCGTCGATAACCGTAGTTTCCATTTCGCCATCGTCGAATGGTAAATCCTTGAACCATTGCGGTAAACGTAGTTCGTCTACAGGATATGCCACAGATACATAACCCATGGGATTATCTTTGAGTTTGCAGACAATAACTTTCATGCCGTCTACGATCTGCATGGAATATTTGTCATCGAACATCCTACGTAGAGTATTCCAATTCAAGGAAGCACGAACGTGTCCTGGCATGTTTGCTTTACCTGCTTTTTTCTCTTTAGCAGCATATTCTGTAATATTGTTGGCACGTTTCGGAGAACCTTTCTCCCATCCCGGGCGAGTTTTAAATTCTGTACGGAAGTCAGTAATAAATTCCAGCACTTCTTCTTTAGCTGCACCGTTCAAGACTTTGGTAAGAACATCACTTAAAAAGTCTTGAATAACTACCGGAGTATCTGATCGTTTTAAGTCGAGCCCCATGGCTTTGATTTTACCAGAGCTGCCACCTGTGTCTGCCCTTTTTCCTTCTTTGTCATAGTAGAGGACTGCGTATCTTTTTTTGGTGATGAATAGCCCCTTGGAAGCAACAATCTCGCGACCTGCTTTGATGACTTCACCTCTGGTTCTGGGGACATGGAATGCGTCTTGCATGAATTTAACGAATGTGCCATTTACTGCTTCTCCTATGGTATCATAAAGTTCTACAACAGATTCTTTGGTCCAAGGCAATATACCTTTTTCTACTTCATTCCGTAATGTACTGTACGCTGAAAAGTAACAGCTATCTGTATCACCATAAATTACTGCTCGACCTACATGATTATATTCGCCAGTAATTATTTCATTAACTTTTGATGCCATGTGTTTGGCAATCTGTCTACCAGTAAGAGTTGTTGATTGTCCGATTCTGTTATCAAAGAATCTACAACCAGGATTAAGGATGGCCCCGTACAGTGAGTTGAGATTAATCTTTTTAACCAACTGACGTTTGTCCCAATATTCTTCTTCAATTTTATTACCTGCGGCAATACACTCTTTGAGTTTAGCCTGCATTTCTTTTCGTTCTTTATACCAACGTGCCAATAATCCAGGGATGATACCTTCTTTTTCATAGGTGAAGATAGTACCATTAGCACTCAGCATCCACGGTTGATTTGAATCAAAAATCAAATCATGTATCTGTGCGGCACTAAGGGTATCGCTACCTCCATTCTCCCAGTCTATAGTTATCTCTCTACTAATTTCTCGATTCATAACAGAAAGATATTCTACACTACCAAACATTCCTTCCCATGCTGCTGCGAATGATTTACCCTTGCCCATTTCTGCAGCAATGTAATCTTTAGTTCCATCTTGACGTAATTGGCCAACAATGGTTTCTGGTCCCATATTCAACGCTCTAATAGCGGAAGGATATAGACTGTTAATATCTAGAGATCCGATCCATTCATGGATGCCTTTCTTAGGATAAGCAACGTAGGCACCTGCCGCTTGTGTATCGCCTCGGTCGTCCATCTTGGGCCGATTGGGGACGATCATACCTCTACGATGTGCTTCATTGATAATAGCCTGTTCAGTCACAGCTACAGCACCCATGGTAGTCTGTAGCAGAACTGTATTCTCATGTGCGATCTTATTTGCTAGATCTAAGAATTTTAGTTTCTTGTCTAGTTTATCCAACAATGCACAGTCTTGTCTATTATACTCGATGAATTTTTTAAAATCATTGTTATAGAGTTGATCTAATGTTCCTTCGTAAACAGTCTTGTTTTCACCAATCTCCATTTCACCGATTGCGTCTAGTCGATAGGTATGTCGTTCTTCATAGGTATATTTTCTATAAAGTTCGAGATAGTCAATGTGAACTCTGCCAATAAGGTCATAGGTCACTGCCGTCTTACCAAATTTTTCGTATTCACGCTTTTTAGGATAGCAGTCCCATAGACAGAATCTACGAGTATCTTCTTTGTTTAAGACTTTGATAACACGATTAACTGTATACGGAATATCGAATCCTTCCGAATTCCACCCACTGAGAACATCTGCATCTTCGATAAGATCTAAAAATGTATCCAGCATGTCTGCTTCTTTTTCAAAAAGCATTGTATTAGGGAAATCTTCTACAGCCTTGGTAGCTTGTTCCATGCTCATAGTCTTTGGAGGAATGGCGAGACACACTAGTGTATCCATCCACTGTAGATGTACAGCGATAGCGGTAATAGGCATAAATGCATCATCTGGTGATGCATAGCCTCGCTCTGGATCAAAGTCTACCTCGATATCGAAGAATGCTACATTTAGTTTAGGAGCATCAACATTTAGATAATTATCTTCAAGACAACGATAGATAGGATTGATATCTGATTCGTATAATTTTTTATTTGAGTGTATGGCTAATTCTTTTCTTAGCTCTTTGATATTTTTACAACTTACTCTTGATAGAGTTTCACCAAAAATCGAAGTATGTTTACCTCGTGGATCTCTGTAGTAAAATAGATGTTTGGCAGGATAGTCTTTGTAATGTCTATTGCCTTTGTCATCGCGCTCGACAACTAAGATGTTGTCGTTGTCGCGATCATAGAATGCGTCAACGTAGCTCATTTATTCTCCATGCGATTTTCGGCTCGCAAATACCAATGCAATCATTTATGGCTGATTAAACCTTACTCACAGTTATTTACCCGCGGTAAAAAAGTCTGCTATTTTTTCGCTGAAAATCGCCAAATATAAAAAACCTACCATTAAAGCCCACATCGCTATACCCATGGCGAACCAACTTCCAATTATTTTGGAAATAATGGTTATCATTGTGCAATCATCCTGACCAGTCCGATAGTATCTATAGTTGTTAAAAGTACATAGTTAGCCAGCATGCCAAATGATTTCCTAGTATAAGCAGCCCAAGCATACATAGCACAACCAGCAATCCAGATAGGGTATAAAATGAGTAGCGGAGGAGTGGGTACTGTGAGAGCCATAGTAACGGAGCATCCAATCGATATAGCCCATGCGATAACCTCCACCACAAAACGGAACGGGTGACTGTTCCAATCATCTTTGATCCAATCAAATGTAGGTTTTAATAAATCAATCATTCAGGTAATCTCTTAGTTACTCCTAGAATACCCTCAATCTCTTCCCACTCGGCTTCGTGGTCTTTCCAATTATCTTTATGTGCGATACGGATAGCTTTATTAATAATACTAGGTTTTACTTGTAGTTCTTCTGCTACTGCTTTGACTGTTTCTTTGAGACCTTCTTGTAGATCTTCTACTTCTCGAAGGACATTAGATCCTTCGTTGATCAATCTTTCTAATTTTGCTTTCTCTTCCGGACCATAAATCTTAGCCATATAATAATTCTCCTTATAGAGTTATTATATAGTCATAAAAAAAGCCAGTCAATCAATGACTGGCTTTTGTTTACCAAA
>JACCDO010028407.1_pt1 | contig 10457 bp, 11 predicted proteins | sample 7446101 | NCBI WGS metagenome assembly JACCDO01 (sample SAMN15323440, study PRJNA562643) | freshwater metagenome | isolation source: river surface water | place: USA:Blue River Watershed | collected 2017-08-16
AATGGCGCAGCTTCTGGCACGCCAATTCTGCACGTCCATTCTTGAGGGCTCGCCAGTAATCCATTTACTTTCGCCATTGGCTAAGGCTGTGCGTCCATCCAAGCTAGCAGCAATTTTGACGCGGACGTGGGGTCTGTGTTGCGTCATACGCGTGACAAAGCCGATATTCAACTCACGGGCTTGTGCTTCCATTAGGCCATGTTCAACGGCAATGCCTGCAGCAGCCAAGTTTTTAAGGCCAGTGCCAGCCACCTTAGGGTTTGGGTCTTGCATCGCGGCGACAACACGTGCAACACCCGCGTCAATTAAAGCATTGGCACAAGGTGGTGTGCGGCCAAAATGGCTGCAAGGCTCTAGGGTCACATAGGCCGTGGCACCTTTGATGTTTTCTGGAGATTTTTGCTCGGCATCACGCAAGGCGATGATTTCGGCATGAGGCTCACCTGCCTTTAGGTGAGCGCCTTGGCCGATGATTTGGCCATCTTTAACGAGGACACAGCCAACACGGGGATTGGGTGAAGTTGTATTAAGGCCTTGCTCGGCGAGCCTGAGCGCAAGGCTCATAAAGTCGTAATCATTCGCCAAAAACTCACTCTTCGTTGTCATGGTGCGTTACTCATCAAAAATCACTCCTTACATATCAGCTATATGCGGCGTCATGATTTTGGCTTCGTGCCTTGCCTGACTTAGAAGATTGAATTTTTAAAAGTCTTTGGCACATAATTATTTGATATGTCTAGAGATCGCGGATGACGTTATTAAAGTCATCCACATCTTGGAAGCTACGGTAAACCGAAGCAAAACGAATATAAGCCACTTTATCCATGGCCTTGAGTTCTTGCATCACGCTTTCGCCCAAATCACGGGCATTTACTTCACGCTCACCTTGCGCCAAGATTTTTTGCACGATGTGCTCAATGGCTCGATCAACATATTCTGTTGGCACGGGGCGTTTGTGCAAAGCGCGGGTGAAAGAGCTGCGTAATTTCTCGCGGCTAAATTCTTCACGATTGCCATTTTGCTTGACCACTTGTGGCAACTGCAAAGCGGCCGTTTCATAAGTGGTAAAACGTTTGTCGCAAACACCACATTTGCGACGACGGCGAATAGAATCGCCTTCGTCATTGACGCGTGAGTCGATCACTTGCGTATCGTCAGCGCTGCAAAATGGGCATTTCATCTAGATAAGACCTTAACGCTTTTAAGCACCATACACGGGGAACTTAGAAGTCAAAGCATGCACTTTGGCTTTGGTTGCCGCAATCACAGCTTCGTCTGTTGGGTTGTCTAAGACGTCAGCAATCAAATTTGCGACCTGACGTGCTTCTTCTTCCTTAAAGCCGCGTGTGGTAATGGCTGGCGAGCCAATACGGATACCAGAAGTTACAAATGGGCTTTCTGGGTCGTTAGGGATAGAGTTTTTATTCACAGTAATGTGTGCCAAACCCAAAGCCGCATCAGCTGCTTTACCTGTTAAGCCTTTAGGGCGTAAGTCCACTAAGAATACGTGTGATTCTGTACGGCCTGAAATGATGCGCAAACCACGTTTTGCTAATTCTTCAGCCATCACACTCGCATTTTTCAACACTTGGGCTTGGTAAGTTTTAAATTCTGGTTGCAAGGCTTCCAAGAAAGCCACTGCTTTACCAGCAATCACGTGCATCAATGGACCACCTTGTAAACCTGGGAATACGTAAGAGTTCAATTGCTTTTCAAATTCAGCTTTCGCCAAAATGATGCCGCCACGTGGGCCGCGCAAAGTTTTGTGTGTAGTTGAAGTCACAAAGTCAGCGTGTGGCACTGGGTTTGGATAAACGCCAGCAGCAATCAAGCCAGAGTAGTGCGCCATATCTACCATGAAATACGCACCTACTTTTTTAGCAATCGCTGCCATGCGCTCCCAGTCGAAACGCAAAGCGTAAGCAGAAGCGCCACCGATTAACAACTTAGGTTTGCATTCAACCGCAATGCGCTCCATCTCGTCGTAGTCAATCTCTTCTTTGTCGTTTAAGCCATAAGGCACGATATTGAAAAGCTTGCCGGACAAGTTAGCTGGTGAACCGTGAGTTAAGTGGCCGCCATGACCCAAGTTCATGCCCATCACGGTGTCGCCTGGTTTTAAGATAGAGAAGTAAACCGCTTGGTTAGCTTGTGAGCCAGAGTGCGGTTGCACGTTGGCATATTCAGCACCAAATAACTTTTTAATGCGGTCAATCGCTAGTTGTTCAACTTGGTCAACGTATTCGCAACCGCCGTAAAAACGTTTGCCTGGATAGCCTTCAGCATATTTGTTCGTGAGTTGTGAGCCTTGCGCTTCCATCACAGCAGGGCTGGTGTAATTTTCAGAAGCAATCAACTCAATATGTTCATCTTGGCGTACACGCTCAAGTTCTACGTATTTGGCTAAATCAGGATCGACAACGCTCAAGGTTTTTGCTCGGCTAAACATGGTTAACTTTCTATTAAAGGCTTAAATTGAAAAAAGACTAAATTTGAAATGTCGCCATTTTAACATATCAAGGTCATTTTCACTTTCCCTCTTAAATGGTCTTGCGCGCTATAATTCCAACCATTAACACGCATTTATCAAGGTGGAAAATCAAATGAAATGGACTGATGTACAACAAATCGCAGAAGCTTTATACGACACTCACCCTGATGTTGACCCGCTGACTATTCGTTTTACCGATTTGCATGCTTGGGTGATGGCGCTGGATGGCTTTTCTGATGACCCAAATAAATCAAACGAAAAAATCCTTGAGGCGATTCAACAAGCTTGGATTGATGAGGCGTAATGCAAGTCCCTAAAGAGATATTCAAGGCTTATGACATCCGTGGCATTGTAGGTAAAACGCTGACGCCCGAAATTGTTGAAGCGATTGGTCAGGCGCTTGGCTCAGAGGCCTTGGATAGAAAACAAACCACAATCTGTATTGGCTACGATGGTCGTTTATCAGGCCCTGAATTGGCAGGTGCTTTATCAAAGGGAATTCGTCAAGCCGGTGTGAATGTGATTCAGCTTGGCTTGGTGGCAACTCCTATGGTGTATTTTGCGGCTTATGAGCTAGGCACGGCTTGCGGCGTGATGGTCACGGGCAGCCATAACCCACCTGATTACAACGGTCTGAAAATGGTGCTGGCGGGTGAAACGCTTTCAGGCGCAACCATTCAAAGTCTGCGCACCCGAATTGAAACTGGCGATTTAAAGACGGGTGAAGGCAAAGAAAGTCATCACGATATTGCGTCGGCTTATATCGCTAAAATTGCCAGTGATGTAAAACTTGCGCGCCCGATGAAAATCGCTGTGGATTGCGGTAACGGCGTAACAGGGGCTTACGCTAAAAAACTTTATGAGGCGCTTGGCTGTTCAGTGCAAGAATTGTTTTGCGAGGTGGATGGACATTTCCCAAACCACCATCCAGACCCATCTGTTCCTGAAAACTTGGATGATTTAATTACGGCGCTTAAAAATGGTGATGCCGAAATTGGCTTGGCGTTTGATGGCGATGGTGATCGTTTGGGTGTCGTCACGAAAGACGGCAATATTATTTATCCAGACCGCCAATTGATGCTGTTTGCTGAAGAGGTGTTGCAGCGCAACCCCAAGGCCACAATTATTTATGACGTAAAATCTACGCGCAACCTTGCACCTTGGATTAAAGCGCGCAACGGCAAGCCTTTAATGTGGAAAACAGGACATTCTTTGGTCAAAGCTAAAATCAAAGAAACCAGCGCGGATTTGGCTGGTGAGATGAGCGGGCATGTGTTTTTTAATGATTTAGTCGATAGCAACAATCCAGCTAAAGGCCGCCGTTGGTATGGCTTTGATGACGGCCTTTATTCAGGTGCACGTTTGCTGGAGATTTTAAGTCGCGTACAAAACCCATCCGCGACTCTAAATGCATTGCCTGATAGTGTGAGCACACCAGAACAGCATATTCAAATGCAAGAGGGCGAGCCGCACACTTTAATCGCTCAGCTACAAAAAAAAGCGCATTTTGAAGGGGCGACCGAAGTAATTACGATAGACGGCTTGCGTGTGGAATATCCTGATGGTTTTGGTTTAATGCGTCCATCCAACACCACGCCAGTGATTGTGTTGCGCTTTGAGGCTAATTCCGAAGCGGCGCTTCAACGTATTCAAAACACTTTCCGTGATGTGATTCTAAAAGCTGCGCCACATGCCAAATTGCCGTTTTAGTTTTAGGTGATGACTGTCGGCGTATCGCGCCCAGTTCTAGCTTTAAGCTCGGTTAACTCAAGCGCGATTTGAATCATCTCCGCCAGCAAAGTTTGCGCATCTAAATCGTGTTTGCTGGTGTCAGGCTCAAACGCTTCTAAATAAATGCGCAGCGTGGCGCCAGCCGTGCCTGTGCCAGAAAGTCTGAACACAATACGTGAACCATCGGTGAATAGCACGCGTAAGCCTTGTTTGGTGCTTACGCTACCGTCAATCGGGTCGGTATAGCTAAAGTCGTCACAGTCTTTTACCGTGTAGCTGCCTAAGGCTTTGCCTTTAAGCGAGCCAAATTGTTTGCGCAGATGGCTAATCACGCCATTCGCGGCTTCTAGCGGTAAGTCTTCATAGTCATGGCGGGAATACACATTACGCCCAAATTGCAGCCAATGGCGCTTCACAATTTGTTCAACCGATTGGCGTTTAATCGCCAAAATGTTTAGCCAAAACAGCACCGCCCACAGCCCGTCTTTTTCACGTACATGGTTAGAGCCTGTGCCAAAGCTTTCTTCACCGCATAGCGTTACCTTGTCGGCATCCATCAAATTGCCAAAAAACTTCCAGCCCGTTGGGGTTTCGTAACAAGGGATATCCAAAGACTTAGCAACCATATCCACTGCGCCACTGGTGGGCATGGAGCGCGCTACGCCAGCAATCCCTTTGCTATAGCCTTTTACCATCTTGGCGTTGGCGGCAATCAGCGCAAGACTGTCAGAAGGCGTCACAAAAAAGCCTTTGCCCAAAATCATATTGCGGTCGCCATCTCCATCGGATGCAGCACCAAAATCAGGCGCATTATCGCCGTAAAGAATGTCGACTAATTCATGCGCATAAGTGAGGTTAGGGTCGGGGTGACCATTGCCAAAATCGGGGAGGGGGGTCGCGTTCGTCACGCTATCCGCTGGGGCGCCAAGTCGGTCAATAAAAATGGCTTTAGCATAAGGGCCAGTCACGGCGTGCATGGCATCAAACTTCATTCTAAAGCCCGATGCCAACAAATCTTTAATCGCATTAAAGTCGAATAGCGAGTCCATAAGCTCGGCGTAGTCAGCGACTGCATCAATCACCTGTACTTTCATGCCAGCCAAATCAGTTTCACCTATTGTATCTAGGGGTGCATCAGGTGCTTCAATGATTTTATAGCTTTCAATAGTTTTGGATTTCTCAAAAATCGCTTCAGTGATTTTTTCAGGGGCAGGGCCGCCATTTTCGGTGTTGTATTTAATGCCGAAATCGCCATCTGGGCCGCCAGGGTTGTGGCTGGCCGAAAGAATAATGCCGCCAAACGTTTTGTATTTACGAATAATGCAAGAGGCCGCGGGCGTGGAAAGAATGCCGCCTTGACCAACCAACACACGGCCAAAGCCATTTGCTGCGGCCATTTTGAGGATGATTTGAATCGCCTCACGGTTGTAATAACGGCCATCACCACCCAGTGTCAGCGTTGCGCCTTTAGGCGGTGAAATGCTGTCAAAAATACTCTGCACAAAGTTTTCAAGATAATGCGGCTGCTGAAACACCGTCACCTTTTTACGCAGGCCAGAAGTGCCTGGTTTTTGGTCAGAAAATGCTTGTGTGGGGATGGTTTGAATATTCATGCTCATCACGTCCTAGCGGATATTGTTTTTGTTGCGCTTAAGTTGACATGATAACGCTTTGTCTCGATAATTGCGCCCGTCTTGATGACATCCCCAAAAGGGAGATTAGCTCAGTTGGTAGAGCAGCGGACTCTTAATCCGTTTGTCCGGGGTTCGAACCCCCGATCTCCCACCAAATTTTCCCTATTTTCAACTTCATGATTAGCGATGTAAGAAGTTGTAAGAACCCTTTAGTTTCCGTTGATATATTGAATGCTGAATAAGTAACCAACAGGTTACTTCTTTCGCTCCTCAAGCCCACCTAAGCCGTGGGCTTTTTTCGCACTTTGCTTGCCTATTTATAGGCTTAGCAAATTGGCGAAGACCATTGCAGTTGTGGGCTTAAAGTAATATCTTTAAGCAATATGCAAGTTATCTTCAGAATTGGAATATTGAGTGTCCTCAAATAAATCAAATTTGTCCGAACCCAATAATGGCAATCGTCTAGCGCTTAAGCGGGTAGCCATTGATACCTATCGCGAAAACGTGGCTTATTTACACCGCGATTGTGAGCCGTATCGTGCCGAAGGATTTCAGGCTTTGTCTAAGGTGGAGGTGCGGACTAATGGGCACCACATTTTAGCGACCTTGAATGTGGTGGATGATGACTGCATTGTGGGGCCCGATGAGATTGGGCTTTCTGAAGAGGCCTTTAAACTGCTGGGTGTTGCCGAAGGTGAAGGCGCTTATGTTTCGCCAGCTGAACGACCAGCTTCGATGGAAGCTTTATTCCGCAAAATTAATGGCGAGCGCTTAAATAAAAGCGATTTTTTAGGCATTGTGAAAGATATCGCTCAGCACCATTACTCCAAGATTGAGCTAACAGCCTTTGTGGTGGCAACCAATCGAGGCGAGATGGATCGCGAGGAGATTTACTTTTTAACTGAAGCAATGGTGAAGTCAGGTCGTCGTCTTGATTGGAAAAAGCCGATAGTCGTCGATAAACATTGCATTGGCGGTATCCCTGGTAACCGTACTTCTATGCTGGTGGTGCCTATTGTGGCGGCTTATGGCATGTTGTGCCCGAAAACGTCATCACGTGCGATTACTTCACCAGCCGGCACAGCCGATACGATGGAAGTGTTGGCAGATGTGGATCTGCCTTTTAAAAAGCTTTCTGACATTGTGATTAAGCATAATGGCTGTTTGGCTTGGGGCGGATCGTCTGATCTTTCTCCTGCTGATGATGTGTTGATTGCCGTGGAGCGGCCTTTGTCTTTGGATTCGCCAGCGCAGATGATTGCTTCGATTCTTTCTAAAAAAATTGCCGCAGGCTCTACGCATTTGGTGTTGGATATTCCGATTGGCCCCACCGCAAAAGTGCGTTCTATGCAAGATGCGCAAAACCTTAAGCATCTGTTTGAGTATGTGGCTTTGCAAATGAAATTATCTTTGGATGTAGTAATTACCGATGGACGTCAGCCTATTGGCTTTGGGATTGGCCCAGTGCTAGAAGCGCGTGATGTAATGAAGGTTTTAGAGAATGATCCAATGGCGCCTATGGATCTGCGCCAAAAAGCCCTGCGATTGGCAGGTCGCTTGATTGAATATGATCCTGATGTGCGTGGTGGCGAGGGTTTTGCGATTGCGCGGGATATTCTCGATTCAGGGCGAGCGCTGTCACAAATGAACGCCATTATTAAAGCGCAAGGCTCTAAACAATTCGACCATAAAAATCCGCTTTTGGGCTCTTTGGTGCATGAGGTAAAAGCCCCAAGTTCTGGTGTGGTGGTGAATATTGATAATTTGCAAATCGCTAGTATTGCCCGTTTGGCGGGCGCGCCTAAAGTGCCTGGTGCTGGTATTGATTTGGTTTGTAAATTGGGAGACCAGGTTGAAGCTGGAGACACTTTATACCGTATTCACTCAGAGATTCAGGCTGATTTTGCTTTTGCCAAAAAGTTATGCGAAAAAGCCAGTGGCTACCAAATAGGCCGTGAAGAAGAAATTCATCACGTGTTCGTGGAGTTCTAATGGCTGATATAGGGTTGTTGTATTTTAAGGCTGAAGCAACGTCGGCTTTGGCTTTGGCCGAGCTGGCGAATCTGACGCCAGGCTTAATCGAGCGACACGATTTTCCCGATGGCGAATTTAAGCTGAAATTGCCAGCAGCGCTTGCAAGCAGCGCAGTCATATTTCATGGTCTGGATCGCCCGAACGAAAAACTGGTGGAGTTGTTGTTTGCTGCAAAAACGGCGCGACAGCTTGGGGCCAAGCATCTGACTTTGGTTGCGCCGTATTTGGCTTATATGCGCCAAGATATTGCCTTTGTTTCGGGTGAGGTGGTCAGTCAGCGCATTGTCGGTGACTTACTCGCCTCTTTATTTGATGCGGTAGTGACCGTTGATCCGCATCTCCATCGCGTAGCTAACTTAAGCGAAGCAATTCCTGTTAAAGAGGCGATTAATCTGAGTGCTGCGCCAATTTTGGGTGAATTGGCGGTTAAAAAACGCGACAAGCCATTTTTAGTTGGGCCTGACGAAGAGTCTGCGCAATGGGTGGCACAAGCCGCAAAAGCGCAGCATTTGGACTTTGCGGTGGCCACTAAAACTCGTCTTGGGGATTGTTCGGTGGATATTCAGATGCCATCTATCAATGTAGTAGGGCGTGCTGTTGTGTTGCTGGATGATATTGCGAGTAGTGGACATACTTTAGCTCGTGCAGCAGAGATCTTGCTGGCGGCCGGTGCTAAAACGGTCGATGTGGCAGTAACGCACGCTTTGTTTGATGAGCAATCAGAGACCGTGATGATGAAAGCTGGGATTGGTCAAATATGGTCAACGGATTGTGTGTTGCATGCAAGCAATGCGGTGACTGTGATGCCTGCGATTGCGCAGAAGTTGTTGAGTTTATGGGAAAGGTTTAATAATGATTGATTGGCAAAACTTTACTCCAGTTAATGCTGCTTCTGGCGGCGTTCTGATTGGTATTGCGGTGGCTATTCTGCTATTTTTTAATGGTCGAATTGCAGGTATTTCAGGGATTCTTGGCGGTCTGTTTAATTTTAAAAAGCATGACACTGCTTGGCGTTTGGCTTTTCTGGCTGGATTGGTTTTTTCAGCGTCTATTTGGTGTTTGGCGGCTGATCTGCCTGCCATTCAATTAGATGCAAGTTTAAGCACAATTTTTGTGGCGGGTATTTTGGTGGGTGTTGGTACTAGTTTTGCCTCTGGCTGCACCAGTGGACATGGTGTTTGTGGATTGTCGCGTATATCACCACGCTCTTTAGTGGCGACCTTGATTTTTATGGCCACAGGGATAGTCACGGTGTTTATTGTTCGTCATGTGTTGGGGGCTTAAGTCATGAATCATCATTTAAAAACGATTTTGTTCGCTTTTGCTTCTGGCCTTATTTTTGGCTTAGGTTTGATTTTGGCTGGAATGGCTAACCCAGCCAAGGTGTTAGGGTTTTTGGATGTTGCTGGCACTTGGGATCCGTCTTTGGTCTTTGTGATGGCGGGTGCAATTGTGATTGGGTTTGTCGCATTTTTGGTTGCCAAAAAAAGAACCCAAAGCTTTTTAGGGTTACCTATGCAAATGCCTACTAATCAGCTCATCGATAAAAGGCTGGTGCTTGGTAGCGCGTTATTTGGGATAGGTTGGGGTTTGGTAGGCATCTGCCCAGGGCCTGGTATTGTGCTGCTAGGTGTGGGGGAAATAAAAGGCTTGGTCTTTGTATCGGCATTGTTGTTGGGCGTGCTGATTTTTAGACTTATTGATCGTTCGCGTTAGAGTCAAAAATAATTAGAAAAATAAAAAGCCGCAATTTGCGGCTTTTTATTTGGATTGCTTGTGTAGACTAATTAGCACTAGCCTCAGACATGAGCTTGCCTAGCTTGCTAAAGTATTTGTCACATTGTTTGGTAGGAGAAACGTATTTAACGCGATTGTCCACCTCGTCCACAATTAACTCCAAATAGCCCTTTTGGCGTAACTTTTTCAGATATCTGAAAATGGTCGAAGTTGATAGCTCGTCGGTAATGTTCATGCTTTCGACGACAGTCATTTTTTTGTTGTTAGACCACGAATGACTTAAAAGCGCTAATAGTCGCTTTTCGATAGGATCTAGGGAAGGCAAATCTGATAGTTGCTCAGTTGCAATCGCGAGATTAATGAATCTCTGATAAACCTCTTTAAATGTAGACATCTTAACGCTCCTCAAAATTTAAAAACTTCATTACTTATTTTTGTTATTGTTATTGCTAAGTAAGATGGTATTTATTTAAAAAAATTCAAGTTAATTTGTGAAAAATGTTAAAAGTATTATAGGTTATCTAAATGTACTGGTGTTTATATCTTCTGGAATGCAAGGGTGGTAGTTTCTACGCGGGCATCACTAATGACTTGGAGGCTAGGTTTCAAGCGCATTTGCAAGGTAAGGGTGCTAAATATACGCGGGCTAACCCACCAATTAAGATACTTGCCCAAAAATCTTTTGCTAACCGTTCTGAAGCGAGCGTTGCTGAAGCGCTGCTTAAAAAATTACCAAAATCCCAAAAGCTGGCCTTTTTTGATTAGGTTTGCGCTAAATCAATCTTGGTTACAAAGTTATAACAAATTCACATACTCCAGAAACACTAAGC
>JACCDO012177988.1_pt1 | contig 10457 bp, 16 predicted proteins | sample 7446101 | NCBI WGS metagenome assembly JACCDO01 (sample SAMN15323440, study PRJNA562643) | freshwater metagenome | isolation source: river surface water | place: USA:Blue River Watershed | collected 2017-08-16
ATGTTTACCCTCTATGATATTAACGAATCCAATGTCCAAATCGCCACACAACTGCTCAAGAAACTCGCACCGGATTCGAAGCCCCACGTGATTCACGGCGACTTTTTGGCCATGGCCCCTACCACCCACCAAGAGCGTTACGACATTATTTTGGGCAACCCACCGTACAATTTACAAGGGACGAAACGAAAGGGGACCAAACGGGTGCATGTAGACTTTGTCAAGGCTGCCCTGCCACTTTTACAAAACGACGGCCACTTGCTTTTTGTGTGCCCCCCCAATTATCGCGAACACGGGTCGACCATGAACACGCTCTTTCGCCAAGACGGTGGACATTTTGTCTACATTCGCATCTTGGGACCGGATGAAACATTAAAAATTTTCAAAATCCAGAGCCGCATTGATATTTTCTTGTACTGCAAGATCCCCAACCCGAAAGCCAAGACCCGTATTGTGGACTTGTACGGCCACCCGAGTCATCAAATCTTATCCCTCGAGCGCCATATTCCCAACTTTGGTCACAGCATTTTCGAAAAGTTGCGCAAGAGCCCCCCTGCCCCCATTCACGCCTTTCGCAATACGGAAGCGACGACCATTCATTGTGCCAAAAGTGGGTTGTCCAACAAGGGCACCCATCCCATCTTGCATTTAATTGTCGAAGGGGGTCGACGTGTATTGAAACGAACCACGCCGCACAGTTTGCAGCACCGCCGCAAGATTTTCTTGAATGGTCTCGGCCTGCCTTATGTGTATTATGACCAGAAAGGCGTTTATGGTCCGTCTCAAACACCGGTCATTATTTTAGACCCGCCCCAAAAACTCGTGCAGTTTATGAAGACACCCTTCTTTACCTTTTTGGCCTGGGCACTGCGAATTACGGGCAACAACAATCTTCCGTACTTGTTTGACGACGTGCCGGCCGATTATGCGGAAGGTCTTACCCTTACCAAAGATGAACAAGCACTGGTCGACAAATTTCAACATTACAAGTTTGACGACAACGATATTCTTATCGATTGTAAGGACGAATGAATATACCGAAAAATTGATTGGATGCGTCAAATATATCCTGTAGCAAACCCATCAAAATGCAGTGGATTCTTGAAAAGTTTAACGCATACACCAACATTGCCAAGTTCTGGGTAAGAAATGCCTCTCCCCAACTTCAGTCGATTGCTCGGCGTCATGACCTGATCAAGGGGCATTTGGTACTTGCCATTATTTTGGATGCCAATCGACACATTGGCCATCTTACGCCCGAGAATCCGCTCCACTGCGAACTTGTCAACATCAATGAAGAGGATGACGAATGTACGGTGCGGATTATCCCCCCTCCTGTACCCAAACCGAAATCCTTTACCCATGCACATGTACCGGTCGTCCAAGCCCATGAACTGCAAGCCGGCACCTACTATAAAAAGGTGATTGGGTACAACAACAAGGGTGTATGGTCAATTGTTCCTTTTGGAGATGGGCATTTTAGAGATTATCCCCTCGATACACCCTCTTGGGCAGGAAAATATACGGGCAAGGAAGGGGATGACCACTATTTCGAACTCAACACGACCGTTCACCGAGTAAAATCTGAAACCTACGTTGCCAAGTACAATAAACACACAAAACGTCTTACGTGGATTGAAGATACTCCAGAAAAACGCCAGTATTATCAACGGTGGGAAAAAGACAAGATTGAATTTCTGGATGACCTCGTGGGAACAACGTGCTTTGTCGTATCGGCCCCTCCCCCCAACGAATCCGAACTTGTGACTCGTGGTCCACTGCTCGTCGGTCATTACTACAGCACCTGCATTGGTCGTAAAGAAGGTCGTTGGCCTGATGAATTGTATTACAAGAACGGTCCCTTGACCTATTTAGGAAAGTATGTAGGGGAATCACGGTATGGTGGAGGTGATGGTGTTATGGCGTTTGCCCATTTCGAAAAGGCGGATGGAACTGTGATAAAGCACGAATACAATTATGAAGGGACGACCGCCTTTTTGGAATGTATCGGTGAAAAATAAACAACCTTTTTAGAAAAAAGGTGCGCCAAAAATGGAAGAAGCCCAAACCCCATCCTATTTTCCCGTAGCCCTTCTTTTTTTTGGACTGGTTGGCTATATTGCTGCCCGTGGGTCAAACACGCAATGGGTTCGTTTGCTCGATATCTTTGCTTATGGCCCCTATTTAATTTATCTTTCCCTCCAAACAAATTACACGTTTTCCACATTCGAAAAATTCCTTCTTTTGTTGATGGGCGCCACCACCATTACGTATAATGGGCGTAATTACTTACATATTTAACATGTTTTTGGCGCACCTTTTTTCTAAAAAGGTGGGTGTTACCAGTCCTTGTGACCCCCGTAATACGCCTTGGCATACGCATTTTCAATCAAATACGTATTGACGTTTTCCCCCTTGTGTAATATGGTGACCAGTAAGCGACCATATTTATCAAACTCGCCGCATTCCAGTCGTACCACTTTTCCTAAAACCCTATCTTCCAGTGCCTTCTTGGCCCTCAATGCCTTTTCGACCATCTTGTCACGCTGTGGAGTCTTCAAATCCGGATGCAATTCAGGCGTATCGACCCCCAAGAGCCGCACTTTGATTTTGTACAAGGTTCCAGACACTGGCATAACTACCCAGCACGTATCGCCGTCATACACCTTGACAACTTTTGCTTTACACACACGACCTTTAAAATCAAATGTCTTGGTATTGTCGTAGGTGGCACAATAGAGTGCAACGGAATTACAAAGACCCATTTTTCCAAAACAAGGGGAGTATGCATGCAACGTTCAAAAAAAAGAATCAATTTTTTGTATACCCGTCAATCCTTTTTTACAAGGTACACATTGTAATTCGAATTGGTTGCGGCAAACTCGCATAGCACCTTGTAATAATCGTCCCAATTTCCACCGGCAAGACCGCATCCAATTCCGTAGGGAATGTACAAATGGTAAGGAGCATTCAACTGCAAGGCCATGTGTCGCAGTGCATTGGTGAAATACTGGAGACGGGCTTCACGACTATCTTTGCCCCCAGGCGACGCCTTTCCTGGGTGAACCTGGCCGTACAAACACGCCACCGCCGCCCCGCTCTTGTCCTTGAAGATTTCGCACGTTCCTGGCACCGCACGAGTTTCCTCCGTGGCACGATGCGTGCGTCCAATGGGTACACGACCCTTGTAGGGGTGCAAACCAGGCCACTTTTTTGCAATGGCGGACGAAAGGCCTGCCACCACGGTTCCACTGCAACAACACTGCTGGACCATGTAATGACCCTCACCAATGGGCATTTCGAGCAAGTCGCCCTGGACAATCGTAAGATTCGTAAGGTTCGTGCTCATTTTCCAAGAAGTATACAAATAAACCCCACCAAATCAATTCAATTTTTTCCAAGGCTTAAACCCTTCCGCTCATCTATTCCAACAGAATGATGAAACTCTATATGCTTGTACGCAACCAATGCGAATGGGAAGACACTGTCCTGTACGACAATGAAGAAACGGCGATTGCCATGTCTCGACAATACACCAATGCACGCGTCGAAATCTTTGAAAAAAAAGAAGGGACCCTGTCCTACGTGCCAACCTATTCCTATTTTGAAAACGGTGTACTTGTGACTCCATAACCCCCTCTCAATTCCATGAAACCTTTTTCTGGGGCATATAGCACTGCACGGCCGCCAACATGGTATCGTCATTTACCGCCAAAGAGTACGCATTCACCCCTTCACGATTCTTCTTGTACGGATTAACCCCCATACAAACCAAATATCGTACACAACTGTACGACTTTTCATGACATGCATAGATTAACAAGGAGACCATGTTAATATCTGGATGTTTTGCTAAAGCCAACTGCAGGCGCACCACGTCGTCATTTTCAATATGCGTAAGTGTCTCCATTTTTGTGTTTACAAGGGATACATCACACATAGCATATTTCCATTCAATTTTTCAATCGCAAGAGTAGAGCCCGACGATGAGTGCAAATATTCAAAAACAGGAGGTGGATATGATAGTGCAATATCGAAATATAATCGACGCAAAAAGCAACTCTTATGAAAAACGTTCCCCTACGATAGATTTATTTACATATATATTATCAACCACGGAAGTATTGAAACACGAGGGGTTTCGTACGGTAATGATTGACAAGATGAATGAATTTTTACGAGCGTTTTCACCCCTTACCCTCGAAGAAGAAAATATCCTCCGTAGTTTGATACAAAAAATACAAAATACATATGGTATGAACCTTTCAAAGGAACCGATATTCTCAATAATGGCTCCACCTTCTACAACAATATCTTTTACGGAAGACTTAATTAATGCCGCCAAAAGCGGTAATTTACAAGCCGTCAAGGATACATACACAAGACTTACGGCTGGGAAAACCAATACACAAAAGAAACAAATCATCAATTATCGACGTGTCAAGGACGGCAAAACTGCACTTCACCTAGCCTATGGATTGAAACATCTTGAAATCGCCAAATTCTTAATTCAAATTGGTGCAGACGTTACCCTTGAAGATAAGGATAATGAGACACCCGTACAATACATGTTGGGATTTCCACCCTACAATATTGCCTTGCTTGAATATACGATTACCCTTCCAAATTTGGATCCTGAAATTGGAAGAGAAATTGCTTCTATACTAAACAAGGAACTCCCTGTCAACACCTATAAACGGTTGGGAATGGGTTCCTATGGTCTTGTAGTTTCCCCTTCCTTCAAAACAAAAAACAATACCAAAGTCACCAAATTCATGTTTCGAAAAAACACGTATGATGAAATATTGGGTACCATGGAAAAAATCAAACGAAATCTTCCCCTTTTATATACCAACACCCAACCGTATCCAGACAAATATACCTTTTCCAATATTGCGACCAACAATGCCCAAGTGGGAAAAATATTGCGAGCCCTCAACCCACGCATCAAAAACACCAACCAAATTTATCCCCTTGTCATGGACAATTTAGGAAAGGCCTTCAATCAAATCACCGATGCGGACCTTCCTGCTCTTGCCGCAATACCCATCAAAACATTGCTTGAACAATATAGACATCTTGCGGATACGCTGATTCAATTGAAGGAAAAAGAGTATATTCACGGAGACATTCGTGAAACCAATATTGTCATCAATTTACAAACTGGAAAAATTACGTTGATTGACTTTGATTGGTTGTATAAAGTACCAGAATTTAAACGTAAGTATCTATACCAATTTTATCCCCACCCACCAGAATTAATCTTTGCAAAAGACAAGGCGTCATACTATTCGAATGAATTTCGAAAGAATAAAACATTTCAAGAATTTAACGATATGATGGACAAACGTCTTATCGAAACTAAAAGTGTATATCAATATGACAGTCTTCATACACTGGTGGATGATATACAAATGGGAGTTCTTAAATCCATGTATAGGGTGACAAATATAAATGAAAAAAATATAAATATAAATACAAAAGAACTTCCAGCCGATTATGGGACCAAAATTCAAACCATGTTGGACAATGCGTATTTACAAATTGATAGTTATGGTCTCGGATATTCGTTGGCCTATTTCCATCGTCTATTGGAAAAAACAAAACCCTTACGACCAGCGGAAGATGCGGCAACCATCGATGCAATCAAACCATGGGTGTATAGGCTTTGTGACCCGTCGTATGTGGACCGAATGTCGATTGAAACCTTTCGTGCAAACATTGAAGGGGAATACCAACGATTATTCCCCCCAGCACCGGTACCTGTTCCAGAACCGGTTGTTGCTCCCCCAAATATAGTCACCCCTGCACCAAAGACCCGAGGAAGAAAGAAGAAGGCTGTCACAGTGGTTCCACCGGTGAATGCGGTCTCGGTAGCAGCAAGTGCACCCGCAAACGTGGTTCCAGTTGTCCCTATGAATGTTGTCCCAGTGGCAGCAAGTGCAGCTATCTTACCTACGGGAACTACAGGTGCCAAGACTCGTGGGAAAAAAGGAAAGGTCAAGGGGGGTCGCCGTCATACACGTCGTCACACAAAAAGGTCGTAAAATTGAAGAAATAGGTCCATTCTCAAGTATAAAACAACATGCATTACCGTCATCGAAATGCAAAGGAGCGAAAAAAGAAACGACGCCAAAAACGCCAATCCCCTATTCCAATTCCTCCACCCCCCATGAAAAAAATGTACCGATTCACCATGCAAAATGAGCGTGGAGACACCAAAATCTGTCGCACATACAGTAAAGTTTCCGAGATGAATGAAGAAATCGAAAAATTACGAAATTCGTATAGTATCTATGACAATACATATTATACGATTTTACAAATTACGGAAGAAGAATAATTTACATGATATCGCCACGTTCAATGCGGTACGAATCGCAGTCTTCGTGGTGGGTCGAAAACTCGTAAATCTCCCCTTCTTCGAGACAAATCAGTTGATGGGGTAAGCACTGGGTAATGGTAATACTTTGACCCTTCTCTAAAATCCATTCGTGACGTGATGCGTCCGTCGTATCGATTAAAATCATGCGAAACTTGCCCCGTGCCACGTACCACGACTCCTTCTTGTCCTTGTGAAAGTGCATACTCAACTTTTTTCCGGTTTCAAAGTGCAAGATTTTCCCACAATACTCGTTGCAATTTACAATCACGTCTTCATACCCCCATCCCTTGGGAACGCGCACCGCATTGGTAACTTCGACCTTCATTCTTCTGTTTCTTCCATTGCACAAAATCTTTAGACCGTGTAGAAATGCCCAGCCAAACCAAGAAAAATAAGACCAGTTCGGTACCCCGTATGCGAATGAATGACTTTTTGGCCATCACCAAGGTCAATCGCACCTCAAATGGACGTCTCCGCAAAATCCACGCCACCACTCGTCCAGGACGTACTTCGAAATTGTTGGCCTTTAAAAAGTTTCCCAACATTGGCAGAATCTTCGGCAAAAAGACCCGCCGTCGTTGCTATTAATATCCCTTCTTTAAAATACAAATCCAAGTACCAGCCAATGTCCAAGGGTGCGTACTGGTTGGGGTATTGGTACAGTGGTAGTATGCCATCTTAGGGTGATGGTAGTCCAGGGTTCGATTCCCTGATACCCCCAACTTTTTCTCTTTTTTCCAACCCCGCCAAAAAATTGAGTTACCATAACCCAATTTTTTTGTAACTCTTCAAACAAGGAAAATGAAGTGGCGTCTTGTCTATAAGGAAATCAACCGCCTGGCGGCCGAAAAGGTCTTGGAGCAACAGGACTTTTATACCTTTGAAGAAGCCTGGTCAACCCTAAGTCGTTCGTTGGACTCGACCTGGAATGTCATGGACCGCAAGAATCTCGAGTTTGTCCTCCAAAATGTAAACAAACTGGTCGCCGCGTACCGCAACCAGGATATGGTGACTCTCGAACGAGTACTGCCGCAACAAAATCAACTCCCTGTCCGTCTCTCATAAACCGCAGCATGACCTTTCCGATTCGTGCGGTGGTCGACCACCTTCTTCTTTTTTCTGTTTTTCCGCAAGGACATGTCCACCAACCCGCCAAAAGAAACGGTGCTCTTATTGTCGTTTTCCACTTGAAAATCCCACTTTGGAAGAGTCCACGTCTTCGAGCCCGTGCACGTCTTGCAACAAATGGGCGAAAAGACCCAGGCTCCATACACGTACCGTAACAATCGCACGGTACACGCAGGGTGATACCATACTGCCCCACACGGGCACACCGAATGCAAATGGTACTCGGCTTCGCGGTACGGCCCCTCGCCACAAATGACGCACGGCTCCACACTTTCAGGGTCGACAATTGTGCTCGTCCCTACCCATGAATAATCGTCCACACCAACGTCCATCTTAAAAAAAGGAAGTACCCCCTCTTTAAACTCGAATGATTTGTGTATTGGTGGTCATCACACTTCCAGGAACGTCGGTCGCCTCGACAAATTGCAAGGTGGTATACACGATGGGTACATCCTTGACCCCCTTTATTTTTGATGTGTGTTGTTTGCACAACAAGGCCCCTTGCTTAATGATTTTTCCTCGCTGTTTGCGATCAATACCTGGGGGGAGGCTCACGACTACATGGGCTGAACTCGACCCATCCACGTGAAACCAGAGGTCAGACGGCTGTCCTTCGACGACCAGTGCCGTATTTTCGTGGGCATTTTGACCAATCTTGTAGGCAATGGGCTCTTCCAGACCTGGCAAAATGATTTCGTGGACCTTCATATTATTACTACAAACAATATGATGTTGTGTATCAATTTTTTAATGACGGCGAGTACGACGGTTACGACGTGTTTTCCCCTTTCCTTTTTCCGTTCCTTTTCCCTTGGTTCCAAAGATTTCTCGTATACTTTCGGTCGTTTTCAAAATATGAGTGGGTACGGAACGTGATTGTACATGGAGAACGCTTCCGTTTTGAAGTCGTTTGACACCATTTTCTTTGATGTGAACAAAGTTTTTGAGACGCATGGTGGGTACATTACGTACAAAGTTATGGAGTTTCATGGTCTTTATCTTTTTCGGAGATCTGGGGGATCTGGGGGTCTTCATGATGGTTCTATCAGGTACAATAAAAAAAATCCAAACCTTTATTACTCAAACACCCAAAACGAATCCATTATGCCACAATCGTCACAAAAGGTGCGCCAAAATTAAGCCACTACGCAATAATTTTCAACGGGCACACACAGTCATCCCCTCCACAATATTTCATCCCCTCGCCAATCGGCACTTCACACTGGAGGCACCAGTTTGTGTCCTTTCGAGTTTCCTTTTTCTTTGGCCCAACCACCATCGAATCCAAGTACTGTTTCATCATGAGTCCGTAATACTGCTTCATGCTGGCATAGGAATTCCGTTCTTCCCGCGACGGATAGTAATGGTAACGGTACTGAAGTTCGGCAGGGTCCAACTTTTCCTTGCGACAAAACCGGAGCCAGTCTTTGATTTTCCGCAGGTTTTCACATTTGCGTCGATTTACACGGATACACGTGTCGCACACACATTCACGCATATTTTGGCGGTGTCGTTCTTCTTCCATAATCGCAACCCAGTCGGCCCAGGCGTAGCGGTCCGAAAAGACATCATGTTGAGTCTGGGCGTGGTGAATCCACATGCACATGTTCATTTGAATGGGGTTCATTCTTCTACTTTACTTTTTGTTGCAACTTTCCTTTTAGGCTAGGCGGAACCGATTCCTTTGAATGGCTAATAAAAAAGGGTACCACGCCCATTCAATTTTTTGGCGCACCATATTAACAAAAAATTGATATATTATGGGCAATAGGAATCCATTAGATTGTTCGAAATGAGTTCTAAAGTAGATTACAACTTTATTCGTAAGTTTTATAGAGTGATGAAGAAGGAGAATTGTGGAACGATATATCAATATTCTGATAAAAAAGCAAAAAAGGAGTTTGAGTTACATATGACAGAAGTATACATTGCTTGGAAATGCGGTGTTAAAAATTTACGCAACGACTATGATATTTCGTGTTATAACAATTCGGAAGAGGAAGCAATGTGGGCCTGCCTTTATGACATCTCTTTGGATTATTGTAGATGGCATACGCAAGTACAAATGGATCAAGAAGACCCTGATTCATGTCATAAAGGCTCTTGGGGTCATGAAGGCCCTTGGGATTGGATTGGTGATGACTAAAAAAAGGGTACCACTTGCAGAAACGTCTGGTGACTCCTTTGAATACCGAATAAAAAAGGGACACACACGCATTCAATTTTTTACATACTATAGCCCATGTACAAGATATGACCCATCGACGGTAGTTTTTCCAAGACAACCTTCATCCATTCTTCACGCGTCGTTTCCACAATACAGAAGGACATGTCTGAATATCCAAACTGAAACTTACCCCCCTTGTACTTTTGTACTTCAAGCGGAATTTCTACTTTCCCATCATTATATGCATCTTCATCACTACATGCAAGAATCCGAAACCCTTCGAGAAAGAAGTCAGCAATGGGTGCAAGGTCGTGAAAGATGCGCGTATCGGTCGTAAGGTCACCGTGGTGATTGACCCACGTGGCAACATAAAAGGTGGACGAGTTCATTTTGGGACGCAATACCTGATAAAAAAAGGACACCACGTCCATTCAATTTTTTGGCCTTTCATACTCCTCACACCTTATGGCAAAACACACGTAGTACATTTCCCACCGGATAAAACTCACGTGTCTTTTCGTGAATCGTTTTTACAATCGGATAATTACATTCACCGTCAGGATGTTCAATTTCAGTGAGAATGAATCCAATATTAATATTTTTTGGGTAGGAAGAGGAAAAGTTTACCGTAATTTGAAAGTAGTTGTGGAGTGATGTAAATGTCGGTTTCGAAATAGCATCTTCGGTAATGCGGTGAAGGATGGCTTCGTTTCCCCATTGTACAATATCGTCCGTCGTTACACTCGTATATTCATCGTACGTATACAGGTCATCATC
>JACCDO011727940.1_pt1 | contig 10456 bp, 6 predicted proteins | sample 7446101 | NCBI WGS metagenome assembly JACCDO01 (sample SAMN15323440, study PRJNA562643) | freshwater metagenome | isolation source: river surface water | place: USA:Blue River Watershed | collected 2017-08-16
ACCGATATATCCTTTATTAAATATCTCGTCCTCGAGATGCTCAATGTGAAGTGCTTTATCAGCAGACTCGGTAAGATATTCCCAACGAGGTGGTTGATTTTTTATCTCGAATAGTTTCATTTTTTGTTGATTTGTTTTTTAAATTGTTGATAGGAGTTGTATAATATAGATTCTTGCATGGTATTGGCACTATACGCATCAGAAGATGCTAAATTCAAATCTCTAATATCAATTCCATTGTCGGATAAGAATTTTTGTATCTCTGGTGTCATTGGTCTGCTACTCAATACGTCTCTAATTCTTTTGTTTAAAACTTGAATTTGTTTTATATTTTGTGCATTTTGTCTGGATACTAGATTTTCTTGCGCTTTTAATTGACGAAGTATAGCAGCATCTTGTGTAATTTTATCTAACTCTTCCTTAGAAAAATTCACACGATTTTTAATTTCATTTCTTCTAGTATTAATAACATTAGTTGGATCTGCTCCCATGCCTTTTAATAAACCAGTCATCACTGCTGTGCCTGCACCACCTGCGTTAACCGTACCCATAGATTTAACTCTAGATGTAGCAGGTGTAGGTGTAGCAGGTGTAGGTGTAGCAGGTGTAGGTGTAGCAGGTGCAGGTGTAGCAGGTGCAGGTGTAGCAGGTGCAGGTGTAGCAGGCGCAGGTGGATTCATCACACGATTTTTTACTTTATTTTTTAATCGTTGTGTTTTTCTAGATACCTTAACTTCACTTATTCTCATCTTTAATCCTCTTTACACCTCTGGAAAATTTAGCGGGATCTTGACCTCGAATACTATTTAACAATCGCCTCTCCAATTCATCGGCTACTTCAGTCTCATAATTCTCGCGAATAAAATTAATTAGATTAATAGCACCCTGTATGACGTGATTAGCCCTACTTTCAACCAAGTTCTCACGATCACGCTGAATACGTATTGTATCCAATTCTTCTAAAATACTACGTGTTTTTTTCTGCAAGATTAGCCCCATTTAATAGTATTTAGTATTTTTGCCTTAACCACCACTCTTCAACGTAGCAAGCATCTTTTTTAACTTGGTGCTGGCTATGTCCGCATCCGGTTTAGACTCTTCTGGTATACTCGCAGAATCCGCAACAGTTGTTTTAGCCTTAATTTGACTCAGAATACTACCAGGCTGAGGTCTTAAATTACCTTGAACCCCGTCTTCACCAGGATCTGTGATTCTCATAGTGTCTACATTATACTCTAAATCAATCTTCTGTCCAACACCATTACTGCTCCTAGATTTCATACATTGTATCTGATACTTTCCATGCTCACGCATCGATCTAGAAGTAAAAATACCAAAAACATTGTCAGCAGTATTAATCTTACTAATACCACCACTTATATGACTGTGATCAAATTCTACTTCTTCTACTGCACTACGATTCAACTGACTGGCAGTAACCATCAAGATACCCAATTCCTTGGCTAAATTACGCAATTCTTCACTGACATATTTGTCCTTGATAAACAAATCACTGGGATTTACCTTGGCACTAATAGGCATCAATAAATCCAAATAATCAATCATCATAAAATCTATCTGCTTACCAGTCTGAACTTGAAATTCTTTTAAAAAGGAACGAATATGGTTAATGTTACTCTGTGCTGGAAAAGACTTTAATTGATAACTACCAGATTTCTTGCCAGCAAGTTTGACCTTGAGCGCAGTGTTTTCTTTATCCTTACGAATGTCTTTAGTGCTCATATTTGTTAACATAGCAGCACTTCGCAATCCGGTTAATTCTTCAGATAATTCTAATGTTATATAAACGCCACTAAGACCAGCACTAATCCAATTTAACGCAATATTCATCATTACCAATGATTTACCAGAACCACTACCGCCAGCAAATATGTTTAATTCACCACGACTAAATCCACCATACAATAATCGGTCTAACTGCGGCCAGCCTGTGCTAACCTGTCCACCATTGTCGAAATACTTAGATAACATCCCATCTGGATCATGCCAAAAATCAGTTCCCAAATCCTTAGTTAAACTTATCTGAACAGCATCCTTGATTAACTTTTCAACAGGATCATATTCACCTTTTTCTATTAAATCTGCAGATTTTAAAATAGCACGTTCTAACTCTTTACGACGACTAAAATTCTCAAATTCATTTAAAAACCATTCATGATGACCCTTGTCTAGAGCACTTAATTTTCTAAATTCTACATTAGATACAGAACTTATTTGTTCCGCACTAGGCATAGTGCCATATTCGGCACAATGGTCACGAATAAATCTAGCAGCAGTCTTTAAAGTCCTATCAAAATTTTCCGGATTGTAAATATTTTGCACCCTGATGAAATTTTCAGGATTTAATAACATCATCTCTAAAAATAATCTCTGTATGTCAGTATTATATTCTTTCATTAATTATTCACTCGTTGTCTTAATTTAATTTTTAAACTGTTGCTTTCGCGATTCTCTAATATGTCCTTGATTACAAATAACTTACCATATTTTATCGTCGCCTCATTAATGTCTTTACAGGTTTCACGCCAAGTAGGAAAACTCACTGTCCAGCCATAGTTCATTGCTACTTCAACTAAATTTTTACCTGCTTTATCCCAGTCTGGAACTACTATAACTTCTCTATTTAATCTTGCTATTAACTCTGCTTGCTGTTTACTGATCTCAGCACCACTGACACTGACTCCGTCTACAGACATAGCATCAAATGCTCCCTCGCAGACTATAACAAATTTCCAGTCGCGCTGCTGTGTGTCTAAATTAAAAACAAAATCTGCAGGATGATCACTGTAATACTTGGGCTTAACATCAGGTAAAATAGTTCTTGCTGTGTAGCCAATGATTTCCCCCTGATAGATATAGGGAATAATCAACCTGTTCTTTAATCCATTTTTTTCTGTAGGTGTCCAGTAAAAATCATATTTAACAATATCAATTTGACGGTTCAAAAGATAATCCATGACACGATCTAATTCCGGTGGCATTTTATCATACTGATCACCAACCATACCATAAAATGTTGCTAATTCAGTTATTCTCTTAGCATCTGCTGGTAATTGCCTTGGTTCAAAGGCGATTTCTTCCTCTATAGTCTGCGGTAAATTATCTAAGTCTTCGGGATTAAACAGTTCCTTGATACGCAGAGCCTCAATAGCCATTCGCTGAATTTCAGAATCATCTACATTCATCCAATGCAATAATGTTCTAAACTTGTAACTTAGGCTACGACCAGGCTGATAACTTGCAGTATAGTGGCAGTTAAAACAATGATAACTTACTGACCCTGCACTTAGAATAATGCCACCACGACCTCTGCGATCCTGACGTTCACCACGATGATGACAACAGGGTGCATTAAAGGAATGCCAACCACCCTGGCTCAATTTATGACCAGGGGGCAGGACTGCGGCTACGAAGTTTTGTATAGTATCTAACACGCTGACATTTTAGCAGTTAGTCAGGACAAAATCAAGTGTTTTGGTGACCTTATGTTAAATCAATATTATCACGATAGTTAGTGCCGGCACCATATTCAGTAGGCATTGGTTTTAATCCCAATAACTTGCCATTACTTGCTAACCATCCTGCTAAATTCTTGACCTTGTCGAGATCCACCGCTACTTCCACCGCTTTATTGTAGGTATCGGCAATAGCCTGTGTAGCAGCACCGCTGACAATAACTTCAGCCATACCATTAGCACCATTGGCCAGTGGACTTGCATAAATTAATCCAGAATTTTCTGTTGTGTCACGACGTGATAGTGCGCTGGCTTCCAGTCTAACAATATCTGTAGTTAAACGATTAGGATTAACATCCAACTTCCAACGATCACCAAAGTAAACACCGGGTTTCAACATGTGAGCATTGTTAGTAGCACCCGATGGTCTAAACTGATGTTCAGCAAACACCGCTTGCCCAAATCTAAGTCTACGAATATCCTGCATAGCCCAGTATCTCCAGGCAAAGTAGAAGTAAGCAGCATTGTAACTCTTGATCACAGCGCCATCAGTTCCAGTTTCAGTGGGGATAGTAATAACACGACTAGTAGTATTAAATGTGCAGTTAGTAATAACGTTCTTCCAGGCTAGGATACCATTGATGTTGTCATCAACTAATTGTGTAGATGCCGGTGTTTCTACATCCACAGCATTAGGCACTACTGTAAAGGTAACACCATCACTGTCTAACACAGCATCTTCACTGTTATAGCCCACAGTATTACCCATCCAAGCGATTCTGATATTGCTGTTAGTGTTAGCAATAATAGTCCAGATTCTTGTAGTAGTATTTGCCGTTAAGTTGCCGGTTACTTCCACTCCATCTGCATCTACTAACACATTGCCGGTAGTAGTGTTGTAGACGATATAACTACAGTCTCTTGTCGCACCTGCTTGTCTATTAACAGTGATAATACGAGATTCAGGCTGAACATAAGTTCCCTGTGGACTTCTTAACTGTAGAATACTGATTAGAGAACCCGACAGTGGAGAAGCATCACGATATCTTACCCAGGTATTGGCTTCCATAGTAACGCTACCGTTGGCATTAAGTGTATAGAACTTGCTGTTGTATCTTGGCTCAGCTGTAGCAATAGCAGCGAACTGATTTATCATTGTCTGACGATCATTGACACCTGTGCCGATTTCAATGATACGACTAAATGTATGTGTTATATTGTTCTCATCGGGATCAGTAACAAACTGAGTTTCATTTAATCTATACTCAGTGCCAACGTTGGCTAAACTTAATGCCTGGGATACGCTCTCGTCAGCTTGCTCCAGATAGTTAGTAATAGTGTTTCTGTAAAAACGCTGATAACTTGCAGTATTGCTGCTGCGAATTGTTTCAGTTCTGTCAATAAAGTCAATAAGTTGATGCTTGATCTTAGCACGAATCTGAACATTGCCAGCAGTCTTACTGATCTCGATAGCGCGGTTTTGTGTTCCAGAATAAACTGTAGGAGTTTGCTCTACGCTGTCATAGATTAATCTGAGATTAACGTCATATTGGTTATTTTCAGTGATAAATCTATAGAATACATTAGAGATAGCATTGTTAGCCGCTCTCTGCACCCAGCCTTCATTTAAAGTATTGCCAGTGTTGACCACTGTCCAGCCATTTAATATTTCCAGTCCCTTGACGCTGTCTAACTGAACTGGCAGTGCAATGTTAGAGGTGCCACCGAGATCTGATCTTGTCCACTCGCGATTAACTGTGCTGAGTCCTTCACGAATATCCTGCACAGTGTGGAACACAATAGTATTGTTTGAAGTATAGATACTAATATTACCCGCAGCATTTACTGTGGTAGCATTGACGTTTCTTAATACTACACTGCTGTTATTAGTATAACCATCAGATGCTACTAAACTTACTGGCACTGTATTAACACCCTGTAGAACTACAGTAGTAGTTCCTGATGTCGCTTGATAACCGCTGGCAAATACTCTGTAAAATAATTCAGTGTTTAAACTATAAGCAGTGGAGAACGCATGAGTAGTCGAGGCAGTTATCGCAGTTTCTGCTAATACTCCGTTGGCATAGAATACAGTGATTCTACTGCCTGTGGGTGCTCCACTAAACGTTAAATTACCAGTGATGGGCAATACTGTCAGTGTGCCGGTGCCGGCGTTGACAATATTATTGCTGGCTATTGTAGTGCTGACTCGGAAGTTAAAGTTAAAGTTGAATCTAATCTTATTAGTTCCCGAATAAGTGCCGCCCAGTGTATAGGTAGTGTTGGCTGTAGTTACTTGTCCGGAATTAATATTAATATTACCATCTGAGGTGTCGAATACCACGTTGGTAAATGTCACAGGAACGTTTAAGTAGTTGCCCGAGGCCAAGGTAATATTAGATATTGAAGTTTCACCAGCAAAGTCAATATTACCAGTGGTCTGTAGTGCTGTAAAAGTTGTTCCTGATTGCATGATAGTTTCCTTTAAAATACTTATGCTGTTGTGATTCTGTAGTTACCAAGAACTAATTTATTACCATTGGCAGTTAATTCATCTGTGACATCGAAGTTAGCGTTCTGACAGAACCACTGTTTCCAGAAGCAATAGATCTGATCTAATGTGATCGTTCTATTAGTGATGGTAATGATATGTGGATTCGCTGGTGTAGCAGTTCCTGTGGCTTTAGTGATAGTGATACCTGTGATGGCTGCTGCATTGGCTTCAGTCATTGTAGCCGCTGCGTCATCTATGGCCAGGCTGGCAGTTTTTAATACTTCTGTAGCCGAAGCCAGAACTATTGTTCCGCTGGTGCTGCGACGATCATATTTTCTTATGCGATAGACAGTTGCTTCGGCGCCGGCAGTGGTAGTAGGACAGAAATAAGTCGAAGTTGAGCCGGCAACACTGGCAGTACCTGTAGTTTGCACTCCCATGGCATAAGTGTATTCTGCTGTGGCAATACCACCGACATTGCTGGTTAAATTTAATATAGGCTGTGATCTCGTTGCCTGTGTGAGACCCTTGGGTTGAAAATTTATAGTATTGTTATTAGCATTGACCCAGATTTTAGCATCCTCGAGTGCTACACCAGCAGCATCTCTGATGTCGAATCTTAAATCAGTGCTCCACTCAATGACGTTGTTATCGGTAGCACTGCCATTGGTGTTATACCAGTTCATGTTAGTGCCACGAGCGAAGTTTTTAAGTTTGACCCAGGCACCGCCATAGACAACGATCTGAACTCCGGTGTAATAAGCAGCATTAACCATGCTGATGTTGTAGCCATCGAGAACTACCTGTCCCACTGTGGTTAACGATGCTACATTAATCTCGGGACCATCGACATCTACAGGAGTGTAGCCCTTAACACTGGTCTGTGCTGCTCCGAAGTTAAACCATAAGCCAGATCTTGTAGCAGTGGCCTGTAGATCCAGCACTGGGTTACCACTGTTGATACGCAGTCTTTTCTTATTAGTGCCGGTCAGTGATAAATCTGCATTGATAAATGCAAAGTCACCTTCGGTTCTTATTCTGTTGGCTCCGTTCTGATTAGCCGAGATTGACGACCAGCCATTGGCATTAACGCGAATTTCACAGTTCTTAATAGTTAATCGTGCTTCGCTGTTGACATTAGCACTGACTAATCTAATAGCACCATCGGGTGCAGCGACACCGGTGCCGCAGGTAATAATGCCCAGCACACCGCCCATGGCAGCACTGACATTGTTAACTGTCTGTGTTCCGTCAAAGATCAGTGAGCCACCGGCATTGATTACTATTCCATTGCCGCCGGTGTTTCTTAATACTGTGTTGTAGGGCACTGTGAATGTGCCGTTGATAGTTAATTGGTTAGTTCCGAAGTCAGCGGTTGTAATTCCGTTGGTAGTGGTTACGGTAAATCCATTACCACTTGCTGTAGGCACTGTAGTATCTGTGCCGGATTGTGTAATTACTGAGCCTGATAATGCGAATGTCATTAAAATTTCTCCTGTGTGGTATTAGTGTCGGGAGCCAGACGCAGGCTGCGGGTAGCAGCCTGACTAATACTTAGATATTTATGCTGGGAAGGCTATTATGAGGTTACCACCAGTTACCGCATCAAACCAAGCACTGGAGTTACTGTCAAAGTAATATGTAGTAGTGGGTTCACCTATGATACTACCTGTGTAAGCAGTTCTTGTTCCAGTAGTATTACCCTCAGTGAGCAATATAAAACCACTGCCCAACAACAAGGCATCACGAATGCGACGATTGAAGTTTAATTCCCATTCAGTGCCAGACCAACTATATCTATTATTGTCATTGTTAGTGACAATAGTTAAACCAATAGCATAGTCCTTTAATATTGTAAAAGTTCCATCAAGCCCAAACTCAACAATCTGATTATAGGAATTAACAGCAATAGCAGCATTAGAGAATAGATCCGCTTGATATGCGGTGGCAACATCTTCTAATGATAGATTTAGTGCTACATAGTTAGTGTCATCAATGCCAGCAACCTTGTAGATCATGTGTGCTTGATGTGCGTGGACATTGGCTGACAATGTAGATACTGCGGTATTGACATTAGTGATGCTATTAGTCAATGTAGCAGTATTAGTGTTTAATCTCGTGCTGACTACTGTAATAGCATTGCTGAGTGTGACATTAACATTAGAGATATTAGCGTCTATTCTTGTGACATTAGCAGTGACAGCCGTGGATAAATCTGTTAGATCACTGCGTAATAGTGTAGTAGTGTTGCTGACAATATTGCCAGTGGTAATATTACCTGCAATAACATTAGCAATAGTAACTATGTTACCATTACTTGTGATGTTGGCATTGGCTGAGAGAACTTCTGTAAAGATTCTATTAACAGCAGTGATGTTACCCTGTGTAACAGTAAATCCGCGATTACTGCGCCAGGTATCTGTTTCATTGTCCCAGAGAATACTTGCATTAACAAAGTCAATGACCATACCGGATTCATCTGCTGCTTGATTATTAACAGCACCAGAACTTAATGTAATAGTCTTATTCTGAACTTCCAGGTCAACTTGATTAACAGTAGTTGTTGTTCCTACTACCTGCAGGTTACCAGTGATAAATGTGCTGCCAGTAACAGTCATGTTACCGGTCTGTATATTACCAGTATAAATCGGTAAGTAACTATCTACATTAGCATTACTGTAGAAGTTAACTCCTGATAACTGACTACCATTACCAAAATAATATCCAGCAGTGGCATTAGCCGTTAATGACAATGTATTAGCCGAGATCAATACATTAGAACTAATATTGCCGGCTCTTATGTTACCCCAGACTGTAGCAGCATTAGCCACTAAATTAGTGAAGTCTGTAACAGGAGCCTTAAAGATACCCTGTGATTCAAATCCATTGGTTGCTACCCAGCGGCTATCTGTAGCACTGTAGGTAATACTTGCGTTGACATGTTCTACAAAAATACCACCACCATTAGCAGCAGCATTACTGATAGCACCATTAGCAACTACAATAAGTTTATCTGTAACAGTTAACTGTGCTGTATTGTTGTAAGTAGTAACACCAGTAACAGTTAAGTTACCCAGTATGTCAACACTCTGATCTACAGTAAGATTGCCGGCTCTGACATTGCCAGTATGATCCGGTAAGTATTCTGCAACATTAGCATTAGCATATACCTGATTCTGTAGTGTAGTGATGTTGCTGTAGTTATTGCCAATAGCAGAGTTAATATTTAAAATAGTAGTGTCAACATTAGCAGCAAGGTAAACTGCTACATTAGCATTAGCAAATCCACCAGTAGCAGTTCTAATATTACCATAGTAGTAACCTACTGTGCCGATATTGCCCTGACTAACGATACCACCGGTAACTCCCATGCTACCAGTAACAGTTAATACATTAGACAAATCGCTGGCGCTGGTATTGGCAAATAATAATCTGCCAGTATTGCCAGTGGTAAATCCAATACTACCATTACCAAATATTTCTAATGTAGTGGGACTAATAGCACCGTCACGAATATCGTTGTTAGCATAGTGAACTAATCTCGACATTGTGCTGTTACCAAATGCAGCATCAATCTCGTTAAATCTGTCACCAATAGGATAAGCATCCCATTCAGTGGTTGTAGTGTTGTAGACCCACTGATAATAAGCATTAGCGTAAACACCCACACCCAGAATATTACCACCAGTGACATTGCCCAGTGCAGTTACCCTGTCAGCAGTAACAGCATTAGTGATAGTTGCGTTATTAGCCCCAACGTTACCTGTAGCAGTTAATGCGGCTGCGGCTACAGTTGAAGTTGCTGATAAATTACCAGTGGAGATGTTGACATTAGTAACTAAATTGTTTAATGTAGCATCAGCGACAACTCTTAGATTGCCGGCCTGCACATTAGCACCAGTGGTAACACCTGCTGTTAGGATATGACTGTCTACATCACTGTCACCATAACTTGCATCTACCCAGCCTGAACCATTCCAAGTAAACCAGTTGTCAGTGTCGTTGTCGTAGACGACAGTTGTTGTGCTGTAGTTATTAATAACACGATATGATCCTGATGTAGTAATCTCATAGACATTAGCAAAGAAGTCCAGTGCCAGTGCCTGTGTAGAAGTTAATGTTGCTGCTATTGTGTTGGCTACAGTGGCAATATCCTGTCCAGTATAGTCAGTGCTGTCACGACGTAATACTCGTAATGCCGCCCAACGTGCGCGGCTAACAGCATTTTCTAAAGTAGTATTAATTACTGAACCATTGATAGTTAAACTGTCTATGACTCTGAGATTACCTGCGGAGATATTACCTGTGTTGTTAGCCAGGAACTGAGCATTCTGAATGTCATCATAGCCTGCAGGGAAGCCTGTGGCATTGCGAACATTACCAAAGATAAAGTTACCAGTGATATTACCATTGGCAATGATATTACCCTGTGGTTCAATAACTACAACGTTAGAAGTCGCTTGTGTATAGAAGTTGCTGCGGAATG
>JACCDO011362524.1_pt1 | contig 10453 bp, 8 predicted proteins | sample 7446101 | NCBI WGS metagenome assembly JACCDO01 (sample SAMN15323440, study PRJNA562643) | freshwater metagenome | isolation source: river surface water | place: USA:Blue River Watershed | collected 2017-08-16
CCTATGTGAAATTCACGACACCTTTAGGCTTGCATCACGTGATGGGCCAAAGCATTCATTGGGGACCGGAGCCTTGGCTGGAGCGTAGCCAAAGGCTAGATTGGACTTCGATTTATTATCACCGGGCCGATACGTTGGGCCTAGGTTTTGACCGAAAGGCGACAGGAAGTAATGCGCTAAGTTTATACCATCCGGAGGTCGCGAAGCAATGGAATGATCCGGCAAAGACAGATTTGAATTACTTGTTATGGTTTCACCATGTGGGCTGGAAGGAGAAATTATCCACAGGACAGTCGCTCTGGGACGAATTTTGCTTTCGATATAATACCGGTTTGAAAGAAGTGGAGGCTTTGCAGAGAGACTGGGATTCGCTGCAAGGCAAGGTTGACCCCGAGATTTTTGCGGATGTTCGCGGTCGTTTGGCGGCGCAGCAACGGGAGTCTGTTTTATGGCGCGATGCGAATTTATTGTACTTCCAAACCTATTCCAAATTGCCCATTAGCTATGGAACGCCTACGCGGACTTTGGCAGAAATAAAAGAAATTGTACGTATTTACCAATTGAAATAAGATGCAACAACCATTCTCATTACAAGGGCGCGTGGCGCTCATCACGGGCGGCGGAACCGGAATCGGATTCGATATTGCCAAATGCTTTTTAGCGTCCGGTGCCACGGTCGTGATTACCGGTCGGCGCGAAGATGTGCTGAAAGAGGCGGTTGCCAACTTAAGTGCGGGGGCGCATTATGCTGTGAATGACGTGGCTGATTTGAGTCTGACGTCTTCATTGGTTTCGGAGCTGATTTCGAAACATGGGGGCATCGATATTTTGGTGAATAATGCAGGAATCAATATGAAGCGCCCCGCAGTGGAGGTTTCGGATGCGGATTTTGCCAACATCATTAATGTGAATTTGAATGCCGTTTTTGCGTTGACACGCGAAGTGGGGAAACATATGTTGGAAAGAGGTAAGGGTTCGATTATCATGATTTCGTCTATGGCGGCCTATTACGGCATCGATCGGGTTGCGGCATATGCCTCTTCGAAAACGGGTATTTATGGCTTGGTTCGTGTGCTTGCATCCGAGTGGTCGGGAAAAGGTGTTCGTGTGAATGCGATTGCGCCGGGTTTTATTGAAACGGCGATGAGTCGGACCGCTATGAACTCAGATCCAGATCGCAAACATAAGGCGATGGATCGCACGCCGATGGGCTATTTCGGGAAACCGGAGGATATCGGTTGGGCTGCGGTGTATTTAGCTTCGGATGCATCCAATTACGTAACAGGCGTCTCAATCCCGGTTGACGGCGGGAATTCAATCGGATTCTAATGAAAGGAAATTATCGGTGGGTGGTGGTTGCCCTCTTGTTTTTTGCGACGACGATTAACTATTTGGATCGTCAGGTGATCGGTTTGTTGAAGCCTACGCTGGAGAAAGAATTGAATTGGTCGGAGACGGATTACAGTTTCATTGTGATGTGTTTCACGGCGTCTTATGCGCTAGGCTTATTGGCCTTTGGAAAGGTGATCGATAAGATTGGTTCCAAAATGGGTTATGCCATTTCGATTGTGATTTGGTCATTTGCGGCGATGGCGCATGCTTTGGCGAAGACTTCGTTCGGTTTTGGTGCGGCGCGCGCGGCTTTAGGAGCTGGTGAGGCGGGGAATTTTCCGGCGGCGATAAAGACGGTGGCGGAGTGGTTTCCCAAAAGGGAGCGTGCTTTGGCAACAGGAATTTTTAATTCGGGAGCAAACATTGGGGCGATGGTCGCGCCGATTATGGTGCCTTGGATTTTAGGAGCCTATGGTTGGCAGGAAGCCGTCATTATCACGGGTGCCATCGGGATTATTTGGTTAGCGTTGTGGTGGTGGTTTTATGAGGTGCCAGCAAAACATCCTTCGGTAAGCACTGAAGAATTAGCGCACATTCAAAACGTAGAAGAGGATGTGACCGATGTCGCACCCATCGCTTGGGGTAAACTTTTCGGCTATCGCCAAACCTGGGTTTTCATCGTAGGTAAGTTTTTCACTGATCCGATCTGGTGGTTTTTCTTGTTTTGGTTGCCGTCTTATTTCTCGACGACGTTTGCGTTGGATTTGAAAAAGCCGAGTTTGCATTTGGCGATTTTGTTTACCTGCACGTCGATAGGTAGCATAGGCGGAGGCTACATTTCGGGATATTTCATTAAGAAGGGTTGGCCGGTGTACAAGGCGCGGAAGTATTCGATGTTCTTTTTTGCGCTCTGTGCCGTGCCGATTATTGGGGCTCGTTGGGCGACAGATATTTGGCAGGCCGTATTCTTAATCAGCATTGCGGCATCAGCGCATCAGGCGTGGTCGGCGAATATATTCACCACGGTTTCTGACATGTTTCCGAAGCATGCGGTTAGTTCTGTTGTGGGTATCGGGGGCCTTGCTGGGTCGCTGGGGGGCGTAATTTTTCCTTACATTATTGGGGTGGTCTTGGATGCTTACAAGGCAGACCAGGCTTTATCTGATGGATATAATATTATATTTGTGGCTTGTGGTTGCGCGTATTTATTTGCTTGGTTGCTTATTCATTTCATTTCTCCTAAAATGGAGATCGTTAAATCTTAGACCTATGAAAAAATTACTATTTGCTTTGTTGGCCTTATCTGGAAGTGCTTTTGCGCAAGATGAGCACCATCCTCTAGAAGGAGCTTGGGATTTAAATGTTTCGATGGAAAACCGCAATGGCGGAGTTTCGACGGCGCCATCTTGGTTAGAAGTTCGTCACTCAGGATTAAAAACATTAACGGGTCGTTTTGTGGGGGATGGCGGTTCCGCTCGTCCGATATCGGAAGTATTCTACAAGGACGGTCATATTTCATTTAAAATTCCACCTCAATGGGATCGATTTGATCCATATATGTCGTTTGAAGGAGACTTGAAAGACGGGAAATTATCTGGAACGATTGTTAAACCGAATGGAAAGGCGATGGCCTTTACGGGTGTTCGAGCTCCGTCTTTATGGCGTTCTTCGGAGCCTACCTGGGGCAAGCCGATTTCATTATTGAATGGAAAAGATTTGTCGGGCTGGAAGGCTTTGGGGCCAAAGAATCAATGGGTAGTTGAGAATGGTGTGATGAAGAGTCCTGCTTCAGGTGCGAATATTTGTACGGAGCAAAAGTTCACGGATTTCAAATTGCATATTGAATTCCGTTTGCCTCCAGGAAGTAATAGCGGGGTTTATTTGCGTGGGCGTTATGAAGTTCAGGTGGAGGACAGCTATGGAAAAGCGCCTTACAGTATCTATTTAGGTGGGATTTATGGATTTATTGATCCGTTGATTCAAGCCGCTAAACCTTCTGGCGAGTGGCAAACCTACGACATCACGCTGACGGGGCGTAAGGTATCTGTGACATTAAATGGCCAAAAAGTTATCGTCGAGCAAAACATCCCAGGTGTTACAGGTGGCGCGATGGATAGCGATGAGGCTGCACCAGGGCCGATTATGATCCAGGGAGACCATGGTCCGGTGGAATATCGGAACATTGTGATTACGCCAGCGCTTTAAATTTATCAGGAAACTTATTGCATAAAATAGGAACTTACGTGTCGGTAGACGCTGCCGGGGTCGCAGACCCCGGCAGCGTCACCTCCACCACATCTTAATACCAACAACATGATAAAAAATAATCAACTACTCTCAGAGGACTGGACGGTCGTTTTTCTCGGATTTTTCCTCATTATTATCGCACTTCTTGGTATTCTGATCCCCACCCCAAGTTTTGGCTGGGAAACCACGACAGAACTAACCGAAAAAGTGCTTTCGGGCAAAAATCTTTTAAAATTGGTTCAGGTTTTTGGCATTACGTATATCATTGCCATATTGTCTGCGCGCTTGCTAGGTAAGTCAATAAAGGCCACAGCGCAAGGTTTTCCCATTGTTTTTGTCTTAACGAGCTTAGCTTTGGTCTTGGCAGGGAATGCTTTTTTGAAGAATTGGAATTTGGAAGCAGTGATTTTCAGTTTGACGATTGGCTTGCTTTTAAGTAATTTTTTCACGCTGCCGGGGTGGTTGACAGAATCGTTGTCGACCGAACTATTTGTGAAGATTGGTTTAATCTTACTAGGTACGAGTGTGATATTTGGGGACATCTTAAAGGCAGGATCTTTAGGATTAATTCAGGCCTTGGTGGTTGTGATTTCGGTTTGGTATTTCGCTTTTTGGGTGTCCAAAAAACTGGGTGTGGATGAGGAGTTTGCTATTATGATTTCCAGTGCGGTGTCTATTTGTGGTGTTTCGGCGGCGATTGCGACGGCTGGCGCGATTAAGGGGGATTCCAAAAAGCTTTCGTATGTGATTTCGATTGTCTTAATCACGGCTATTCCGATGATCATTTTCTTGCCCTTTATCGCACAGGCTTTAGGTCTTTCACAAGCGGTGACGGGAGCTTGGTTGGGCGGTACGATTGATACCACCGGTGCGGTGATCGCTTCGGGAACGATGGTGGGCGAGGAGGCCTTGAAGATTTCAACGATTGTGAAATTCTCACAAAACGTACTTTTGGGATTCGCTGCTTTCGCTATTTCGATTTACTGGACGGTGACGAATAACCAGTCGGAGTCAGCCAAGGAGAGCAAGCCTACACTAAGCATCATTTGGGAACGTTTCCCCAAATTCGTTCTAGGCTTTATTGCGGCATCACTGCTTTTCTCTTTTGTGGTTTCTTCGGAAACCATTGATTCGGTCAAGGGTGGTTTTAAGTCTTTGCAGGGTTTGTGGTTTGCGCTAGCTTTCACGAGCATTGGTTTGGAAACCAAGTTTTCAGATTTATTTTCGAAAGAAGGTAAGAAGCCTTTATATGCTTTCTTGATTGCGCAGTTGTTTAATGTCTTTGTGACACTTGCGGTCGCATACGTACTATTTAACTAATTTTTCGCTAGGTAAAATTATATCTATATTTAATCTATCGTTTTTATAGAATAAAATTTATCTTTGTGGAATGAAGAGTTTCTTTTTCTTTTTGTTTCCACTGTTTGGGCTATATGCCCAACACAAAATTGAGCATCAATCCCAGGTTTGGTACGGGTATTATTTAGCTTATTCGATAAATAATCAGTGGTTTGTGCAGGGAGAAGTGCACACGAGGCATTTTGTAGACCCGCTCGTTCATCATCAAAATGCTTTTCGCGCACACCTACACCGAGTTGTTGGTGAAAATTGGGATTTTTCAGCGGGTGCGGCGCTTTTTTTAAATACACCCAATGATCCACGTACATCTAACCGATTAGCCATTCCTGAATACCGACCACATGCAGATTTGGTTTATAAACATGATTGGGCGGCATTTCGTATTGATCACCGTTTTCGTTCCGAGATGCGGTTTAATCGTGGGACTGATGCCAGTCGGACCCAGCTAACAGAAGCGGTGAATTTGAGCAGTTATCGATTTCGTTACCGCATTCAGGCGCTATTTCCATTACTAAAAAGTATTAAAGGAAAGATTAATACGGAGATCCTGTTAAACGCGGGACAAGATAATCCGGAAAACGTTTTAGATCAGCATCGCATGTTTGTGGGTCTAAGTATCCCAATTTTAAATAATCTGAGTGCAGATGTGGGATATTTGCATGCTTTTCAGCAGCGGCCAAACTTAAATTATTACGATCGGAGTATTTTAAGTGTCATGCTGTATCATCGGATTCAGTAGAATCCTCTTAATTCCAATCCCATAAGACGATATCCCATCCGATTCCGCCATAGTCCAAGGTATCAATTACCTGAAAACCCCGTTTTTGGTGCGCCTTCAAGGATCGGGCATTTGCTTGTGCGACATCTGTCACACAAAACATATATTTTTCTGCATAATAATCACGAAAGGCACCATACAAGCCTTGTACTAAATCTTGCCCTCGATAATTCTTGTCCACACATAATTGTCCCACAATGGCGTAATTTTCAATCAGCTGATTTTGGTATCGACAACGTTCAATATTTCGAACCAAATCTGCTAATAAATCATGTTGTTTTGCTTCTTCTGGCATGGCCACAATACTATATCCTACAACCAGATCACCATCTTTGGCAATGATGCTCGGACTTTTGGCATGTAAGGCCTGAAGGAATTCCAGGTTGTATTCTGCCATCAGAAAACCTTGTGAAAGGGCTTCCTCTTCACTGACATTTTTACGTAAATTGGCTTGTTGGAGTGCTAAAATCCCTATTAATTCCTCGTTTGTTGTTGCTAATTGTATTTCGACCATGTAGTTTTATTATTCATCGACAAAATAAACTAGAATGATTCAAATATTCATCACCGGAGGCACCTTTGACAAGGAATACAATGAACTCAACGGTTCATTATACTTCAAAGAAACCCATTTGCAAGAAATGCTCGACAAAGGACGCAGCAGACTCGAACTGAAAACCGAAACGCTTTTCATGAAGGATTCACTCGAATTCACCGAAAACGATCGCGCGAAAATCCAGCATGCCTGCGCAAACGCAGCCAGCGACCGAATCCTTATTACGCATGGAACTGACACCATGACGCAAACAGCGGATTACCTCGCTAAACACATCCAACATAAAACGATCGTCCTTACCGGTGCCATGATTCCATATAAATTTGGATCTTCTGACGGCATGTTTAACCTCGGAAGTGCGCTCGCATTTGTCCAGCTCCTGCCCCCAGGCATCTACATCTCCATGAATGGAAAAATTTTCCCTGCCGGACAGGTACGAAAAAATCTAGTCCGAGGGGAATTTGAATCTATATAAGAACGTGATCTCGCGTATACCAAGCGAAATATGTCAAGTTTTTGTATCATCATACTCGAATTTTCGCAACTTTGTACCTTGAATTCATCAGCTAATTATGTCATCAACAAACTCGCTTAAAGAAGAAGCCCTTCATTACCACGCCAAAGGCAGACCCGGTAAAATTGAAGTCATTCCATCCAAAGAAACCGCGTCCCAAAAAGACCTAACACTCGCCTACTCACCCGGCGTTGCGGACCCTTGCTTGGAAATCGAAGCTAACCCTGAAGACATTTATAAATATACTGCCAAAGGCAACTTAGTGGCCGTAATTTCAAACGGTACCGCGGTGCTTGGTCTCGGAGACATCGGTCCCGGTGCCAGTAAACCCGTTATGGAAGGCAAGGGACTCTTGTTTAAAATCTATGCCGATATCGATGTTTTTGACCTAGAATTAAACACCAAAGACGTCGACGAATTCGTTCGTACCGTTAAAATTTTAGAGCCAACGTTCGGTGGCGTGAACCTGGAAGACATCTCCGCTCCCGAATGTTTCGAGATCGAAGAACGATTAAAAGCGGAATTGAATATTCCAGTCATGCATGATGACCAACACGGTACCGCAATTATCTCCGCGGCCGCGTTGTTAAATGCACTCGAAATTGTAGGTAAAGATATCTCCCAAGTAAAGATTATCATCAACGGCGCCGGCGCATCCGCGACTTCTTGTACGCGTTTATATTGTTCATTGGGGGCCAAAAAAGAGAACATCCTGATGTTCGACTCTAAAGGTCTTATTCACCCAAGTCGGACAAACCTAGACGGCCGCAAATCCGAATTTGCGAATGGACATTATCCGGCAGAAACTACGTTGACACAAGCGCTCGTAGGCGCCGATGTATTCGTTGGCCTTTCCAAAGGAAACATCCTGACGGAGGAAATGATCACCCCGATGGCCAAAGACCTAATCGTTTTTGCCATGGCGAATCCGACGCCCGAAATCGCCTACGACAAAGCGATGAACGCGCGTAAGGACATTATTTTTGCCACCGGACGTAGCGATTACCCGAACCAAGTGAATAACGTGTTGGGCTTTCCCTACATTTTCCGTGGAGCGCTCGATGTTCGTTCGAAGGTCATTAATGAAGAAATGAAATTAGCCGCTGTCTATGCTTTGGCAGATTTGGCGAAAAAACCGGTTCCTGATATTGTTAATTTGGCCTATGGTCAAGACAACCTAGTTTTTGGTCGGGAATATATTATTCCAAAACCGGTAGATCCGCGTTTATTGACAACGGTCGCTCCGGCCGTTGCTCGTGCCGCGATGGAAACGGGTGTAGCGAAATTCCCGATCCAAGATTGGGATGCCTACGAATTGCAATTATCGAAACGTTTGGGCTTAGATAATACCTTGATGAAAGTAATCATCAATAAGGCCAAAACGAAGCCAAAGCGGGTTGTTTTAGCCGATGCGGAAAATCTTTCTGTTTTGAAAGCGGCCAAAGAAGTCCGCGAAGAAGGCATCGCAACACCAATCTTGTTGGGCAACCGCGAGGTGATCGAACAGATGTTGGCCGACAATAAAATCGACCTGCCGAACGTCGAAATAATAGACCCTTACGTTCCAACAACGAAGGAAGATAAGGCTCGTTCTGCCCGTTACAGCGAGGAATTTTTCTTGCGTCGTCAGCGTCAAGGATACAACAAAGCGGAGGCGCAAAAGATTATTCGTCGGCGAAATTATTTCGGTAGTATGATGGTGGACATGGGTGATGCCGATGCCATGATCGGGGGTATGAGCCGGAATTATCCAGACACGGTTCGTCCAGCCTTGCAGACAATTGGTCGTAAAGAAGGCGTGCAAAAAGTGTCGGGTATGTACATTTTGATGACCCGTTTTGGTCCGTTGTTTTTAGCGGATACAACGGTGAATTTCAATCCTACCGCTGAGGAGATTGTGGAGATTGCCGAGCTATCAGCGAAGCAAGTAGAGAAATTTAACATCAAACCGCGGATTGCGTTGATTACCTATTCCAACTTCGGTAGTGCCGAGGGAGATGATGCCAAAAAGATGAAAAAGGCGGTGCAATTGTTGAAGCAACGTAACCCTAAAATGATCGTTGACGGTGAAATGCAAGCGCACTTACCGTTCAATTTGGACTTGATGAAAGAGAATCATCCGTTCAGCGATTTGGCTGAGCAAGGTGCAAATGTCTTAATCTTCCCGAATTTATCTTCGTCTAATATCGCCTACAACTTGGTGAAAGAAATTGCCGATATTGAAAAAATCGGGCCCATTTTATTGGGCTTGAAAAAGCCGGTGCACGTCGTGCAGCTCGGGTCGACTACCCGAGAAATCGTCAATATGATAGCGATTGCGGTGGTAGATGCGCAAATGAACAAATAAGAAAAGGGGGCTAATTGAAAGCCCCCTTTTTTATTGAATATGTATCACTACACGGCGATAGCGAGTTAAAGCGGGGGATCCGCTGTCTGTTCCTTGCACAACGACGTGGTAATTATCTCCTTTTTTAGCGTTCGCTGGAATGGTCACATCGACATTATTCCCTTGCATGGCTACCTCGGCTTGGCCACTTCCAGGTTCCGGATATGGCCAAACACTTAAATTCACCGTCTGCTTATCGGGGTCTTTCGTGATTACGTGTAAACGTAATTTTTGTCCGGCTTTGGCAGCGAGATTCATTCCTTCTGTGACGGTAATTTGTGGTGGATGATTGGCATCTCGGAAGGATTTCACGGACCAATCGGCGCGAGCTGCGAAATCTTCTTGCGCCGCAATCAACCAGCGGGTTTGTGCATAATTAATATCCATTTTCCCTGTTTCTGGATTGAAATCAGCGGCTTGTTCGTTGTCCTCGTAGCGGTATGGATTATCTTTTGCTTGGACGAAACGGCCGCCCCAGCCGCCAAAAGAGGGGTTATTTAAGTTGTTCAAACCCACATCCACTAGGTGTAAAAAAGCAGGGGAATCGCCTTCGGAAATGAAGTCGTAGGGAACGAATGAGCCCCATTGGGCATTGTTTAATTTGGTCGGATCTCCATGGATGTGTTCGTCGTCACCAGCTTGCTTTTGGCCATCACCATAAGAATAATACATTTTTAAGAGCGGTCCGTGGTCTAGGATAATTTTATTGGCCATGTACGGACCTTCGAAATAGGGCTGCGTTGCTTTGGGCATCATGCGTTTCCATGGGTAGGCGAAACTGGCAAACTGATGTGCGTTGTAAAACACGCGTATTTCAGGCCAATGCCCCCCAATATAATTTTTGTAAGTTGCGTCCTGGTCCATCACGGTATAGATGATGGCCTTTTTTGAAATTTTTGCTTTAATCGCTAACCAGTTTTTATCGGCGGAAAATTGCTCCTCAATTGATTTCAACGCGCGGGCAATCGTGTTTGTGCCACCCCAGGCTTGTAGGTAAATGGGCTCGGGATCCTTGTCGAGTAGTTTGGCTTTGATCCACTCAGAACCTGCTGTGACTTGTTCCATTTCGCCCTCAAAGTCGATGTTTCCTACTTTCACCAGGCTATTCAGATAGCTCGGCGTCGGGTAATTTTTATCGTGCAGGATTAGATTTGGATGAACTTGCGCATAGGCTTTGAGCAGGTCTTGAATCCAATTGACCCCTGGCCAGCGCAAATCCGTTTTTGCCCCATACATTTTGCGGGTCATCTCCATTTCGGAGGTAAATTTGGTTCCTTTTCC
>JACCDO011213468.1_pt1 | contig 10452 bp, 3 predicted proteins | sample 7446101 | NCBI WGS metagenome assembly JACCDO01 (sample SAMN15323440, study PRJNA562643) | freshwater metagenome | isolation source: river surface water | place: USA:Blue River Watershed | collected 2017-08-16
CAAGACGTTGTTGTCTACTCCAGCGTTCGATTTGTGCTTTTCTTCGTTCATAGGCTGCCCTTCTTGACGGAGACCAACTAGCACGAAAACCAAAAGAACCAGTGATATTGTCTATAATGCCACCTGCATCTATAGCACTAATTAGATCTGCTATTGTGTTTTCCACTGCAGACCAACCTATTCTGACTGCATCGACAAGTTCTTGTCGGTGAGCTATACCCATAAAGGCTATAGCTTGGTAGGGATTATAAAGCATGGCTAATACAAATAGACCTGCGATAACACCATCTGCATAGGGATTGCCTGTGAGATTACCACGTAAGGCTCTCATCTGTAGATCTGAGATGAAATCCACTGCGGCACTACCATATTTAGTGACTAAAGGAAACCCCTTTTCTATTTGTTGTATCACTCCTTCCATGATGACCTCGGGTGATCCAGTACCGAAGAAGACATGGGACAAGGAAAGTATGACATACAGTCCTATGCCATAAGGTGAGAGTAGCATGGCATATTTCAGTAAACTAGCTGCTTGTCTTTCTGGTTGACTAGCCCATAAGACAAACCAGCGATACGCACCTAGTCCCAGAGCTTGTGGTATCAGTGCAGGATTGGAAGGAATAGGCCAATCACAGAAAGGGATAGTATTATCAGAGAGTGCACAGAAACTCTTTGCAATATTACCCAAAGCACCATAGAGATTGGCTACATTCAGAATAGCGCCTAAACAAGCTGTAACAGAAGGACCATCTATAACTACAGCAGGTGGTGTATCTGTGGTGATATGTGTAGTACTGTCAGTTGGGGGTTGACCCAGAACACGCGTTTTGCTGGAACATTCCTCTTGGATGTTATGTACCCATTGAGCACGCATAGTCCAGAGTACATCACCAAAGAAACCAGCGATGGCTGCGATGCTGGCTATACAATCCACAGCATCTGCAGCACCTGGAATACCTATAGAGACTAGATGTGTTTTACGTTCTCCTTGACAACTGCTCACTACATTTTCTTCCCAAACACGTAATTTGCGGGTCATATTTACTCCTAATATAGCTTCCGCGATGAATTGAGCATCATTGACGTAACAATCTCCTAGATCAATACGCTGTTGTGTCAACTGTCCTTCTGCATTGACTGCATCTCTGGTACCGCCACTACGATAGTTCATACCTACATAGGCACAATAAGCTCTGGGTATAATACATGTAGGTACTGCTAAACGATCTGCTTGATCTTTTTCTTCGTCTGTACGTGTGTCTGGATTGGGCGTGTCTACACCTGGAAGACAAACTCGACCTGAACTGCAATCATATACTGGTGGTGAATATAGTTCTGAGAATTGTTGAGTAAAGGTCTGTGCACTATTACCAGAGAGTGTATCGAATGCTGTGCTTTGAGCTACATTATCGCGTAGATGTCGTGCGCAGGCATTGTAGACCTCTTTTTCCCAGTTCACTTCATAGCAACCACCTTGCATAGCTCGTAACCAAGGTTTTTGTGCTTGTAAAGTCTCTGGATCCTTGGGTTGTTTGACACCGTAGCTATTGTAGCTAAACAGTGCAAAATCTTCATTGGATTGCTGGATGCAGGCTGCAGCATTATAGGTACAAGCCTGAGCTGTAGGTAGCCATGTGGTGGTAGTATAGCTCTCTGTAGTAGGTGCCTCACACCAAGCCTGCCAGGCTTTGACATGTGCTACTTCATCAGCAATGATATCAGCTGCTGTATCTGTTTCTGTAGGCACGCGTAAAGGTCGAATACTTTGTTTGTTATAAACAGCCGTTTGTGCTTGGTAGGTGGTCAGAATAGTATCAGGTGCGACTAGGTTTTGCCAGGTATAAGTCAACCCAGGACCTGCAATTTCCACATACACCATACCCCAAAACAAGCCCAAGAGGAAAAGAAGAGCTACTGCCAGTAGCCACCACCACCAATAGCGTGAGGTAAGAAAGGCTGTATTAGCACCTTCTGTGTTAAGGCCCATAGACACTATAAACAGATAGAAAGATTGTGGTGTTTCTTTTTCTGATAGTGTAGTGGTGTGGTATCGATGTTACCTTGGCGTCTCAGTGCAGCCGCAGAACGGAAGCAAACACAAGAGGCTTGTGCCTTGGAGGTAGGTTTATTTACAGCAGAAGAGATTCGAGCTTTGTCTGTAACGCAAGTCAGTCTAAAACATCAGGCCCATAGTAATCTATCCACCAAAGGTAGTGTGGTAGATGCAGCTTTGGGTACAAATCAACATAACCGTATCTGTGAGACTTGTCATATAGCTGATTGTGATGGGCATATGGGTCATATGGAATTACCACAGCCTGTCTTCAATATTGAGTTTTTACCTTATGTATGGCGTATTTTACAATGCTGTTGTGTACATTGTGGTGCTGTCTTGTGTCCAGAGGAACGTATTCCTTGGTCTGACTATGATAGGAAGCCACATATTACACATCGTTTGAAAGCTTTAGCAGATTTAACTGTACGTTGTTATAGGCGTTGTGATACAGCTGAACGTTGGGCCTGGCGCCTACGCTATGGAGGTCAATATGCTTACGATGCTACTTATAGTACAGATGAGCTCTATCACTTACTACGTAAAGGGGTCTTAAAACCTGGTAGACTCACAAACAAAAGAACCTTAGCTGCAGTAAAACCAGAGTCAGAAGAATTTGAACCAGAACTAGTGTCTGATCAAGAGGATGTGGTACCAACACATGACATGGATATACATGCAGAACTAGATGTAGACACAGAAGAAACAGCTGTACAAATATCTCATTCTGAACAAGAGGAAGAAACAGAGGTAGTAGAGGAGAACGAAGAGGATGTCATAGAAGTAGAAGATGATATGGTAGGAGACGAAGAGGCAGAGGCAGAGGCAGAGGACGAAGAAGAGGAAGAGGAAGAAGAAGAAGAAGAAGCAGAAGCCACATCAGAGGATATAATGAATAGAGGTGATTTGCCTCCACCACCACGTTTATCGCGTGATAAAACGTGTCAAACGATACAACCTCAATGGCGTTTATCACCACATCAAAAATGTTTTCTGAAAGCCTATTTTCTTCTGCCTGAAAATGCATACCAGTTTGACCTACTAGCAGCTGATGATGTGCAGACTAAATCAGTCTCTGTACCTCCTTACATAACTATACATACTATTTATCATTTGTTACAGCATATTTATGCTACACAAAAATCTTTTCTTTCGAAACTGGGGTTTCAAGTAGCACAGGTACCCTTAACAGGTATGATGTGGCAGGCGTTTATTATACCCTCACAGAATATACGTCAGGAGCAAAGACAAAAGGATGATCATTTAACACAGCGGCTGAAGATTATACAACGTACTGCCAAGAAAGTCTCAGCTGATATTCCGGTCTATTTGAGTGTCTATCAGCTCTCTACGCATCCAGAGGTAGAAGATACTACCTATGAAGCCTGGCGGCAGAGATATGCTACTTTTCATCGTACTAGTACAGTGAAGCGTAAGAAGTGCAAACAGAAAATACAGGGTCTAGTGCCCCTGACAGATACTATAGAACACACTATGCTAACCACACAAAAAACCCAGCTGAAGCATTGGATTCTGCTACAACAAGCTATTGCTGGCTATCAATCGAATAAAGGTACTGTACAAAATCGCTTCATTAAGCATCCTTTACAGAATATAAAAGACAGAATAGGTTCTGGGAAGGAAGGCTTAACCAGAGATATGTGTACTTCAAAGCGTAGTGATTTTAGTGGTCGTACTGTCCTGGTACCCTTGGTTTCGCAACATATTCACAATATAGGTGTACCTCGAAGTATGTGTATGAAAGCTACCTTTCCTGAATTGGTGACTACCTTTAATCAAACGTGGCTACAGCAATTAGTATTTAATGGGCCTTATGTCTTTCCAGGTGCTACAGTAGTCAAGCAGTTACAACCTACTACAGGACAATATGATTTAATACAATTACAATCACCTCAGGTACGAGCTCGGGTACTGTTAAAAGTGGGTGATATTGTGTGTCGGCATTATGGGACTATACCTCAAGATGTGGTTATTTTCAATAGACAGCCTACACTGTATAAGAAATGTATGATGGCATATGTCGTACATGTGGTAGACGATGAAGCCATTCATGTACCTATGGCTGTTACAGAAGCACACAATGCAGATTTTGATGGTGATGAAGGTGCTCTGATGTTTCCACAGAGTTATACAGTGAAGGCAGAAGCGGAATATCTCATGTTAGTGGATTATAATCTCTTACATCAAGGACGTCCTGTTATCAATCTCAGACAGCATGCCTCTTTGGGTTTGATTTTACTGAGTGAACTCACTGCAGAGGATAGTTTCTCTCCTTTATCATTTTTCCATATTTGGTCTCAAGCCTATCAAGTACCATATTCGTCACATATGGTGCCAACACAAAAACAGTGGGTAGCTCCTCCTGCTGCTTTTGTAGCATGGGAAGAAGCATTACGTGAGACAGAGCAGAAAACAGCAGTAGCCTACAAAGGGCCTTTCAGTGGTGTGGCTTTGTTGGAGGCTCTATGGCCTCCAGATTTTCAGGTCAACCAGGTCATTGTACAAGGTAAGCTCCTCCGACCTTTCAAAAAGGAAGATCTCAACACTACAGAAGGTTTACTCTTTGCCTATATTCAACAATATGGCTTTGTAACTGCAGCTCATTTTCTCAGTCAACTTTACGCTGTTACGTATGCATTTATAGCACATAGAGGCTGTTCTGTGAGTTTAGCACATATGTGGTTACAGCCCACAACACCTTGGTTACAGCAACAACAACAAAAAGTGACAGCAGCAGTACGGCGTGGTTGGGATTGGTGTGATACACGTGAAGACACCTTAACAGCAGCAGGTGATGCGACCACCCGCGCTATGGTACAGCATCTACGAGGACTTCAATCCAATCATATTATTTCTATTTTACAACAAGAAGGTAAATACAATGGACTGTACGATATGGTACGTACAGGTGCCAAAGGTTCACAAGTAAATCTAGCGCAGCTCAGTCATGGAGGTGTGATTGGGCAACAATTGAGACCTAATGGACAACGCTTTATAGAAGCTAGTTTTCATGCAGTGGGTGCTTTAGAGAGCACTGGTTTTATTCAATCCTCTTATATGGATGGTATGACTCCTGTGGAAGGTTTTATGAACGCCAGAAATGGGCTGACTAGTTTGGCAGATACAGCTGTGAAGACGCGAGATACTGGCTATACACAACGTAAGCTGATGGTCTTGATGGAAGATGTGATTGTCACGCAACAGCAGCTAGTACGTACTAGTACAGGTACTATTGTAGCTTGGCAGTTTGGCGGTGATGGTTGGGATACCGATTTTCTTACCTTGCAGCCTTTAGCACCTTTGGCTCCCACACATCCAGAGTACGAGCTCTGGCAGGCATGGGGTCAGCCGAAACACGTACTCACACCTATCAATATGCAAAAATATGCAACCTATTTACTTCAGGGTAGCACAGACCCTACAGAAAAATGGGTGACGGTAGATTGGCAAGCAGCACCTTGGTGTCAGTTCATACCACATAGACTGTTCCGTTGGTATCTGGAACAACATATACCATCTGGTACCTCTGTGAAAGCAGAGGCATTACAGATCTGGCAACAATTCCTGCAAAGGGTAACTCTACCCTATGGTGCTGCTGTAGGCATGACTTCTGCCCAAAGTATTGGACAACCTATTACTCAAATGACTATGAATACGATGCATATGTTAGGTACGGATTTAAAATTGAATTCAGGTATTGAACGCATGATTGAATTGACCAAAGCTTCTTTGAAACCTCTAACACCTGTGATTCAAGTGCAGTTACAGTCAGTTACAGATCTCAGTTTAACAGCCATGCTACAGGCACAATATATACCTACTATGTCCTTTACACCTGCACCACGGTTTAACGCTGCACAGAAAGCAGTACTACGAGCACAGACTACAGATACACCTCATCTGTATGATTGGTTGTTACAAGCTGCACATACAGGCACTGCCGGTTTATTGACTATCACTACTTGCGATGTAGCTGGGATCTATCTACATGATTTGATACGAAAATGGTCCTTGAAGTTTCCTGCTCTACTGTGGTACTGGGGCGATCGCTGGTGTGTCTTTAGTCTGCCACCACCAACAGATACAGATACAGAAGAAATCGCCACACCTTGGTCTCACTTACCAGCTTTGACACAATGCTGGCGTGTCTTTCATACCTTACAACGTATACCTATCTGTGGCTTCCCTGAAATTCAACAGGTCTGGACCCCCGCGGCTGATAAACGCATGCTCCTCAGTAGCGGTATCTACAAGCAAGTGCTGGGTTTACCTGGTATTATAGCTGCAGAAACGTGCAGTACACATGTGATGGAGGTCATTGCTACCTTGGGTATTGATGCGGGTATAGAGGTATTTATCAAAGAAATGCTGGATTTAAGCAAGGCCTCCAACATTACTCTCTCTGAAAGAAGTATCAGACTCATTGCACAGCGTATGTGTGTGGAAGGCTGGATGCGACCCATTACCTTCAATGGCATGAATGATAGTCATCATTTCCATACCTTACGTTTAGCAGCTTTTGAACAGCCTTTGAAAACGTTTGTGACCTGTAGTAGTCAAGGCAGTGTGGAGTTTGTGACAGATGCTTCTACAGCTATTGTCATGGGTGAACCAGTACCTATAGGTACAGGCAATTTACAAACACATTACACAGCACAACCACCAACCCATGTATGGTACACTCGTATCACAGCTACTGGAGCTCCCAAAGTGTTACGAGTACCTGCAGCACCGCCAGCAATACAACTCTTGCAGTACATACAAACTCTGCAAAAAACACATATTCAGGCTCAGAGCTCTACCTTGGATCAAAACACTAGTAAGTTACAGCATTCACAAGCTACATCTATCAGAACTACCGTTGCTAGAAAGAAGAAAAGAAGTCACAGCAACAAAAATAAGGCCAGAGAGAAAGAAAAGAAGAAAAAGAAGAGGCAGCAGCAGCGGCAACAACAGCAACAGAAGAAAAACACCAGCGATGAACCTAAACCCATACTAGTACTAACAGAATGTCAGGACAGAAGAAGACGAAAGAAAAATGCACGTAAACGTGATCGCAGTGGCAAAGTACGTGCACCCAGACCACCCAGAATACGTCCTACTAGACCACAGAAACCCAGACAAAGAAAGAAAGGCATGAAAACTCTAACACTCCACACAACAAACTCTACGACAGAGGTACTATCTCTAAACTACACAGACGAACAACAACAACAAGAAGCTAGTCAAGATAACAGCTCGTATCCACTGAAAGCTACTACTGCTGTCACATCGAGACTACATTATACCACATCACACAGAGCTTTATCTGTCATTAGTCGGTTTATTCCGTTTCATAGACGCACACAACCAGAACAGAGTTTATCTTTTATACCTTTTCATTGTAGACAGATTGTCAAATAAAAACACACATGTTCTTATGACCTCCATGGTACTCCTACCAGATTGGCATAGCTGTTTACACCAACCTAACTTGTGGCAGGAATGGTTTCAGCGTTATATTACTGCTCTATTAGTTTGGCGTTGGAAACGCAGTATAGTACTATGGCAGACAGAGCCTACTCAACAGAGTCTCACCTTGTGTGGTGTAGCTCACATCTATGCCACCTTAGAGGCTGCTTGCCAAGTAGCCTTACGCCAGACCCAAACACAAGTATGGGTACGTCTACAATGGCTCAAGAAGCATAAGAAGCTCTGTTGGTGGTATCAATACTATCAACGTTTGCTCTGGTGGACCTGCACAGATGTGATACCACAGAAACTACCAGGCCAGCCTCTCTATCGCTGTTATGTATGACATTAGTATCTTACCTGAAGAGAACCCTTGCCCCAGCTCCTACCCACGCACTCTATCTTTTTTAACCGCGCACTTTTAAAAAGTCACCAGTAGACTGTTTCTACATTTTGTCAGTACACTGTTTCAAAACTACTGGTGCTACACTGTGTGGAGCGATTATGGCTCAGAAGCATGATCTATGTCAGTGCTTCCCTGGTGTCCACTTCCACAAGGAGTATCCTATTTCTGCAGAAGTGTTTCTTTTACTGACGCAAGGAGATAGATCTAGTCAGAAACTGAAACGGGAACTACACCAGTTGGTAAAGTTATTGGTTACAGACCTATCAGCTGGACCCAGCAGTGGAAACCTGGCGAAATTACAAGCTCTCGATAATCATACTAAGGCTTTGGAAATGACCTTGGGTCATACGCAGAAGCAATTGCAGCAACAAGCCATGGAACTGCAGGAAAAAACAGAAGAATTACAATTGGTACAGCGACAGCTTGAGCGAGCCCAAGCAGAATCGGAACAAGTACGTAAAGATGCCGAAGCCGAAGAAGCACAATGGCAGCAGCGCATAAGCGCCTTGGCATTGGAAGCCACTCAGTTGCAGACGCATTTGCTACCTGAGATCTCTACTACTAGCATGATAGAAGATTTACACCAAACCACTGTGCCAACTACGGCCCAACAAGACCATATGAAGGCTTTTGTGGCTCGAATATCCTCTCCAGGTGTGCTACTACGTACTGATGCCGTGAAGCCCGAAGCTCTGAATCTACATTACAGTCTCATGGGACAAGTACCCTGGAAGATTACTGATATGCCACTTTCTGCAGATCACTTTCTGGGAGATGATTGCTGTGGCTACAACACCGAGAAAGCTCCAGCTCCAGGAACACCAGCAGGTTTGGCAGCTCCTGTATGGCTACGTTATTGTGGCCATTGCCATAAAGTAGGATTAGCTGCCGAACAACAGGCAGATGATGATTTTGCCCTCATGGACCTGACTTTACCTCCTACCTGGGGCCGTCCTCTACCTGGCTACTGGCTTCAGGATCAATACTGGCTCTGGCTAGTTGGATTGGGTCCCTTTCCAGCCCCAGCCATATGGCCTCTACCCTGTCTAGCAGCTCCGGAGGAGACCAGCAGCAGTACCTCACCATATCTACGTTTATCTTCTGGCATGCTTCAAGGTTTAGCATATGCTATCAAACAACTACCTGCCTTGTCTACCTTCAAGCAACTGATGGATGCCTTGGGACAACACTTTTTATGGTTGATTATCACACCGGAAATAGCCTCACAAATAGGTCAAGAACAAGCACAGCCCGCCCGCAAGGTGTTTCCTTCGCGAAAGCCCTGTGTACATAATCCCGCCAAGATCTGTAAAAAAACCCTGGCTGCCACGGACTACTTTGGAGATGAAGAACAGAAGCACTTATGTCTATGGTTTGAAATCTGTCCAGACTGTGGAGCTTGGGGCTTGGATCCCTCCTGTTATGAAGTCTTACTCTTCACGCCACAGGACAAACTGGCTGCCACATGGAATCTGCTACTACAACTACCTTACAGTACTTTGAAGGCCAATTACCATATGGGCATGCTTTTTGATCAAAGTCTCTTTGAAGTGCTGCAGAAAGTACAACAACGCTTTCAACAAGCCAGTGTGCAACTCACATCACACATACGGAATTTTCTGCCTGTCGTTTTACACTTTTCCCTTCAATTGATGCTAGAAGCCTCTACTGTATCTCTGGCAGCAGATACCCCACAAAGCTTCTGTACCAGCAAGCTTATCAACTACATCTGGTCTTTGCTCTATGAAGTGGTTAAACGCAGACCAGTTCTCGGCAAAGAGGATAACTGTTTGATCTTGTTGGAGCAGTTACGAGACATGTCCTTTGGAGATTTGATGCAACAAGTGGGTGCTGCTAAAGCTTATGTGGAACAAGAACTCTGGTTTCGCAAGGAGACTAGTACACCTCGACTGGCCTATTTACATATTCTACAAGTGGCCTATGATCACTTGGCCAGTTCTTTGTATCAAAAACCTGTGGAGATGAAACTTTCCACCACAGAGACCGGTAAAACCAAGAAGAAGTTTTCCTCACGCGGTAACTTCAAGCGTACGAAATCGCAGGAAGAAACCATGTCTCATGGAGAACCCATGTCTCAGGGAGATCTTTCCACTATTCTGCGTATACCAACTTCTTCTCCTTCAAACTCTACTTCTGACCTTTCTTTCTCACAACTAGAATTGAATGAGAGTATGTCTTTCGCATGGGAAGATCAGGATACCATATCTTTTCTGAACGAATAACTTTTTTTCTTTACCAATAAACATATAGTTCCTCTCCACCTGCAGTAAGTGGTGTCTGACCAATGATTTGTAGTAGATCTGCTGTAGTAGGAGCTATAACTGATGTCAGGGGATAAGTACGTCGCCAATCCCAACCCCAGGACTGACTCTCTACTCGTTTTCTAGACAAAGGTACTCCCCAATACATACCTTGTATCTGCTGTGTTTTTAAATGAGGCCTAATAAAGCGTTCTGTTACTTCATCCCATACATCTGATACATGTAGAAACTCATTCAGA
>JACCDO011450670.1_pt1 | contig 10450 bp, 5 predicted proteins | sample 7446101 | NCBI WGS metagenome assembly JACCDO01 (sample SAMN15323440, study PRJNA562643) | freshwater metagenome | isolation source: river surface water | place: USA:Blue River Watershed | collected 2017-08-16
CAGTTAGTTGACAGATTACGTAGTACCGCAGCAGAATATGGAATATTGTCACAGGTTTCATTCATTATTAATGCAAAGTATGAGGAGATGCTGCAATTGCTAGACACCTCAACTGTAGGACTACACACTATGTGGAACGAACACTTTGGAATCTCCGTAGTCGAAATGATGGCAGCCGGACTCATAGTGATTGCGCATAAATCAGGAGGACCAAAATTAGACATTATTTCAGTAGGGAAAAACGGCTCGATAAAAGGCACAACTGGATACTTAGCTGATACACCGGAGGAGTACGCGGCGCACATGGCTCACATTCTCCACGAGTTACATAGCAGTGATCAGGAGGAGATAAGGAGGAACGCTAGAGCTAGTGTGGATAGGTTTTCAGACGAAATATTCAAGGAAAATGTGAAGAAAATATTTCTTGAGAGAGGCGTGTTCGTGTAGATGATTAGAAAGTAGATTCGGTTTATTGTACAAAATTATTCAAAATGTATATTCCCTAAATGTAGTTCATCTGTCTGTTCTCCGTCTCTTCTGAAGATGAGACCTTCTGGGACTGGTACTCTGTCCCGAGGCGCTTCATGATGTCACTCGTTGACATATTTTTATTTTCTTTGTTTAATTGCTTCTTCATTGCAGAAAAATTCTCTTTTACATATTTGGAAAATCCGTTACACTCCCGCGCCTGCTTCAGCTTGCCATCACTGGTGAAGTTACCCATATATTCAAGTCGGGACTTACACTGGCCACATCTGTGTCTATTTATGTCTATGCCTTTCTTGGAGTGTCTTGAGTACATAATTTGGCAGGATTCGTTGGTGCACTTGAACTTGTAAGGTTTATGGATATCGTAGGAGTGGCATGTTGTTACCTGTGATCCAGTAATACTCTTTTCACAGACTCTAGCCCACTTCCAAAACGAAGGACCGTGGGGCGGTTTCCGTTCTCCATCTATAAGCCATGATGCTACATGACACATTTCATGCAACAAGGTGGACGCCAATCGTTGCTCATCTACAACTACTTTGATTGATAGTTCTATCGTACTACTGCGATCACCGCTGGCTAATGTCTTGCTGCGAGTAATGCCAGCAGTAGTCAAAAGTCTCTTTGACCATATGATGCTTAAATTATCAGGTAATCTCCCATTAAATGCGCTTTCATTATACCGTTTATACATCTCCTTCACTAGCGCTTCACGCTTCGCAGGACCGAATGACTTGCTTGTTGTTGATGTAGGTGTGATAGGATGTAATGGTTTTCTAGCAGGTGTACTAATACTGGAAATAGGAACGCAATAAACTTCATTGTCGCTATATATTTTAATTGGTTTCTTTGGTGGCTCGTAACTCATTATACCTTGACTTTCATCCCATTCGGCATCTTCATCGGCATCAATATATGTACTGGAAACTTGCGTATCAATATCATCTGCTATATCGTCGTTGTCGTCATTATCACTGCTAAGGTATATAGAATCATTTTTTTTATAAGTAAAATTGTAATCATCTGATGAGTCATCTGCCACATTATTATCCGCTTTTACGTTTTCATTTTCTTGCGAGTCTGTGCAGTCAAGAGAAAGTTGACTAAACTTTTCAATATCAAACATTATATCATCAAATTCGTTACGTGTACGATTATAAGCCTTCTTAGACCGCTTCGTAATTGTTGAAGGACAAGAAGGGCTTGTGCTAAGTGTAATCACCGAAGGGGAATTTATGGTTCTGTTAGGGAGTGAAGAAGCAGCACCTGGGGATGACGGCGCTTTACCACCTGCAATGGGTGCAGCCAACTCAGACCAGTGTGAGTAATCTTTTAACACAGAAGCAACTTCTTTCCGAAGCTGTAGCCCTCTCAGCTTCGACACCGACGACATCCTTCTCGTATCTGCTCTATATTGGTCTTGACCACCAAATTGATCCAATTATTGATGACAATTACCAACCTGCAGTAATATACTGAGTACTCAATTGAGTGTCGATATGAGTGACAAATCAATTTGAGTTTTGAGTGACGAATTGAGTCTGACAACCGGAATGTCACATTTCAACCAAGGCATCACCGACCCAAAATCCCTAACGGTCCTCCGTGCTTGGGTGTGGAAAGGTTTAAATGTCGACTGAAAGATATTGTACTTCGATGTGATAACAGGTGGTGGCGCAGAGGCACCTGCACTTCCACCGCACCTCTAACTAATACTTACCTCCCAGAGTCCTCGCAAAGTTTAAGTGTGACTGGTAACCGGTGAGATGTGTACCGGTGGAATATTTGCTGTTTATTTCGGTTTATCATTGTTGGAAGAATCGATGCTTGTGGGCAAAGGCGCGAAGGCGGCGAAGCCGAAGCCGAAGTCAAAGAAGCGCGACTCCAGCGCCATTGGCGGCGAGGTCAAGGCGTTACTGCAAGATTTGGTGACGAAGGGGCTGCTGGATGAGGTGCTCTGGGGGGAGAGGAAGGATGTACGAAGTGGTGATTTTCTTGTAGCTAAAGAGAGAAAGCAGCAAAGACAGATGGAATATATGAAAATGGTACATGAGTTCGACTATGTGCTTGACGAAAGCATTTATGATACCACCGAGTGGACATTATTTCTTCTGCAGCATCTGCTAAATATTGATTATAAAGAGCCTAAAGTTCAACCAGAAAAGAAATATTTTGCAAATGCTGAGAAAAATAATCGATTATCTTTCTTAACTTCAACGTTTAATGATATGCGAGAAAAGGTGGCTGCTGACATAAACATACCCGTCCCGCAGACCGAAGACGTTGATGAGAAAATGAATACTTTTTTTATTACTGATGAAAATGAACAATATAATCAAGTGGAAGATGTATCGTCTGATATATTACAACGACGATTATATCGGCAGTATATTCCTGAATACAATTTGCTGACGCATGATGTAGTATTTCCAATATTTTGGGGGGAAATGGTTGCATTGAACACTACTGTTTTAAAGTTGTTACAAGACTTTAATGGTTATGGAAATACCATATCCAGCAGTAAATCCGTATTAAATGAAGGGTCCACTCGTGTGTCGTCTAATAAGTACTTCCGTAGAAGTGCTGAAGATATTTTAAATAGATTAAAATGTAAACAAGAAAGCAATCAAGTGGCAACCGGTGATGTTAATGTTGCATCTAGTGACATCACAGACCATACTAATGGAGAGGATGCAATCGGAAATGATGGTGTTATAACTAGTGATGTGGATGCCATATTTGATGATTCTATTTTTGATGGGATCAATGAGGAGCGGAATCCAGCACACGTTATTGAAAATCATGCTGCAGATAGTGTTAATGTCAGGAAATCATTCTATACAGATAATATTGAAACGAAAGAGGATCTAGCGAGAGCAATGGGTAGAAGCCGGTGGAGAGAGTTGACAAAATGGATTCGTGAAGAGGCGGTGGTGCACAAAGCCTCTGATAACAACACAAATAGGACGGTTAGGGCGCCTACGAAGTACCTAAAGGATCTCTTAGATCATGTGCAGAAACACCGGATACCTATGACTCATATATGGAGCGAGAGTCTCTCATCACAAGCACCAGAAGCTGCAGTTAATGATACCGTTGGTACCGAATGTGAAGATAATAACCCAGCGTCTATAAATGTCCTCATGCCCTCCGTGGAACCAGAAAGCGTCGCCAATGATAATACAGACTTTCTCGGTTCTATTGATAGAAATATCAGAAGAAAGGTATCAAAAACGGGGCGCATCCCTGTGCGCCATGTGTTGACCATGAATACACTAAAATTAGAGTATACGCACTACTTCCCAGAGACCTTAGTGAATGAAATGGTCACGTACGATGAAATAGTGTCATCGATATGTATACTTCAGTCGTCTGAAGTTTGTTCCACTGGAATTGATTGCAATTTGATCGGCGGCAATGATAAAGACAAGTCGTATCGACTCGTGGATAGATATGGTCGAGTTGATACAATTGCACGCGGTGGCACTATCGATGACCGCATTGAGAAATCGAGGTCTTTCCACATTCATATACAGCAATCATTAGCGTCGCAAGATACAGACTATGACAGCGATGATAACGATGATAACGATGACGACGATAACAAGGATGACGATATGAAAGTAGTCGACGATTCAATCAAGCTGTACGATGCAGACTTAACTGTGGAGGCACAACCTATTGATTCGAAAAACCAACAATATTCCCCTGTAGCTAGTACGGCATCGTCGTACCCACCGAGGTCTGAGCAATATATCGATAATAATGACGGAGTAAGTAGCAATGTCGATAACAAGGAGGTCGGCGATCAGAAGCACATCGTCACCCAACGCATTATTGATCTCGAGCTGAAACCTCTTGCGACCACCATGCCACAGATCCGCTGGAATGAATCAAGTAAACGCATTATTTGCGAGAGAAACAAAACTGGTAGAAAACCGAAAATGCAGCGAATACTCACTCGTTACCCTATTCGCAATTTCGGGCAGGAGTTTGAGGAGGTCATTTACGATCCAGAAACGTACCTATTACACATATTTTCTACCCGTAACGGCATAGTAGTAAGCCATAACATAGTGCATATTTCGTCCATTTACGTGACTCGAAGTTTATTCCACGACATGGTTACTATCCGCACCAACTCGCAACTTGTCACCAGCGATGTTAGTTGTAACGGTTACCTGGGTACCATTCGTGCGGATTATTGGAATTTATTAATCAACGAAATTCACTATTCGATACACGGTACAGCCAATCAAGTTGCCGATCGAGTCAAAGAGATAAGGGAGAAGTGGAAGGGAGTGCCGCAAAAGGACACGTTGTATCGTGACTCACAGTCGCTGATGCAAGCGAGGCTGTTTGATGCTGAGCACAGCGCTATGGGTGTGATCGAAAAAAGTAAACGGGGAGTTGTCTCTCATGTTGGTGACGATTGCGATGAGTCAGACAAGTGGCCGGACCAGTCCCAAGATATGCCTTCCGATAAAACAATTTTTGCGTTGAAAGTAGATAGAAAGGCTGGGATAAACACAGGCGTGTCACAGCCGTCACTTGTCGAGAACACTGACGAATGCATCAATGACGACCACGCCAAAAGCGTTAGTACCATCTCAAATAATGTGATGGATGAGTTAATCGCAGATGATGCAGTGAAAGTCGCGAAAAAAATCACAACATTAACAATTCCATTGGCTACCAGTGACTACTCACGAGTGGGTGAGATCAATAGAAGTCAACGCAGTAAATTTATTCCGCAATTACCCACTAACCACAACAGCAGCAGCAAAAGCAAGTCTCCCGTCAGTAATAGATCCAAGCACATGAATAAACCGTTTCCAGATGCAGAGAACGTGTTTGCCTTGCGAGGAACTGCACCGGTGTATCATGACTACCCTCGATCCAGCCCAGTTGATGTAAGGACCCCTAGAAAGAAGCACCACGTCATCGCTAAGGCTATGGACTCAAAAGTGACAAGTGTGATTACTACTGAGAATAGTTACTCCGTTTCGGCAGGAACAAAGCCTATCAATTCCACATCCACACCAGTCCAGGCGCGACTCGAGTCACTTGATTCTTTATCGCATTATTCCCTTCAGAACTACGTTAAAGTTTCCCCGCCTACTTTACCGGTGAATAACATATCCGACGACCATTTATTGCTTCTAATTGAGTCCCGAACAGTTTATCAAAATTATTTCTGTGAGAAATTTCAAATTCTTGATGTTGTATGCGATCCTTGCATTAATTTCCATGATGCGTGTGACCTGCTAGTCGATTCACCTCTTTCTTACGATGTGATTTTCATCTCGTTAAGCGACCTCATGGCGTGCAAAGACATGAAGAACACACTGGAGCTCCTGAATCCCGGGCGAATTTACAGCCTTGTAGTGTATGGTGCCTTCGGGGCCACGCCGAATATGGATGAAATCTTGGTTAAATTGCGGGATTCGGGGGTAACAGAGCTATTAGAAGAGCCTTATTCGTTGCTTAACATGAAGAAGTTGATGCAAACCCTGAGAAAAGACAGATATAGATATTAATTACAGCGGGCGATGCATGGGGACAAAGCCGAGTCCATTTCCGAGGAAATATTTTATATTTACTGTATTTATTGTTTTATTTTGCAAAATTTTATCCATTTTCTACGTCTTATTAAATATGGACTTTCCTTATTGTGTGCGCCGATGTAACTGCCACTGCTGAACTCAGCGAAGGAATCGGCATACATCCAGTTCCCAATCGATGTTGCGTGATCATATTCTTGATCGGGTATCCAATCACACGGTAGGTCAACGTCATTAGTCACGTGGTGCACCCCGTCAGCTTGATTTTCTTGTAGCCATTCAAATGCAGCAGGAAGTTGTACGTGCGACAAGAAAAGGAATGGTAATACCACACTGCCACTAACATCTGTGAGTTTTGCGAAATCATCTTTTTTTAAATGATTGGATGAATATCCCCTGGCGGAGTCGTACCGCTGATTCTCGAACACTGCAAAACAGTAATACGCTCGCCCCTCCGCCCCCGACAGCAGCTCTTCGGACACTGGGTGAATGAAATTCTCCGTCAAAAGCTTGTCGCTATCTGTTGTCATTGAGGCGGGAATACTATCAAATACACCGAAGATTGACCGCCGTATTGAGTTACGAGACAACAATGCCGTGAGCTCGCTGTTTCCTATTCCTAGATCATTGGAGTCCAGTCGCTGTCTACTATCCGTTTCGATTGAAATCGGCTTGGTGACGTCATTACTACCACCGTCTGATTTAGACCTATCACGAAATGTAGCCGAGTTATACAGAGAATACAATAGATTTAATGGCTGGGAGATCATATTAGTGGTCTGCGTCAGCAAAGACGTCTGGGGGATATCGGCTTCAGTGTTGCTGACGCAAATAAAATCCAAATCAATTTGTCTCTCGATTTCACGTCTCAATGCTTCTATCCATTTGTTCGCTATCGCCTCGCTTGAAGCAGATAGCCTTAGTGAACAGTACGTGCAATTATCAGTTATGACATCGCTGCCCTCTTGACTGCAAGCTTGTTTGTCTACGAGTAAAATAGCAAAAGTATTAGGCTGTCGTGAATATTTGGTGGGCAGAGTGACGATCTGCGAAAATTTGTCCAGGTATCGCACAGTCTTAATGCTACTGATTTCAAGGACTGGAAGCGAATCATGAACATCCTTATCTGCCGAAGGAGCTTTTTTAGCAGACATAGTCAATGTAGTTGATAGCTTGGAAGAGATAGCAGTTATTCCTTTCGCTAGCACCATCGGGGCCATAGTCATCGCATTAGTGACATTTTCAAGGGTGTCTACCTCCGCGGACTCATATATAGTCAACTTATTGTTCACAAGTTCAATTTTATGTTGCCTCCAACTAGCAAAAGGGGTTGCGGATGAAGTTGGCGGCAGGGAGAAAGTGTTTACTAAAGTAACAGTGTCTGCGCTGGTCTCATTGGTTGTCATACCTTTCTTGAATGAGAAACGCCTACTATTTCGGAAACTCTTTGGTCGATCGAGGAAACGGGTCAATGGATCTGGGTCTTTAGACTCAACTTTCACCTTCTCCAACTTCGCTGGGGTTGAAAATATTTGGAAATTTACCTTCTTTTTCTCCTGCTTTTCTGCGCCATCATTTGCAGGTCCATTACTATCATCTGGAGTCGAAAGTAACAAATTTAATTGATCTACACCCAGATCTGTCATGACCGCATCATCCACTGCTTCGGTATTGTTTACATTATTATCATTCTCTACATGTACTATATCTTTAAATTTATTAAAGTTCTCGTCTTCACGATAGCGCCCATTAATACTTTGAATTATCGAAAGCATCCATATTTCAAGATCGGCATAATCCTTTGCTCTTAGAATAAATGGTGGCTGTTTCTGTTGACTCTCCCTACTAGTACTAGACTCAATATTGACACTGTCGTCGGTAATTCCATTTTTATCAATACCACCAGTACTAGAATTTACATCAGCAACAACTTTGTACGCATCACTAATGTCTATTTTATCATCGATGTCACTGCTTTCATATACAATAAAGGCGTTTTCTTCGCCTGATTGCAACAATACTTCTACTTTGCAATTAGCATGCAAGTAAAACTCTCCTGTTTTAGTTGTCTGTGACTCATCTGTGTAAGATGACAATACACTATTTTGTAAATTCATGAAGCGCCAGTGCCATATCTTCAGATTCTGTCTCTTCTTTTCAAGGAATCCATTTAGACTGATGTCCCATGCCTGCGACTCCATCATCCTTTGCTAACAAAGTCACGATTAATTCCTGTACTCACTGACTCACTGACTCACTGACTCACTCACTCATACTGTCTGTGTGAGTCCTGATGAAGCGTAGTCCCATTAACTTTCTCTTTTCCTTCAAAAAAATTTTTTGAGTCAAAAAAAAAGGTGTGGAAAGTTGTTTTAACGTTTATATTCTCCGCCAAGTAATCGTGTTTTCCACAGGCTTCGCGGTGTCCCAGAGTCGTCGGCAGAGAGAAGCGCGTAATATTCACCAGCAGTGCTCATGCTGTCCTTGGGGAAGGTGTCGTATGGTTTGGAACACTTATACCGCGACATTACGGTGCTAATTTCCACCCTTTTTCTGCTGTATTCTTTGCATGTTCTGCAGTTTTTTAATATTTTAATATGGAAATTTGCAGTATGGCTTCTGAAATCAATAACGTATCTTCCAGTTACAATTGCAAGTGTGGAACTAGATTTTTACGAAAGTAAGTTAATTATTTACGATTTAAAGATCAATGCACCACCATTAGAGGTAGACCCTAGGTGGAAATCCGACTTAATCATAGGAGTTAAGAAGTTGACTATAAAATATAACTTGTACTATACGTTGCTAGGATTGCTTATGTCAAATATGAATTTATACTATGTTGATTGTATTATTGTTGAAAGTTTAAATGTTGTACTAGAAGGTAATGAAGATCCTGAGACTGGCGAGATTAATTTAAATATATCTTTAATTGGAGTTACCGATGATGTGCCAAATGAAGTTGATGAAAAAAAAGATAGCCATGGAGTCCCTATGACTAGTAATGTAAGTTCTGTTCCGACAACCGTTGGTGCTGTCAAAGACACTGGCAAAGTCGTCAAGACAGATAAAGGCTTACTTTACAAAGCATTTCGAAGTGTCAAAAAATTTGTTAAAAAAAATATGAATGCAGTTACGGATAGTGTTACCAACGTTGTAGACGATGCTCATGATGAAGGATGGGGTGCCTATCTAAAGAAGGCCTCTGATAGTATTGTCACTAATATTAAGGTTGTTGCTGAAGAAGGTGTATTAACTAGTGCCAGCAAAGCGTTAGGGGGTGTATTAAATACAGCAAAGAACACAATAGATGCTTTAGTAGAAGACTCTATCAAAAAAGGTGTTGCCGAATTGCACGAGTTAATGTTGGGACCTGAGCCAGATCCGACTGAATTTGATGTAAAAGTTTTAGGAAGAGTATTACTTATGACAGACATCAATGTAAAAATTAGACAAGCTTTGCCAACTCCATTACAGTATCTCGAGAGAAAGCCGCTTAAAGTAGCGAGAATAGTCATGCCGTTACATAAACCTGATGAGAAAAAAGTTCTTGACCATAGCAACGATCCAAATAATGGAACACATGGATCATATGATCATACACACTTTGGGGACTCCGATGAAGAGCTTCTGTTCGATCAAACGTGGAAGGTTATTACGCCGGTAGGTGATTATGATGAATCTATACTAGATCAATCGTATAAAGTACCTTTCAGATCAGATGGTGGTATATATTCGGGTGCTTTATTGTATCGTTTCGAGCGTGTGCTATTTGTAGAATTATTTAAAGGGAACGGAGGCCGTCTGTTGTATGAATTGATCAAAATGGGTGATTGGAAGCATCGGTCAGATCTGAAGCCTGGCGCCGATTTTATTGAAGAAAGTCCGTTATTCTTTGAATTGTAAGTCATTAAAAGTACAATATTATGTATATGCTGTAGACTTCCAAAATTATGCGTTTCATGTAATTAACTAGCCTTTTTGTGTATTGTATGCTTAGGCATCGCTCGCTTTATTATCACAGACGATTAAATATTATGACCTCGAAGGCTTTTATAGAGCCATTGAAGTGTGTTTGACGATTTGACATTATTTAATTCTTCGCTTTTGACGGTCGTTGTGGTCGGTGGCGCATCATCGACTGGTGGCGCATCATCGACTGGTGGTGCATCATCGGCTGGTGGCGCATCATCGACTGGTGGTGCATCATCGACTGGTGGCGCATCATCGACTGGTGGCGCATCATCGACTGGTGGCGCATCATCGACTGGTGGCGCATCATCGGTTGGCTGATTATTAGAACTTGGTTTATCCGTAGATTCCGCTGTAGGAGCATCCGTAGATTCCGCTGTAGGAGCATCCGTAGATTCCGCTGTAGGAGCATCCGTAGATTCCGC
>JACCDO011322900.1_pt1 | contig 10449 bp, 6 predicted proteins | sample 7446101 | NCBI WGS metagenome assembly JACCDO01 (sample SAMN15323440, study PRJNA562643) | freshwater metagenome | isolation source: river surface water | place: USA:Blue River Watershed | collected 2017-08-16
CTGGAAAAAGCCTTCTCACCCTTCTCTCAAAAAATCGCCTTAATGAAAAATGCCCAATTTTTAACTCTTGATCTACAATACTGCCCATTAAAAACCCAGATAAAACAAAGAAATAATCCACAGCCATAAAACCCCCAGGCATCCATCTAGGGCTTAAATGAAAGATCAATACCCCTAGGACAGCAAATGCCCTAAGTCCATCAAGATCCGCTCTATATCTAAATTGCCTATGTTCTATCGCCATCTTTCATTCATCTCCTTCTCTTCTTGTTATCCTAAGCTTTATCTCAAAACAATACTTCATACAAGAATAATCGCAATCCATCCTTTACCAATCGATTGATCTTGTACTTGAACTTTTGATCACCAATTCCCTTGATCAAGATGGATATAATGAGTGTAAATTAAATAGGACACATATTATCATAACAAAATTACATCAATAATATCAATGATTTAGATTGTCTGATTTCTCTAGGATTTCTGATGAAATATGAGAAGAATAGATGAAATGATATGTGAGATAAGTATTTGAAATATATGATCTTTATTTAATATAAAGTCAAATCTTAATATTTATTTAACAGATATAAAACGATTAAGTATCTAATTGCCTATGACTGAAACTCTTTAAATCTTAAAGGAGATATACCATGAGTTTTTTGAAAAGAGCTTTGCTCTTGAATTTTATTTTTTTCATCGCATTGAGCCAACATGTCTATGCACTAGGAGCGTGTGGAGATGGTGTACTGGATTTAAATGAAACTTGTGATGACGGCAATACAAACAATGGCGATGGCTGTAATAGTGTATGTAACCAAGAGAATGGTTGGGTATGTACAACAGTTGCACCAGCACCTAGCACTTGCTTAATCGATTCAGATAATGATGGTGTCGCAAATGTGAATGATAATTGCCCCAACAATGCCAATGCTGATCAATTGAATTCAGATACTGATAGTAATGGTAATGCTTGTGATACGGATGATGATAATGATAGCATTACAGATGGTAATGACAACTGCCCCATCAATAGCAATACAAATCAACAAGACAATGATCGCAATAATGGTGGCACCAACGATGGTGGCGATGTTTGCGATCCTGATGATGATAATGATGGTGTTTTAGATATCAATGATTCTCGCCCATTTGATCCTACCAGATGTCAAGATATCGACAAAGACAGTTGTGATGATTGTTCTCGTTCAAGCAATACCTATCAAGTAGGCAATAACTTCGACACAGCCAATGATGGTACAGATACAGATTCCGATGAAATCTGTGATTTTGGTGATACGGATGATGATAATGATGGGATTATCGATGCAGATGATGATTCTCAACTCAATCCTAGTCGTTGTCAAGATATAGATAATGATAACTGTGATGATTGCTCTCAAACCTCATCCAATGATTTCAGAATAGGGCCCAATTTTGATCCTGCCAATGATGGTTTAGATACAGATTCAGATGGGATGTGTAACAATGGTGATAATGATGATGATAATGATGGTGTCAGCGATAACAATGATGTTAGCACCAGAATCCCAAATCGTTGTCAAGATGCAGATAATGATAATTGTGATGATTGTTCCCAAAGTTCACCCACTGATTTCTCTGTGGGTCCCAATAATCAACCTTTGAATGATGGTTTGGATTTTGACAGAGATGGTTTATGTGATTTGGGTGATAATGATGATGACAATGATAATATTGATGATAATCGAGATAATTGTCCTTATCTACAAAACCCAGACCAAATCAATACAGATGGTACGCTAGATGGTGGTAATTCTTGTGATGTGGATGATGACAATGATGGTGTTTTAGATGCAGATGACGATTGTCCTCTAGGTCCACAAATCAATTGGATTTCCAATTCTTCTTCTGATCATGATGCTGATGGTTGTCAAGATGATAGTTTAGAAGATACAGATGATGATAATGATGGTGTTGTCGATATTAGCGATAGAGATGCATTTAATCCTAGCATTTGTCAAGATAGCGATAATGACTCTTGTGATGACTGTTCTCAAACAGCAGCAACAGATTATCGTGTTGGGGCTAATTTTAATGCAAGACATGATGGGGTAGATACTGATTTGGATGGGATTTGTGACGCTGGTGAAACAGATATCGATGATGATGGTGTGAATAATGTCAGTGACAATTGCCCAGGGATTTCAAATCCTACACAACTCAATACAGATCATGCTCAAGATGGTGGTGATGCTTGTGACAGCGATGATGATAATGATGGGATTACAGATTTGATCGATAATTGTCCCTTTGTTGAAAATTCAACCCAAAGCAACACCGATCTCGTGAATGATGGTGGTGATGCTTGTGATACAGATGATGATAATGATGGGATTTTAGATGCCGTAGACCAATGCGCACATGGTGCAATCAATTGGATTTCAGATGTTGATACAGATCATGATCTCGATGGTTGTCATGATCAATCAGATGAAGATACAGATGATGATAATGATGGCATTTTAGATGGGGTAGATGTGGCGCCATTTAACCCAAGTTCTTGCGAAGATGCTGATGGTGATCTTTGTGATGACTGTTCTTATACTTCTGATCGTGATTTTAGCGTAGGTGCTAAGAACAATGTCAGTAATGATGGTTTAGATTTAGATCATGATGGTTTGTGTGATAGTGGTGATTCAGACAGAGATAATGATGGGGTTGATAACCTCAGCGATAATTGTGCGGATCGAAGCAATCGCAATCAACAAGATACAGATCGTGACCAAATCGGTGACTTATGTGATGATGATTTGGATGGTGATGGGGTCAATAATGATCAAGACAATTGCCCTGTTGTGAGCAATGAAGATCAAGTCAATACAGATGATGATCTATATGGGGGTGATGCTTGTGACCAAGATGCAGATCATGATGGGGTCAGCAACACCAGCGATAATTGTTGGTTAATGGCAAATGAAGATCAAAACAATGCTGATCAAGATGCGCTTGGTGATGTTTGTGATGAAGATGATGATAATGATGGGATTAGCGATGTAGAAGAAAGTAATCTTGGTTATAATCCCACAAGTATGGATAGCGATCAAGATGGCGTAAGCGATCAAATCGAATTAGAATTAGGCACTGGCATTAATGATGCAGATAGTGATGATGATGGTTTAAGTGATGCATTAGAGATCAATGCTGGATCTAATCCTTTGGTTCAAGATTCAGATATGGATGGGATTGCTGATATGGACGAACCTTCTTGGAGTGTAGATGTGGATCATGATGGGATGATCAATGCTATGGATACAGATAGTGATAATGATGGACTCTTAGACCTAGATGAAAAGAATCGTTCTTCTAATCCCATCAATGCAGATAGCGATTTTGATGGTTTAAATGACAGTGAAGAAGTCGATGCTGGTACTGATCTCAACAAAGCAGATACAGATGATGATGGTTTGAGTGATCGAGAAGAAATTGATGCTGGTACAGATCCTTTAATCGCTGATCAAGATGAAGATGGCTTAAATGATAAACAAGAACTTGAAGATCATACAGATAGCACCAAAGCTGATAGCGATGATGATGGTTTGACAGATCAAGAAGAAATCACTTTGGGTTCAAATCCAAATATTGCAGATACAGATATGGATGGTTTAAGCGATGGTTTAGAACCAGAAGCAGATCAAGATAGCGATGGCGATAAGATCATCAATATTCTAGATACTGACAGCGATGAAGATGGGATCAAAGATGGGGCTGAATTAGATGGTGATCAAGATACAGATGAGGATGGTTTAATCAATATCCTAGATCATGATAGTGATAATGATGGGATGATTGATGGTGTGGAATTGGCTCAAAACAGAGATCCTTTGGTCGCTGAAGTACCTAAAAAAGATGAAGGTTGTGATCAAAATCAAGGTCAAACTGGTTTCTTATGGTCTATGCTTGCCCTTGTTTTCATGTCTATGTTTGGTCGTAAGAAACAATATTTAGCGAATTAATATCACAATTAATATTGATAAAATAAGTATTCATCACTATTGTATATGCCAGTAACTCAACAAATTAAGGCATAAAATGAATCTACTTAAATCATATCAAATTTTCCTATTATTCTTTTTGATTTCTGGCACAGCATACGGAGAGCCAAATTTAAATAAAAAACTCACACACAAAACCTTTGATACCCATCAATTATGTCAAGCCCTTAGGCCAGCAATCCATCAAGCTCAAAAGATTGCTGTGTATCTCGAACAAATGATGAGTATTGGTAGATCAATTCCTAAAGAAGCAGTGCTGAAACTCAAAAATAGCACACTCTCAAATTTAGAAAAAGAAAGTGGAGAGTTGGTTTCTTCGGGCAGTGAAATCGCTTATTTTAGATCAGTTGTTGATCGTTTAATGCAGCATGTGGATCAACCTTTTGAGTATGAGCTATATTTCCTAAAAAACACTAAAATCGATAATGCCTTTGCTATTCCCCCTAATGTATTGGTGATTACTGAGCCATTTTTACAAAATCTAAGCAATGAAGCGCAACTGGCTGGGGTATTGGCACATGAATTAGGTCATTTATATTTTAATCATTCTTTGGCATTAGTTGCGATTCTCAATGATATGATCGATATTGATCATGCGCAATTGAGGTTATTAGTATCATTGATTTCTAAAAATCTTATTCATCTCTTATATGGGAATCAACTCGAAGAACAAGCAGATGCATGGGGTTTGGAATTGAGTTATTTGGCTGGGTATGATATTTCTAGCATGAATGAATTTTGGTTTGATCTACAAAAACGTGAAATTAAAGAAGATCAAAAAAATAAGCAAAATAACAATCAAGGAAACTCATATATGAGTCAATTAAAATCCCTTGGCAAAACCATGGTAGAACATGAAATGGTTCAAAATGGATTGGATATGATGAAAACATCTATGGAAAGCGCCAATCAACTGCTATATCAATATATTTCCAAAGAAGATTTGGCATATTGGAAAAAATTAACCCTAGAAAAAACAACAGCTGGGATTGATTTTATCAAAGAAACAACTCAAAAATTAAAACCCGAATTAGAAGCATTACTATCAAGCCATCCCGCCCATGAACTAAGAGCTTGTATCGCCCGTGAAATGGATGAACAACTCAAACTGATTTTAGGGAAAAATCAAAAGATACTCAATCCTGCTAAAATCAAACAATTAAAACATTAAGGATTGAATGAAGGTAATCGCATAATGTTTGATGCATTAAAAGAGCATTTATCAACACTGGGTGTAGATGTGATCGGGGTAATCCCACTAGAAGAAGAATTAGCATGGTTTAAACCCCATCAGGATTATCTCAAGAATTGGGTGGAACAGGGACAGCATGCTGATATGGATTGGATTGTGGAAAGGCTCAATGAACGATTGATGCCTAGATTATTATTGGCAAATGCCAAAAATGCCATTGTGCTTTGGATGAATCATTATTTTGAACAACCCAAATCAGTAGATTATGATACAGCCAAAATTGCTAGATATGCTTGGGGACGGGATTACCATCAAATTCTCAGAAAAGTAGTAGAGAAAACCAAGAAGATGTTGATGCTAGCATATCCCGAAGCTGAGTTTTTTGCGAGTATTGATAGTGGACCAGTCTTAGAAAGAGCTTTTGCCCAAAGAGCGCATATCGGTTGGATCGGTAAATCAATGATGTTAATTCATCCAAGACAAGGGACTTATGCGAGTTTAGCTGTGATTTTTAGCAATCTAGATCTAGATCCTACCCAATTCAGTCTTGGTAATCATAAAAATCATTGTGGCACTTGTCAAAGTTGTATCGATCGTTGTCCCACACAAGCGCTCTCTTTGAGCAAGGGTTTGGATGCCAATCGTTGTATTAGTTATTGGACCATAGAATCCCGCGGTATGATTCCACTTGATATCAGACGAGCGATGAAAGACTTGGCTTTTGGTTGTGATATTTGTCAAGATGTTTGCCCTTGGAATCGCAAAGCCAAACCAGGTATTGAATCGCTTTGGCAACCCAAAATCGATCATATCTATCCCAATCTAAAAGAATGGCTGAGGATGAGTGATGAGGATCTCAATCAAAAGCTTTTTGGGAGTCCGCTTAGAAGAGCCCATCCTTTTGGTTTAAAGAGGAATTTTTTAATTGTGATTGCGAATCAAAAATACATCAGTTGTTTGCCAGAAGTATACCATTGTTTAAATCACCCTAACGCTGTCGTTCGGGCAACTGCACTTTGGACTGCCTATGAACTCGGGCAAAAAAATCAATTAATCGCACAAAATCATCAAATCTTCAATGATCAATCTATGGAAGTCATAGAGATGATCAAAGAACTCAATGCAACCATTTAAGGATCATCATGTTTTATTTGATATTGATCGTCACGATCTGTATTTCAGTTTGGGGTTATTTAAAGTTTAAACTTGGTTTTTTTGATCAAGAAGCCCAAGAAGAATGGGATATACTCAATGAATACATAGATTTAAGTGATGAAGAACTAGATCGAAAATCTGCTGAAATCAGAAAGAAAACCAATCAAGCTTTGGATCTATTGAAATTGGCAACAGTAGGCGATCAAAAACTAAGTTTTGAACTCGGTCATTCTCCCTCAAATACATCCAAAGAACTCAGTGATTTTAATCCCCTATCATCGACACCTACTAAGCAATCTTTGGGGGATTTAAATCTATCAGCAAGTGATTTGGATTTAAGCCAATTGGATCAAGCTGACACAGAACCCAAACCCAAACCCAAACCCAAAACAGAGAAAAAACAAAAAAGCAAAGAGTTACCAGATGATCTCAATGAAGCTAAACAGTATCAACAAGCTTTATTGGAAAGCAATAATATCAATGAAGTGGTATTGGTAACTGATATTATCAAACAAGCCAGAAAACATACAAAGACTGAAAGTTTAGAAAAGCATGTTTTGACTTTTATTGATTCAGACACTGGCACCCAAAAACTCATCGCCACCCTACAATCTAAAAATCCCCAATTAACATCAAGTAATGAAAAGCAAATCAAGATTTTAGCTGGTAAATTTGGGGAGTTATTGACGGAATTGATTTTTCAACCCTATTTCAAGAAAATTCAATTACAAGTGCATCAAAAATTAGATGAAGGTTCTAGTTTTATTGATATTGTCTGTTATAAAGCCCATACATTGATGATTTTGCATGATCCAGAGACTTTGATTCAAAAAGGGAAAGATTGTTATATTGAAGTAAAATGTGGTCAAGAAGGGTATTTGAAAAGCATCTTAGGTCATTTGACTTCAAGACAGATTATGGCACATGGTGAAAATCACAGTGATCTCAAGAATAAGGTAGTATCATTGGTTGTGACTTCCAAAGATTTGAGAGGGGCAAAAGTGGAAGCGATGTTTAGATCTAAAGTCAGAGATGCTGGCGCTAAATCTTGGGCGCTACTGCCAGCAAAGTCAGAGTTGGATATGGTGTTAAGAACAGCGATTTTGAATCGTGCACGTCAGGGTTAATTTTCTTCAAAACCTTTTTCAACCCATCTAAAAACCCGATAATCTGTTTTTTGATATGCATCTATGGGTGTTTGATTTATACCAATGGTCTGAGCAGATCGTTGTATTTCTATGCCTACATAACCCCTAAAAATACCATCTGAATCTATGATTTGTAATAAGGGATTTGAATGAGAACCAAGATGATAACAGCCAGTCCAATTAGGTGCATGATGTGCATGCCAAGCCCAATATAGGTTCTCTCTAGAGTTTAATTCAGGAAAAGGATCTATCCAAAATCGGAGATATGCTGTTTTTGAAGGGGCACACTGATGAAGAAATGGAGGATATTGATTTGTAGATTCACAAGAATGATGAAAATAAACATTGGGTTTACATAATATAGGTTGATCATTCAGTGGTTGGTTGATTTGATAATGCTCTAATGGTGCTTCTCCATCTCGATTTTCTCTAAAACGCCAAGCATCGCTGACATAGATTTTTTCAGGTTGATTGATATGAAGCATTGCTTGATCTAAACTCACAAAAATGGAAATATCCGCTTGAGAACCATAGGCATAACCATGACTACCTCCTAATCCCCTGTAATCCACAGATAAATCACTGCTTTTTTCACCATCTAACTTCATTGCTAAAAGTTTAGTATTTTGATCATGTATTAAATGATGATAATACTCTTTCTTGCAAATCACACCACTAGCGCTTGGAACAGCATATCTTAAAATTAAGGTTTTATTAATAGAATCATAGATATAATTTCCCTCATAAGTGATTTGTTCGTTTCTGTTTCCAAAGCTTGCAGGCAAATGTGCTGGACAATCATATAAAAATTCTCTTTGTGATATTTGTGCATTGGCTTCAGTCCATGCGCCCAATCCTGGACATTCATTTACATCAACAGAACTATGATCCCATCTTCTAAAATGAACTTGATCTTTAATATCTTGATCACAATTGCCTACTGGATAGTTGGAATGAGACCAGCGATAAAAAATTCTTTCAACTTTTGGTCCACTACTACCACAAGCTGTAAACTGCACATCAGTATGAAGGTTAAACCAACCCAGTTGTACCCATTCATTATCTTGTAAATCTTCTTGTATTCGGGCTTGACTAAAAACAAAACTAGATTTAATCCATCCCCCGGGATGTATAGAATTTAAGGGGGCTCTATTTGAGATATCAACAATAATAGGAGGGATCTGGAGATTTTCTTCAAAATCATCATTATCTATAGACATATCATACTTTTCAAGTATCGATTGATCATTTTGAATGACTTGTTGTTGATCATGATTGATCATCAATTGATCTATAAAAGAATTTTGAATTTCATCTGTTTTTGTATCTTGTAGACAAGAATTGAATATGATCATCATCAATAAGAAAAAAGAAATCCTTAAAAATATCATTTTCATATCTCTTAGTTTTGGTTAATTGCATCATTTAAAGCATTAACCACTTGATTAGGTGTACATGTATTGAGATTAGGACATCGGTTTATCATATTAAGTTGGTACATATATGCTTTAGCTCTAAAATGGCTATTTTGATCTGAGTGCCATGAATCTATATGATTTTGAAGGCATTGATTGCCCCAATCATCTGTTAATCCTCTTCTCCCAACTTGATCTAGGCAACCTTCAATCGTTCCACCGATCATATCAGCAACATAAGTACACCATTGTGTTCGATGTAGAGAATTGATACGGCAATAACAACCTGTAGAGCAACCACTGGTTACACCCCGATCAAAAATATAATTTTCATATCCATTACCCATATTTTCGATAATCCCACCTTCTAATGGAAATATCCTTGATGATTGATTCAGTACAGCGCGAGCAATTGCGACCAAAGCATTTTTATATTGATGATGATTAACTTGTTTAAGGGCTTGTACTGTAGGGATAAGAGTCACAGCATCTATAATCCATCGTGCAACTCGATTTGGACTTGGGGTTGCAGTAATGACTGTTGTTGATATCCCACCAGCACTGTATCTACAACTTTTGGCTTCATAAGGCCAATAGGCAACTTGTACATTTGAACAATTTCCTTCAACATAGGGCACTGTAGATAATACATCAATCAGTTCTTGAGGGATATCATTGATAGGTGGATTTTCAGGCTGATCTAAGGGACAACGATCAGGTATTCCTTGGGGTAATCTCTCACAAGGTTCTCCACAATCTTCAATCACAACAAAGAATGAACCATCACATTCATATAAAAAATTAGGATCTCCAGGAATTGTATTTCCACCACAAGCACGTCCACCTGCATATTGACAAGGAATTTGACAGTTCACACAACGATCTGAGGTTTCGTCACAAGCTTCATCATTGTTGATGATTCCATCCCCACATCGATTCATATCATTGATTTGAGCATCAATCATCACTTCAATATTCATATCTATCATTGGTATAGACATATCAATCAAAGTCTGTATTTGAGAATCTTTGATGACCATAGTTGTCATATCTTTTGATACCATCATCTCAAGATCAAGACCTTTAAAATCCCAAGGATTTAAATCTACTTTTGAATCAATCGTTTTTTTTGTTTGATTAGGATTTTCAGATATCGTACATGAGATAAGACATGTTGATAGTAGTAGGTATAAAAAAGTACTTCGGCTATTGATCACCATCATCTCTCCATTGATAATTGTGTGGACAATCATTTTCTTCTAGATTAGATTAAATGATATCTTTATTTTTATACTACCCAGGAAATTGATTAAAAAAATGATATTGTTACAAATTATTATTTTTGTGATTTTATTTTCCTATTCATGTTTGCAAACCAAACAAACATCAAGCATATCAATTCAACCTAATCAAATGGATATGAGAATTGATCAATCAGACCAAGATCAAAATATAGAGGATATCTCAATACAACAAGAGAATGATCTAGATCATGATGGGTTTTC
>JACCDO012267277.1_pt1 | contig 10449 bp, 11 predicted proteins | sample 7446101 | NCBI WGS metagenome assembly JACCDO01 (sample SAMN15323440, study PRJNA562643) | freshwater metagenome | isolation source: river surface water | place: USA:Blue River Watershed | collected 2017-08-16
AGAACAATCATCACTGGAAAGCCACGCCACGATCGAGGCAATGTCCTCTGGTAATCCTGCACGTCCCATGGGAATTTGGGAAAAGTTTTCTTGTCTTTTTTCTGCAGTCATTTGGTCAAGCAGTTCGGTGGCAACCATTGCAGGTGCAATGCAATTAACCCTAATTTCGGTTTTCGCCAACTCCTTACCCAAGGATTTGGTCAAGGCAATCACACCAGCTTTGGAAGCAGAATAAGCGGACTGAGCGGGATTGCCCTCCTTGCCAGCGATCGATGCCAAATTAACAATACGCCCGCAATTATTCTTTTGCATCTGAGCGACTGCCGCGCGGCAACAAAGAAAAGTCCCCGTGAGATTGATATCTATGACTCGCGTCCAATCTTCTAAAGAGTAGTCGGACACATTGGCAACAGGACCAGCTATGCCTGCGGAATTGACAAAGATATCGATCTTTCCAAACTTTGACAGAGTTTGCTCCATCGCATCGTGCACAGATTGCTCAGAGGTGACATCAACTCGGATGAAATGGCCCAAAGGTTTTGCAGTATCAGGCTGCATGTCCCAATTACAGACTTGCGCACCGCTTTGAATTAATCGCTTAGAAATAGCCTTACCAATGCCACCGCTACCACCTGTAATCACAGCTGTCTTACCTGCAAAATCATACGATGCAGTCACTATTTATCCCTTATAGCCCATGAGACGAGGCAACCACAGTATGCAGTCAGGAAATGCTGTGATGATGGCTAAAGAGGCAATCAAAGCATAGATGAATGGCATTGTGTCTTTCACGATTGCTGAGAAAGGCGCACGGGTAATATTTGCAACGATGAAAAGCAACAATCCGTAGGGGGGTGTAATGAGTCCAATCATCAGATTTACAACCACCACAACACCAAAATGCACCATGTCAATTCCCAAAGCTTGTGCAGTTGGAATCAAGATAGGAACAATTACCAACAAAACAGTGCTTGCGTCTAGCAAGCATCCAAGTACCAATAACAACAGATTAACCATCAACAAGAATTGCCACATGTTGAGATGAAATCCATCCAACCAAAGTTTGATATCCACAGGGATATTTTCAATAGTGACTACATAGTTAAAAACCAAAGCTCCGGCAATCAAAATACCAACTGAGGCTGTATTTCGAGCACTAGAAATAAGAGATGCATATGTTGCGCGTAAGGTTACCGAGCGATATAACACCCACGAAATAACCAATGCGTATGACGCCGCCACAGCAGCTGCTTCCGTAGGTGTCATGACGCCACCGTATATGCCACCCAATAAAACGACTGGCATCATTAAAGCGGGCAAAGACTCCCAGGTGATGCGTGGCAGTTCACGAATGGGAACAGGGGCCTCAACTGGGAAATTGTGTTTGATTGCCATACGCCAATTGACAATTGACATGACTAAGGCCATCAATATCCCAGGGACAACGCCTGCCAAAAATAAATATCCGATCGAAGCATCAGATACCAGTGCGAACAATACCATTGGGATTGAGGGAGGGATGATAGGACCGATTACTGCAGTAGCGGCAGTGATAGCTGCTGCATAACTAGGTGTATAGCGTCCATCCTTAACCATCATCTCAATAGTCAACTTACCAATGCCCACTGCATCAGCCACAGCCGAACCTGACATGCCTGCAAATATCAAGCTTGAAATGACATTAACGTGTCCCATGCCACCACGAAATCGTCCTACCAAGGCGTTACAAAACGCCATTAACTTATCGCTCATTGCACCTAGCGACATAAAGTTCGCTGCAATGATGAATAGTGGTACTGAAAGCAAGGTGTAGCTGTTGTAGATACCTTGCAAAAGTTGTTCAGCGGCAATACCTATGTCTTGGCCAACAAAAAAAAGATAAAAGATGGAAGCTCCGATCATGGACAAACCAATCGGAGCTCCAAACATCGTCAGGCCTAAGATCATCAATACTGTGAGTCCGAATGGACTTTGGATAAAACTCATATTTCAGCGGCCTCTCTGCCTTCGACATATCGCATCTTTCCGCGTCCAGTAATAGAAAACCACAACGCCCAAGATTGACGAACGATAACGGCAATACCAAATAGTATGTAGACTGAAAATACCCAATTGAAACGCCAGCCTAAGGCCGCTGTTGTCTCAACCTTCATAAAGGTCACATAACTCCAAGCTCCAGGCAGGCCAATAACGAACAGAACAATGATGATCAAGCTACAAGCCCCTTCGATGACACGCCTCGTCATCGGTGAAACGGCAACGGTGATCAGATCTATACGTATGTCATCATCTGGTCGCGCGACAAAAGCCGAACACCACAACACAGACCAAACCCAGCAAATGACACAAATTTCTTCGGCCCAAGGCGTAGCATTATTGAAAACATAACGCGAAATAACTTGGTACAAGAATGAACCCATCATGGTACACATCAATACCGCGGCAACATTCTCAGAACGCGCCAATAAAAAGAGGCCCGCTCTGTCTAGCGTTCTAAACATAACGTTTATTTAGAGTGCGCTAATTTTCTCTAGCATCCCGGGCTTCCACTCGCTTATGTATTTTGATTTTCTGATGATGTCAATGGCGTTATCGCGAAATGCTTTTGTATCAGGCGCATAGACGTCTAATCCTTGTGATTTGAAGAATGTAACGAGCTCTGATTCTTCCTTCACCATTTGGGCCGTAATCAATGTTGAGACCTCGTCGGCAGATGCCTGTAAGCGTTGCTTTTGAGAAGCGGACAAAGTGTCCCATTTAGATTTTCGAATCGACAAAATATTGAAATTTACTAAGTGACTAGTCAAAATATATTGCGACAAAACTTCATGGAACTTCATTGTCTTAGTCAAAGGCATGGGATTGTCTTGCGCATCTATTGCGCCACTTTGCAAAGCTGTGTAAACCTCGGTGAAGGCTACGGGTACTGGATTAGCTCCTAGGGCAGTACCAATGAATTGCCACCCCTCGCCCGCGGGCATACGCAACTTCACACCTGCCAAATCAGCAGGTTTGTTAATTTTTTTCTTCAAACGTGTACTGACATGGCGCGTGCCGATGTAGTAGACCGCAAGCATCTTGATGCCCATTTTTTCTTCAGACATCTTGAATAAATCTTGTCCGATATCGCTTGCAAATGTTTTTTGCATATGCGCTAAATCGCGGAACACATAAGGCGCACCCACGATGCCCCACTCTGGAATTTGGCGTTGAATATCGGATACCGATAACGCTCCCATGTCCAAGTTACCGCGCTGCATCGCCACAATCTCTGTTCCCTGCTTGAACAAGGTGGCTCCAAAATATGGTTTGAATTCAAAGTCTGAACCTAGCGATGGACCAAATTTTTCAACCAACAATTTCGCACGAATATCTTGATCCGTCATGGTTTCAGAAAAGATCAGCGGGATCTTGTTCTGCGCGAAAGCAAGAGGCATCAGGCTAGAGGCCGTCAAGATCGCTCCCGATTGAACTAGTTTTCTACGTTGTTGGGAAAAATTCATTTGTTTTACTCCTCATTTGCTCTGACGTTAAGACGAAATCATAAGCATATTTGATGGAATGTATTTCAACATCGGGGAAAGCCCTCGATCAATGTTTCTGATCATTGTTATCTTCATTTACCGGTTAACCTTTGCCAACCAAATAATGAATATTTCAAACTAGGAGGGTTTTATGCGCGTATTGATCACGGGAGGTGGTGGATTCTTAGGCGCTTGGGTTGCTAAGCGACTTCTTCTTGCGGACTTTCGAATAAGAATTATGGATAGCCAACTTTCGCAAGATCGTATACAAACGATTACTGGTATTCAGCTATCTCCATCGATCGAGTGGCTGGAGGGTGACATTGCCAATAGCAAAGAAGTTCTGTTAGCTGCAAAAGATTGCCATGCCATTGTGCATTTGGCTGGTGTCCTAACACCCATGTGTCGACATGATCCACTAAGGGGGGCGCAAATCAATGTAATCGGCACTCTGAATGTATTTGAAGCTGCCAGGTTGCACAAAATTGCACGTGTGATTTATACGAGCAGCGGCGGAGTTTTTGGGCCTTCCAATGGCCAAGTACCATTTCCAACTACACATTACGGCGCTTACAAACTCGCGAATGAAGGAAGCGCCAGGGCATACTGGGAAGACCATCAAATTGCTAGTATCGGTATGCGCCCGTTTGTGGTTTATGGTCCAGGCAGAGATAGCGGATTAAGCGCAGGCCCCTCTTTAGCTTGCCGAGCCGCAGCTTTGGGAGAAACTTACGCGATTCCCTTCACCGGTAGTGCAGGCATGGTGTATGTCGATGATGTCGCTGCAGCCTATGAAGCCGCAGTGAAATCTACTTTCACAGGCGCTCATACTCTTAATCTGACTGGTCATATCGCCACTATGCAAGAAGTGGTTGCAGCAATTCACCTTGTAGTCCCCAATGCGCACGTAAGCTGCGAAGGTCCACCTCTTCCAAGTGCTGCTGACTCAGTCAACGAATATAACAACGGCTTACTACCTTTAGGAGCTGAAAGGAGTTTGTTAGAAGGTGTTCGTGAAACCATTCACTACTACCAAACTTCAGGAAAATCTAATTGATTGAAAACTTATCGGGTCGAAGTCGCGCAATATCTTGCACATCACTCGCCATAGCCGAATATGACAGAGAGTAAAGTCCGCTTACTAAGGTTCCGTGAGTACCAACTCGGATCAGTGCATTTTCAGACAAATCAGTTTTTAATAGAGCATTTAAAGTATCGATTTCGTAACCCGTGACAACTACGATCCAATCAGCGCTTTGGTCATTGCCGCCTCGGATCTCTTGCTCCTTGGTTTGTGCAATTGCTGGAGTTTGGGTATGCAGTAGATGGGCAGCAGTGATACCTGCTTGCCATACCGTTTTATCAAAGAAGTTTTTTAAGTACGCACGCAAATCAGACTCTTTTTCTGGCGACGGTGATAACCGCAAAGTAAGTGCATAACGCGCCGTAGCCCCTCCCCTACTCTCCAACACACGACATTGGCTCCGCACCATATTGGCATGGAAGGGCATCAGCTTGGTTGACCAGGGCGTCGGTTGGTTCAATCGTTCTAAGTAATGGGGTGAACATAAAGTCGCGTATCGATCGAGTTCATACATGATGAAAAAACCGTTCCCCCCATCTGTCTGCGCCCAACGTGAGCCTCGTAGAAATCCTGGAATACTAAGTCGCTCGGGAAAGTGTTCATGGGAGTGCCAATGCTCAAACTCTCGTCTCATGCTGGGTTCCATTTCCCACCACATAGCAATTGCAGCCTCTCCCAGTAATGCCATACCCATTCACCTTTATCGTTTTGTGTAGAAAAATTCGTAGACATAGGATAGTCTAGGAAAATTCTCGAGGGTAAACCCCGAAAATTCTTTCAAATGGTGCCACTACATTGAATCTAATTGCTATGTATACGCTGAACCCAACTCCTAACTCTATTGAAACGTCTTTATTGACATTGCTTTCTCAAGCTGAGCCAGCCGTTATCGGACACTTTCGACACACGGGATTCATGCGCCCTGATATCAAAGCCCATTTTGCGGATATTCGTGTTGCTGGTACCGCTGTCACAGTGTGTGCACCTGGAATGGACGCAACCGTCATCCATTACGCAATTGGTCAATTAAGGCCTGGGGATTTTTTGGTGATCGATCGTTGCGGTGACAACGCCATTGCATCTTTTGGAGGTGCAACAGCTTATGCGGCAAAAAAGGCCGGGGCAGTTGGAGTGGTCGTGGATGGTCTAGTTACCGACCTTGGCGAATTACGCCAATATGGCTTGCCTGTTTGGTCACGCGGAACATCCGCTGTGACAACAAAAATGCTTGGGATAGGTGGCGACTTTTGCACTAGCGTGAGTTGCGGTGGTGTTGCAGTCAATCCCGGGGATGCAGTTTTAGCGGATGAAAATGGTGTTTTGGTTTTGCCAGTTCAAGATATTGAATATGCAGCGAAGCGGGCTATTCAAATGAGTCTGGATGAAAAACTTACGCTCGCACGAATAGACCAAGGAGAAAAATACCCAGACATATTAGGTAGCAGCAAAATAATCGCAGACGTCCTAGCCAATAGATTTAAATAATATTTAAAAAATACTTCAACAGGAATGGGAGTAAGTTTAAATCCACACCATCGCAATTAGCTATTGAGTTGCAACTCCAACTCATGCAGCACGTTGTAACAAGGCAATACCTGAGCGACGCTGGAGTTGGGTTCACGGCCATCCTTGATGGCGCCAAAGAATTCACGGTCTTGTAACTCAATGCCGTTCATAGACACCGCTACTTTGGATACATCAATTTGCTCATCTTTGCCGTTGTACAAATCGTCGTAACGCGCTAGGTAAGTTGCGTTATCCCCGATGTACCGAAAATAAGTTCCTAACGGTCCGTCGTTATTGAAAGACAAACTCAAAGTGCAAATTGCACCGCTAGCAGCTTTCAACTGGATGCTCATATCCATAGCAATACCAAGCACTGGATGAATGGGGCCTTGCACCGCATTGGCTTTCACAATTGGGCTGCAGGCTTGGTACGCAAACAAATCTACCGTATGCGCTGCGTGGTGCCATAACAAGTGATCAGTCCAGCTACGTGGTTGACCAAGCGCATTCATATTGGTGCGGCGAAAGAAATACGTTTGCACATCCATTTGCTGGATGTTGAATTCCCCTGCGTTGACTTTGTTATGCACATACTGATGGCTAGGGTTAAACCTACGGGTGTGTCCGCACATCGCGACCAAACCTTTTTCTTTGGCCAAAGACGCTACTGTCTGTGCATCTTTCCAGCTGTCTGCCAAAGGAATTTCCACTTGCACATGTTTGCCCGCTTTCAAGCAAGCGATGCTTTGGGCTGCATGCATTTGTGTGGGCGTACACAAAATAACGGCATCGACTTCAGGCAAGGCCAAACTGTCTTCTAGCTGGGTCGTGACATGCTTAATGCCGTATTTATTGGCGACTTCTTTCGTTTTTTCTAACTCGCGGCTGATAAGCGAAACGACTTCCACGCCATCGATATTTTTGATGCCGTCCAAGTGTTTGATACCAAATGCGCCCGCGCCTGCAAGCGCTACATTGATGGTTTTAGACATAGTGTGTTTCTCCGAAATTTAATAATTACTGGCATTCCAAAATGGCATGCCCAACAGCGGTGTTCGATGCAGGCACATGGTAGAAACGCTTGGCAAGCTTGAGCGCTTTGCCAGTCACTTTGCCACCGTTCACATCGGACATAGCACCGCGTGCAATCAACCACATGACCAACTCAATGCCTTCGCTACCGGCTTCACGCACATAGTCAATGTGCGGCACTTGGGCGCATGCCACGGGGTCGTTGATCATCATGTCCAGCCACTGGTTGTCCCATTCACGGTTGATCAAACCTGCGCGCGCACCTTGTAACTGGTGGCTCATGCCGCCAGTTCCCCAAATATGCACATTGAGGTCTTCGTCGTAACTCTCGACTGCTTTGCGAATGGCTTGTCCGAGATTGAAACAACGCTGACCGCTAGGCACTGGGTACTGCACGACGTTCACCGCAAAAGGAATTACAGGGCAAGGCCAAGCGCCTGTAACAGGGTCTTGTTGTCCACACATCAAAGACAGAGGAACGGTCAACCCATGGTCTACATCCATTTTGTTGACGATGGTTAGATCGAAGTCTTGTTGGATAACGGATTGCGCAATATGTGAAGCCAGCTCTGGATGGCCTTTGACAACAGGCACTGGCCGAGGTCCCCAACCTTCGTCGGCAGGTTGGTACTCAGCTGCCGTACCAATGGCAAAGGTAGGAATCATGTCCAAGCTAAATGCTGTCGCATGGTCGTTAAAGACCAAGAAGATGACGTCAGGCTTGTTGTCTTTCATCCACTGCTTGCCGTATTCATAGCCTTCAAATACTGGTTGCCAATACGGCTCGTGGGTTTTGCCTAAATCCAGCGCTGCGCCTATCGCAGGCACATGCGAGGTGTAAACCGATGCGGTAATTTTTGCCATCTCTGGGTGCTTTCTATGTATGACTTTTATACAGATGCTTTGCCAGCAGAGCCTTGGGGTTGATGCTGGGCTTGGGCGGTCCCGTCTTCGCCTATGTAACGGTTACCTTCAATAGAGCGACCACCACCAACCATCATGTTGCGGTATTCCTCTTCGGTCATACCAGTCATAGAACCTGCCATTTGCTGAAAACTCTTGCCATCTGTCGCGCCAATTTTGGCAAGGAAATAAATATTGCCACCTGTGCGTATGCACCAGTTCAAATCACGCGCCAATACCGCTTGCTTTTGTTCTTCGGTCATAGGCCAACCATCTAGATAAGCACGCTCGTTGGCTTTGAATTTTTCGCGGTTCTCTGCTTTCATCAAAGACATACAAAACTGGTTGATCCAATAGCCTTTGCGCGATTGCTCTGCATCAAAAATAATGGTGCCAGGCACATCCAAGTAAGGTTTCTCCAAAGCCATTTATGTCTCCTCAGGCCAATACAAACGCATGGGGTTATCGACCAGCAATTTCTTTTGTAACTCTGCCTTAGGTGCTATGTGGGGAATGAAATCGACCAGCAACCCGTCATCGGGCATGTGGTCTTTCAAGTTGGGGTGTGGCCAGTCGGTGCCCCACAAAACACGGTCGGGAAACTCTTGCACGATGTGCTTGGCAAAAGGAATCACGTCTCGATAGGCGTTTTGCTCGCCATTCAACGCTTTAGGCCCTGTGACTGATAAACGCTCTGGACAACTCACTTTGCTCCACACATTACTGTGTTCACGCATGAACTTTACAAACAATTCAAATTCAGGACCGTCCACTGGCTTGTCCACATTGGGGCGACCCATGTGGTCTACCACCACGGTGGTCGGTAATGCGGTGAAGAAGTCCCACAACTCGGGCAGGTCCACGGCTTCGAAATAAATCACCACATGCCAACCCCATTTTTTAATACGGTTCGCAATATCTAGTAACTCGTCTTTGGGAGTGAAGTCGACCAAACGTTTGACAAAATTAAAACGTACGCCCCGCACACCCGCAACGTGCATCGCTTGTATTTCAGCGTCGCTCACACTGCGTTTGACCGTGGCGACACCGCGGGCTTTGCCGTTAGATTGCACCAAAGCATCCACCATCGCTCGGTTGTCTGCCCCATGACAAGTGGCCTGCACGACAACATTGCGCGTAAAACCCAAGTGGTCACGCAAAGCATACAACTGGTGTTTTGAGGCATCGCAGGGTGTGTATTTGCGCTCGGGTGCGTAGGGAAACTCAGCGCCAGGGCCGAACACATGGCAATGGGCATCGACTGCCCCTGCAGGTAGTTTGAATGTTGGTTTACTAGGGCCGTTGTACCAATCTAGCCAGCCCGCTGTTTTTTGAAATTCCATTTTTTTCTTAAGTTAGTCGACGTAACGCAAACCCGCTTTTTCAAGGGATTCGCGCATCTTGTACATGTCTAGTCCAAATTCACCAGCGGCTAATTTGGCGCGCTTCTCGCCTTCGTTGGCTTCTCTAGCCTCTGCGGCGTCGGCCACTTTTTGTGCCCAAGCTGCTGGAACTACGACCACGCCATCATCGTCGGCCACCACTGCATCACCAGGCTGTATGTTCACGCCAGCGCAGACCACAGGAATATTGACTGAGCCGATCGTGGCCTTGATCGTTCCCTTGGCGCTGATACCTTTGCTCCACACAGGAAATCCCATGGAAGTCAATTCACGCACATCGCGAACACCCGCGTCGATCACTAAAGCTTTAGCGCCACGCGCCATGAAAGACGTCGCCAACAAATCGCCAAAGAATCCATCACAGTTGTTAGCTGTGATCGCAGCGACCACGATATCGCCGGGTTGAATTTGCTCGGCCACCACATGCATCATCCAGTTGTCACCGGGATGTAAAAGCACTGTGACGGCTGTACCCGACACCAATGCACCGCTATAGATGGGACGCATGTAGGGTTGCATCAACCCCACACGCCCCATAGCCTCGTGCACGGTAGCAACACCAAACTTACCAAGCTTTTGCACTGCAGCAGCATCTGCACGCACGATGTTGCGTTTGACAATTCCTAATTCAGTCATTGGGAAATTCCTTTTGAAAATAGTTGGAGTGAATTACAAGCCTTTGGCTTTGAGTTGGGTGTCGAGTCTGCTAAATACTCTTCGTGCGTTACCTTCATACACCGCATAGCGCTGATCTGCATTGAGGTTGGCAGTCGATTCAATGTAGCGCTTGGTGTCGTCATAGTAATGGCCTGTCTCAGGGTCTATGCCGCGCACAGCGCCAATCATCTCTGAAGCAAACAAAATATTTTTAACAGGAATGACGCGTGTAAGTAAGTCAATGCCAGGCTGGTGATACACGCAGGTATCAAAGTAAATATTGTTGAGCAAATGATCTTGGAGCAAAGGCTTTTTCAATTCTTGCGCCAAGCCTCTGAAA